>Ga0073934_10005894_pt1 | contig 18420 bp, 16 predicted proteins | sample LarsenN4metaG_FD_76834 | JGI IMG/M metagenome (GOLD analysis project Ga0073934, IMG submission 76834) | Hot spring sediment bacterial and archeal communities from British Columbia, Canada, to study Microbial Dark Matter (Phase II) - Larsen... ... | reverse complement strand
TGTAAGCGGACATCGCCGCGCTCGGTGAGCGCGAGCCGCTCCTCGGCCACCGCGGGTCTGCTGATGTAGCGGCACAGCCGTTCAAGCTTTGCGCGCGCGTCCGCCTCTATTCCGATGCCAGCGGTATCTCGATGCCGACCTCGCGCTCGGCGATGAGCTCCTCGACGCCTTCGCGAATCCAGTGCCATCCACCGAGCGGAATCGCCGCCGCGTAAGCTGCGATGGCGGCGCCGCGCGGCAGCGCTTCGAGAAGCTCGAGGGCGAACGCGGCGCCGGCAAGGATGCCTGCGAGCAGAGCGTTTCGCAGCGGCGGGAACCTCCACCCCGGACCCGAGAATTCAGACTCAAGCATCGCGCGTCACCTGCGGGCTTCGGTCGGCGGCTGGAACCAGGGCCGCGCTTCTCCGTTCGGTCCGATGAGCATCACGAGGCTCCTCTCGTCGTCCGCGATGCTCACGTGTGAAACGCCGGCGCCCGTCGAGCTCTCGGTTGCTAGCCCGAGTCCCTCCGGACGTTGCATCGCGAGCACCGGCAGCGCCGCGGGCGATACGTGGCCCTCGAGGGTAGTCGAGGTACGCGCCCACATGGCAGGCGCGCAAGCTCGCCGGTGTGCGAAGCGAGGCTCGAACGGTCTTCAGCGTCTGGTGCTCAATGACGCGTACCTCGAAACCTGCGGCCCTCAGTGAGTCCGCCAGCGTGAAGGCACACGTGCAGCCGTGCGTCCTGTGGATTGTGACGAGTTGCTCCGGTGGTGGACCAAAGAAATCCTCGAAGGTCAGTACGGCGGCTGTGACCGTCGCACCCGAGAGAGCTACGGCGACCACTGCGCCAAGCTGCTTCTTGAGGCTCGGCCCGCGTTGCTTCACGGTCGCTTTCGAACGCACTGGCCGTCTCTGCTGCGCCGCCGACATGAGCGTTCAGATCGATGTGCTCGGGCCGATCACGCTCGTCGCACCCTTCGCGAAACCGGCGTCATCAACGCGGCCAATCGGTCGTGGTTCGACGCAACAAGAGGCGTCTTCGGTCCATCGGCGCCGCGGCCCACGGGTGAGCGCAGGAGGGGAGTGCCCCCGACCATCGTGCGGCCGCCGGCACCGATGGGCCGAAGACGCCTTGCGCTTACCGTTGCGCGGCTTACGCATCGCGACGTCTCCCGATCGGCAGCGCTTTCAGAATCTCGCTGACGTAAATCCACCCCGCCTCTGGATGACCCGTATCGGCCTTCTCCTGAATGATCCAGGCCGCTTCGGCGGTCCGCTTGTCGTCCTCGCACACGAGCTCGAGCTTCACCTCGGTGATCACCTTCTCGCCGATCTCGCCCGAGTATTCCTGCTCCTTGTCGTCAACCGCCTTCAGCATGCCCTTAAGGTCGACCAGCGAAAGGTTTCGGTAGCCCGCTTTCTCGATGGCGCGGACGACATCCGCGACTCGACTGCGGTGAATGAACGCTTTGATCTCTTTCATGCGCGCGTCTCCTTTCGGGACTCGGCCTCCGCGGAGGCTGCTGTCGCGATGCCTCGGCCGTCCGGCCGCTGTGTCGCGAGTGCGACGAGCGCCGACGGCGACAGGCGGCCTTCGATGAAGTAATGCTGGCGCTACCACCCTGGCGCTGCGAGCTGACCGGTTTGTGCGCTCGCGCCACCGTTTCCTCAGGCTTCGACACAGCCCATAATTACGCCGCCGCTCCGGACTCTTCACCGCCGATCGGCAGCACCTGCTCGACCGGGCTGACATACACCCAGCCCGAAACATGTGGCCCGACCCGCGCCGCCGCACGAATAATCGTCGTGACGGCGTCCACCTCGTGGTCCTCGCAGACGAGCGACAACCGCACCTCGGACAGCACCAATCCGCCGGCATCGCTCGAGTAGTGCTGCTCGCTCTCGCTGACCGGCTTCAGGATGCCCTTGACGTCTTGCAGTGTGATGTTGCGGTAACCCGCATCCGCGAGCGCCTGCACGACCTGGGGCGTGCGCACGTGGTGGATGAACGCCTTGATCAGTTTCATGAGAACGACTCCTTGGGCTCGAGGACTGGAGCGGGCTGCCGGCGCGGCCGATGCGCCATGCGATAGAGGCCCGGCAATACCAGCAGAGTCAGCAAGGTCGAGGAAATGATGCCGCCGATCACCACCGTCGCGAGCGGCCGCTGCACTTCCGCGCCGGTGCCAGTGTTCAAGGCCATCGGCAAGAAACCCAACGCAGCGACCAACGCCACCATGAGTATCGGGCGCAGACGCAACATGGCGCCTTCGCGGATCGCGGCGTCGATCCCGGCACCACTCGCGAGCCGGTCGCGGAAGGCCGCGACCATTACCACGCCCGTGAGCACGGCGACGCCCGACAAAGTAATGAAACCGACACCGGCCGTGATCGACAGCGGGATATCCCGCAACCATAACGACACGACGCCGCCCGTCAGCGCCAACGGCACGCCGCTGAAGACGAGCGCCGCGTCTTTCGCCGAGCCGAACGTCATCAACAACAGCCCGAAGATCAGCGCAAGCGTGACGGGCACGAGCAGCGTCAGGCGCTCCGTCGCGGACTGAAGTTGCTCGAAAGTGCCGCCGTAATCCAACCAATAGCCAGGCGGCAGCGTCACCTCTTGCGCGACTTTTTCCCGCACTTCGGCGACGAAACTGCCCAGATCGCGCCCCACGACGTTCGAGGAGACGACGAGCCGGCGCTTGCCGGTCTCGCGGCTGATCTGATTCGGGCCGGGTGCGAGATTCAATGACGCTACTTCGCCCAGCGGGACGTATCCTTCCCCTGGCAGCGGTATGGGTAGGCGTTCGAGAGTCCTCAAGTCGCCCCGCAGCGCCTCCGGCAAGCGCACGACTAACCCAAAGCGCTGATCGCCTTCGAACACTTGGCCTGCCTCTTCACCGCCGGTCGCAGCCGCCAGCACGTCCTGCACGTCAGCGACGTTGAGGCCGTACCGGTAGAGCGCGTCGCGATTGGCCTCCACGGAGAGCACCGGCAGTCCTGCGACCTGCTCGACGTTGACCGTCGTGGCGCCCGCGACGGTGTTCAGCACGCCTGCGATCTCGTTGCCGGCCGTGAGCAACTCATTGAGATCGTCGCCGAACACTTTGATGCCGAGGTCCGCCCGCACGCCCGAAATCAGCTCGTTGAACCGCAGCTCGATCGGCTGACTGATCTCGTAGTTGTTTCCCGGTAACCGCTCCAGCCGCTCTTGAATCTCTTCGACGAGCTCCGCTTTCGTCTTCGTCGGGTCCGGCCAGTCACCGCGCTCCTTGAGCATGACATAGCCGTCGGAGATGTTCGGCGGCATCGGATCCGTGGCGACCTCCGCGGTGCCCACGCGCGCGAAGAACGTCTCGACCTCGGGCATCTCGCGCAAGGACCGTTCGAGCTGAAATTGCATTTCGAGGGACTGCGTCAGGCTCGTGCCCGGAATGCGCAGCGCCTGTACCGCAATGTCGCCCTCATCGAGGCTCGGGATGAACTCAGAGCCCATACGCGATGCGAGCCAAGCGCAGCCGATGATGAGCGCAACCGCACCCACGAGGAACACCGCGCGAAATCGCAGCGCACTCTCGAGCACCGGCCCGTACGCGCGCTTCGCGCCGCGCACGATCAGGTTCTCCTTCTCCTGGATCTTGCCGCGCATGAACAGCGCGACGGCGGCCGGAACGAACGTGAGGGACAAGACCAGCGCGGCGACCAGGGCCATGATGACGGTCAGCGCCATGGGCTTGAACATTTTTCCCTCGACTCCCGTCAGCGCAAGAATCGGCAGGTTCACGAGGATCACCACGAGCACGCTCACGAGACTCGGCGTGAAGACCTCGCGCGTCGCGCTGAAGACCGTGTGCAGACGCTCATCGAGGTTCAAGAGACGGCCTTCGTGATGCTGCTTTGCCGCAAGCCGCAGGATGCAGTTCTCGACGATGATGACTGCACCGTCCACGATGAGCCCGAAGTCGAGCGCGCCGAGGCTCATGAGGTTGGCACTGACGCCCGTTTCGACCATGCCGGTCATTAGCAGCAACATGGATAGCGGGATCACGAGCGCCGTGAGCACGGCGGCGCGCACATTTCCCAACAACAAGAGCAGCACGACGACGACGAGCAATGCGCCCTCGAGCAGGTTCGTCTGCACGGTGCGGATCGTCTTGTCGACGAGCACCGTGCGGTTGTAGACGGGGTCGGCGGTCACTCCGTCCGGCAAGCTGTTGTCGATCTCGGCGAGCTTTGCGGAGACGTCGCGCGACACGGTGCGGCTGTTCGCGCCGATCAGCATGACGGCCGTGCCGAGCACGGCTTCCTCGCCGTCGCGCGTCGCCGCGCCGGTGCGCAGCTGCTTGCCGAACGCGACTTCGGCGACGTCTCGCACCGTGATCGGCACGCCGTCGCGGTGCGCGACGATGACCCGCTCGATGGCCGGGATGTCCGCGACTTGGCCCGGCGAGCGGATCAGATACTGCTCACCGTTTCGCTCGATGTAGCCGGCACCCATGTTGGCGTTATTCTTTTCGAGCGCGCCCACGATGTCGTCGAAGGTCAGGTCGTATGCGAGCAGGCGCGCCGGATTCGGCGTAACGTGAAACTGCTTTTCGTAACCGCCGATTGTGTTGACTTCGGTGACGCCCGGCACGAGACGCAGTTGCGGACGAATTACCCAGTCCTGCAGCGTGCGCAGGGCCGTCGCGTCGTAGGGATCGCCGTTCGGCTGTCTCGCTTCCGGGTCGGCATGAACCGTGTAAAAAAAGATCTCGCCGAGCCCGGTCGCGATGGGCCCCATCTCCGGCTCGATGCCACCCGGCAGCTGCGACGCGGCTTGCTGCAAGCGCTCATTCACCAAGTTGCGCGCGAAGTAGATGTCCGTGCCGTCTTCAAAGACCACCGTGACTTGCGACAGGCCGTAGCGCGACAGGGAACGCGTGTACTCGAGATTCGGCAGGCCGGCGATCGCGGTTTCGACCAAGTAGGTGATCCGCTGCTCGACCTCGAGCGGCGAGTAGCCGGGCGCCTCCGTGTTGATCTGCACCTGAACGTTGGTGATGTCCGGGACGGCATCTATCGGCAAGCGCTGATAATTCCATGCGCCGAACGCGGCGAGCGCCGCCACGAGGAACAACACGACCCAGCGGCGCGCGATGGAGAAGCGTATGAGTGCGTCAATCATGAAAGTTGCCTCGAACGCCGTTGCGTAGCATTAATGCCCATGCTCGGCCTCGCCTTTGCCGAGCTCGGCCTTCAGGATGAAGCTGTTGTTTGCGACGTAGAGATCGCCAGCCGCGAGCCCGGCGACTATCTCCGTTGTTTCGCTGTCGCTGCGACCAAGCTGCACCGCGCGCGGCTCGAAGCCGCCTTCTTCAGCGACGAATACGACCGTTTCCTCTTCCATCGTTTGCAGCGCATCGTTGCGCACTGCCAGGGGGACGTCGGTTTCCGCCAGCGTGACCTCCGCAGTCACGTAGAGTCCCGGCGCCCAACGGCGCTCGGCGTTGTCGAGCAACACCCGAACCGTCAATGTCTGATTCGCGCTGCTGCCGAAAGGCGCAACCCAAATGACCCGCCCGTCGGCGCTCGCTCCGGCATCGGCTCCTCGAATGCGGACAGCTTGGTCGAGTCTGACTTTGCCGGCGTCTCGCGGGAACACGGAGAGCTCCACCCAGACCGTCGACAGATCCGCGACCGTAAACAACACTCGTTCGTCGGTCTGCTCGCCCGGATTCGCATCGCGCGCCGTGACGACGCCGCTCAGCGGCGCGGTGACGTTGTAGACCTGGAGGCTCTCGTTGCTTTCGACCGTCGCGAGCGTCTCGCCTTGCCGTACCGCGTCGCCGAAGTCCTTCGCGATGCTGCGGATCGCGCCGGGATAGCGCGCGGTGACCTGGCGCACCGCCGTCGCATTGGGCGTGATGACGCCGTAAATCGGCAGTGTTTCGCGGATATGGGCCGGCCCAGCCTCGACGACTTCGATGCCTGCGTCCGCGACTTGCTGCGGCGTCAGCTCGACGCGCGCCGCTTCCTCTTCGTGGCCGTCCTCCGCGTCCTCGTCGCCCTCGTGCTCGGCATGCTCGCCGGCCTCGGTGCGCGCGCTGCTCTCCGCGGCCGGCGCAGGCGACGCGGAATCCTGATCGCAGCCGGCGAGCAGGCTCGCGGTTATGAGGAACAGCACGATCGTCCAAATGTGCTTCATGGCAGGGGACCCTCCAACTCGGTATTCGAAAGTGGTTCGCTCGTGAGACGCTCGAGCTCGGCGCGCATGAGATGGTGGACGGCAGCGGCATCGATTGCGGCCTCTTGCAGCTCGAGCAATTCCTGCTGAGCGGTCGCGAGCTCGAGAAAGGAAAACCGGCCGGCGTTGTACCCGGTTTGGGTTTGCGACAGGGCGGTTTCGGCTTGGGGCACGGCTTCGCCGCGCAGCGTTTCGGCGCTTGCGCGTGCAGTCGTCATCTCCTGGTACACGGAAAAGAGACCCGCGCGTGCGCGCGTCAAGGCGGCTAGTCGCTCGGCATCCGTCTGCGCCCGGCGCGCGCGCGCTTCGAAGATCGCGCCCTGATTCCGGTCGCGGATCGCGAGGGGCATCGCGAACCCTGCGACTAGCGCGGTGTCGTTGGTCTCCTCCAGACGGCGGATACCGATGCCCACAGCTATGTTGGGCCTCGCTTGCGCTTGCGCGAGGCGCAGCTCGGCGTCTCGGAGGCGCGCTGCGGATGCAAAAGCCAAAAAATCCGGCGTGCGTTCGAGTCGCTCGAAGAACGACCGGAACGTCTGTCCGGCCTCGAACCTGAAAAGATCGGCGCTCGCGGCCGTGAACGCCGGCTCGGCATCGCCCCACAGGGCTGCGAGCGCGTATCGAGCGGACCGCAGCTCGCTCGCGGATTGCTGTTGCGCGATACCGGCGCGCGTCAGCGCGATCTGCGCGCGGCTCTGCTCCGCGATCGGCGCAACCGCAGCGTTAACCCGCTGGGTGATCGCTTCGAGCGTTTGTCGCGCAAGAGCCGTTGCCGCCTGCGCGAATCGCAGGCGCTCCTGCGCCGCAACGACATCGATGAAGCGCCGTGCGACCTCGGCGAGCACGTCCAGTTCCCGCGCGCGCTGCTCGATACCGACGAGATCGCGATCGGCCTCCGCCACGCCGACCCGCAGGTTCCGCTTGTCGCCGAGCTCGAGAACTTGGCTCAAGCTGAGCGTCGTCTCGAGGGCATTGATACCGTTGAGCTCGCCGCCTCCGGCGAAGTTCTCGAGCTCCACATCGAGCTCGGGATTGATGCGCAGTCCCGCCTGCGTGATGCGGCCGCGCGCAGCCGTCAATTCATAGCGGCTCGCGATGAGATCCGGATTGCGCGCGAGCGCCATCTCGATCGCACTCGCAAGCGTGAGCTCCGCCGCCCCATTGGGGGCGTCCAGCGGCTGCGCGGCAGCACTCGCCGCAACATGCAAGGCGACGCACGCCACAACGGCGCGCAGCAACAAAGAAACCATTCAAGCCTCCTGGCGCGGGCGAGCGAACGCCGGCGCGCATCAACGATCAGGAACGGAGAAAAGGAGGCTTAGGCTGGAGGGCCGCGCACGAGCGGCAAATTCAGGTAGGGACGGTTGACGGTGAGATCGGCGGGCGCTGCGTCACGAACAACGCTGCTGCGCGGTGGAGCCAACAGCAGCAGGACGATGTCTGCGATCGGCAAGGGGTCGACGGAGTGCGCTTGCGAATCCTTCTTGGCCAGCGCGGCCCCTGCTGCGTCGACGTCCTGATCCTGATGGGTACGGCTCGAGCCGTCGGGCATGTGGCAAAGCGCGGTGAGGTCCGAAACATGGAGACTGATGGGCGCTTCCTGGCCATCGAAGCAGAAATGCACATGGGCATCGCTTATTCGCACGACGAGCAGTGCGAGGGCGATTACCCACAAAAGCGGACTCACTGAGCGGAACTGCCGAGACATCGGGGCAGTATGCACCATGCGAGCCCGATTCTCACCACCGGAGTGCACAAACCGTGACGAGCATCTGCATCTATCGGCAAATCGGAGCGTAGAAGCGGCGCGCACGGTCGGCGGGGCGATTGCGATTCAGGCCGGTGAGACGAAGCGCGATGCGCCGGGAGCACCGCGCAACGGGCCCCGGTGCGCGTTCGGGCACAAGGGAGGCTAGAATCCGCGCTTGTGAGCGACACTTGCTGCCAGGGAACCATCGACACGAACGCCCTGCGAGGGCGTCAACGCCGCGTGCTGATGGTCGTGCTCGTTATTAATGCCGCCACATTCTTCATGATGCTCGCCGCAGCGCTGCTCAGCGGCTCCTCGTCATTGTTGTCCGGCGCGTTGGACAATTTCGGAGACGCGGTGACCTATGCATTGAGCTTTGCCGTTGTCGGCGCGACGGGCATGGCGAAAGCGCGAGTGGCCCTCTTCAAGGGACTCCTCATCCTTAGCGCCGCGGCGGCGGTCGCGTTTCAGATCGGCTGGCGGCTGTTGCATCCCGGGATACCCATCGCCGAGACGATGGGGCTCGCAGCGCTGGTCAACCTAGCAGCCAATCTCGTATGCCTTTGGCTGTTGACGCCCTATCGAGCCGGCGACGTGAACATGTCGTCGGCCTGGGAGTGCTCGCGAAACGACGTGATGGAAGGCGTGGCCGTGATTTTGACTGCGGTCGCCGTATGGGCGTTTGGCTCTGGCTGGCCCGACGTCGTGGTCGCGATCGGCCTGTTGATCCTGTTCCTGCGCTCGGCCGTTCGTGTGCTCGGCACGGCATGGCGCAAGCTCTATGCCCCGTTGCCCGAAAGCTAGCGGCCGGCGGCGGCGCTACCGCTGGTTCGGATACCAGAACTGGAGATGGCAGCCTTCACAGACCGAATCGAGCGTGCCGCCGACATCCGACAACGCCTCGACGTTCTTCGCGTCGACCGCTTGAATCGCCTGCGTCGAGATCTCGTGCAACCCGCGCGCATGTCCGACCCAGGCGCCGCGGTTCTTCTCGATCAGCTCCTGAATCTCCTTCGGTGAGAGCTCGCCTTCGCCCGCAACCGCATCCGGAGCCGCAACCGGACGTCCGGGAATCATGAGGACGTTCGCCGATTCGGCGAGCGAGACGGCGGCCCAACGGACCTTCTGCCACTCCTCATCGGTCTCAGGTCCCTTGATCGGGTCGTCGTAGATGACAGCGTCCCATAACGCCTGAGCAAGCGGCATCACCATCGAATCCATGACCTCGACAATCGTCCCTTGAGGCAGATAGTCCTGGCCCTCCTGGGCGTTCGGGCCCGCCGCCGATCCGAGGATCGCCGCGGTGCCCGCCACGGTTGCCGCGATTCGTCGAGCCGTACGACGGCTCCATGTCCTGGGTTGCATCGCTCTCTCCGAGTAGCCGGCGGCCTATGCGCTCGAGAGGTGTAGCCTACATGCGCGCAGGCGCACGCGTAACGTTAATAACCGTTGATAACAGTTAGCCGCCTTGCCCGGCCGGATCCGCGCCAAGTCGCCGAAGCCAGCGGCTAAGGCGCCCCCCGAGGTTCCCGAGCCGCTCTGTGCGTCCGCAGATCGTTGCCTATCGCGAAAAGGCACGGAATCAGGAACAGCACGTAGATCGTCGACGTCACCATGCCGCCGACGCTCGGCGCCGCGATCGGCTGCGTCACGTCCAAACCCGAGCCGCTCGATAGCATGATCGGTATCAAGCCGAACACGGTCGTCGCGACCGTCATGAGCTTCGGCCGCAAGCGCATCACGCTGCCCTCGACAACCGCCGCGACGTACGTGCTGTCCGGAGTCCGCCGCTCCAACGCGTCGCGAATGAACTCGATCATGATGATTCCGGTCTGCACCGCGATCGCGAGCACCGCGACATAACCGATCACGACGGCCGTCGTCAGAGGGTAACCCTGCCACCATTGCAACAGCACGCCGCCGACGAGCGCGAACGGCGCGGAGAGCATGATCACCGCGCTCTGCACCCACGACCTGAATGCGAAGAGCAACAGCACGAACGTGATGATCAATGTCAGCGGCACGATGAAGGCGAGCCGCGCGCGCGCCTCGGCCGCGTAGCTGTGCGTGCCTGTCCATTCGAGCGAGTAGCCTTCGGGGAGCTCCAGCTGCTCGGCGAGATAACGCTGCGCCCCCGCCACATAGTCAACGCCGGTGACGTCGTCGATGTCGACGAACACGTAGCCTGCAAGATCGCCGTCATCGTTGCGGATCATCTCCGGCCGCTCGCGGACCGCGACGTCGGCAATCGCGTTCAGCGGAACTTGGCGCCCGCCGGCGAGCACAACCGGCGCCGCGCGGACCTTCTCGAGCGTATCGATGTACTCGGGTGAGTACTGAACAGAGAGCGGTACAGTCGTGCCGTCTGCCTCGCGGATCGCGGCGACGTTGTCGCCGCCGATCGCGTAGCGCACTGTCAGCATCGCCTCGTCGATCGTGACGCCGTGCTGCGCGAGACGTTCGAGATCTTGCTGCACGTCGACGTAGAAGCCCTCCGAGATCCGCTCGGCGAGGACTGACGCCGTGCCCGGAAACTCGCGCAGCAGCGCTTCGATCCGCCGCGAGATCGCCTCGATCTGCTCGATGTCCGGGCCCTTGACCTTGATCCCGACCGGCGTCTGGATGCCCGTGTCCTGCATGCTGATGCGGCCTGCGATCGGCTGTGTCCACGCGTTGACGTAGCCGATCATCTGCATCTCGGCGTCCATCTCCGCGATCAGGCGCGGCTTGGTCATGCCGTCGCGCCACTCGGACTCGGGCTTGAGCAGCACCGTCGTCTCGATCATCGTCGTCGGCGCGGGGTCCGTGGCCGTGTCGGCACGGCCGAGCTTGCCGAACACGCGCTCGACCTCGGGGAATTGCTTGAGCTTCCGATCCATCTGCTGGAGTATCCAGCCCGCGTCGCGGCCCGGCAGCCCCGGCAACGTCGTCGGCATGTAGAGGATCGATCCCTCCTCGAGCGCGGGCATATAGTCGCGTTGAAACCCGGCGACGATGAGCACCGCGGCGGCGAGCAGTGCCGCGCTCCCGACAACGACGGCGTAGCGAAAGCGAATCGCCGCGCGCAGCGCGCGCTCGTAACCACGGACGAAAAGACTCTCGCGCGTGCCGCGCGGCTCCGGCGTCCGCGTCTTGAAGATCCAGACGATGATGATCGGCAGCACGAGCAGCGTGAGTAGCGTCGAAAACGACATCGCGAACGTCTTGCTGTACGCGAGAGGATCGAACAGCCGCTTCTCGCGCTCGCCGAGGAAGAAGATCGGCAGGAACGATGCCAGGATGATCGCGAGCGAAAACAGCAGCGGCCGCGTCATCCGGGCGGTCGCGCGAACGATCGTCTCCAGCCGCTCCGCGTAGCTCGCAGTGCGGCGTTTCGCGAGCTCTGCCGTGCAATTCTCGACGATCACGATCGTTGCGTCGGCCATCTCGCCGACCGCGATCGCGAGGCCGGCAAGCGACAGCAGATTGATCGTTTGCCCGAAGAGGCCGAGTGGCAGCACCGTGAAGAGACAGCCGAGCAGCAGCACGGCGACCGGCGCGACGGCCGCGCGCCCGCTTCTGAGCGCCCAGACGATCACGAGCATCACGACGGCGAGCTCGTACGCGAGCGCCGTCCCGAAGTTGTCGAGCGTCGCCCAGATCAACGACGCGCGATCGTAGGTCGTCACGATCTCGAGGCCGGCCGGAAGCGCGGCCTCGAGCCGCGCCAGCTCGGCGTCGAGCCCCTCGGCCACCGCGACCACGTTCTGCCCCTGCTCCATGATCACGATGCCGCCGATCACCTCACCTTCGCCGTCGAGGTCGGTGATGCCTCGGCGCAAGTCGTAGCCCACCTGGAGATAGCCGATGTCCTTGAGCCGAATCGTGCGCCCATCCGGAGTGCGGCCGACGACGATTCGTTCGAGGTCGTCGAGCTCCTCGCTCTTTACGACACCGCGAAGCTGATAATCGCGGCTCGTGATCTCGATCATGCGTCCGCCGGTCTGTTGGAACGCGGCTTGGAGCGCGGTGAGCACCGGCTGGAGCGTCAGGCCGGCATCCGCGAGCAAAGGCGGGAAGACTTTGAGCTCGACTTGCCGTTCGAGGCCGCCGGCCGTCGCGACCTCGGCGATGCCTTGAAGGCGCTCGAGCGCGGGCTTGATCCTCGCTTCGTTGATTCGTCTGAGCTCACGCAGGTCGCGCGACTGTTCACGGTCGAGGAGCGCGTACTGATAGATCCAGCCGAGGCTGCTCGCGTCCGGACCGAGCGTGACCTCGGCGTCGGCGGGCAGCCGTGCGCGTAGGGCGTTGATCCGGTCGAGCGCGAGCTCTTTGACGGCATCGCGGGCGCCGGCGTCGGTCAACACGAGGTAGATGAAGGAATAACCGAGGTGCGAGGTCGCGCGAACCGCCTCGATGCCGGGCGAGCCGATGAGCGCTTGAATCAACGGCTCCGCAACCTCCGAATTCAGAAGCTCGGCGCTCCGCGGCCATTTCGCGTAGACGACGACTTGCGGATCCGAGATGTCGGGAATTGCGTCGAGTGACGCCGTCCTCACCGAGTAGACGCTGAGCGCAACGAGCGCAACGACGACGACAAGGACGACCGCCTGGAAGCGGATGACGCTTCTAATGATTGTGGTGAGCATCACCCGCGGCGTCCGCGCCGGTGTCCGACTTCAATCGATAGTCGGCGTCGATGAAGAAGCTCCCGATCGTCACGACTTGGTCGCCCTCGGCGAGCCCGTGCAACACTTCGGTGTAGAGTTCGCCCCTGCGCCCCGTATGTACCTCGAGCGGCTCGTAGCGGCCCGGCTGGCGCTGCACGTAGACGACCTGACTCCCCTCGCGCTCGATGATCGCTTCGTTCGGAATCGCGAGAAATTCACCGAGTACTACGATGATCTCCATCACGAACCGCGACGCGTCGCCGTAGGCGGGGCCCGATAGCTCGGCTTCGACGCGCGTACAAGGTTCGCCCGCCGTCACGCGCGTGACTCTCGCTTGATAGATCGAAGACTTCGAGTCCGGCGGGAAGGAGCGAACTCGCTGACCCTCGCGAACGAGTGCCGCCTCCGGCGCGTAGACGCACCCGGTGAGCTTCTCTCGCGCCGCATCGAGCGCGCCAGCGGTCCGGATCCAGTGCTGAAGCGACTGTCTGCCGACGGGCGCGATGGTCAGCGTGAGCTCGACGGCCTGTGACTCTTCGACGGTTCCTTCAGTGCCGCGCGCAGATCGCGCATGCTCGCGAAAGGTCTGCGCACCCGCCGTGCCAGCGAGCCCGAGGCCCACGAGGACCGCCGCGCAACCGAACCGCAAGATAGTCATCGTGCCCTCTGCTGTTGCGTTGCGCCACGCCGCCCCCGAACCGCCGCCGGCGGATTAGTGGCAGTAGTTGTCCTTGCTTTCCATGATATGCGTGCCCCATGGATAGAGGCCGACGTTCGGAACGCGACGGGACGCATGGGTCTTCGCGTCGATCACGTAAACCGAATGGTCGGTCGAGCTCGCGAGGTACAGCGTCTCGTCTTTCGTGTCGGTCGTCGCGGTTTCGAGCTGCAAGTTGACGCCGACCTTGATCCGACCCGCGGGCGTCAGCGTCCCCATGTCGTAAACGTAGACGAAACCGCTCGTTGCGCTGATGACGAACGCCTTGCCGGCCGCGAAGTTCACGCCGGTAAGATCGGGGCCGGCTTCGAGCGTTGCAGCGACCTCGTTCAGCTCCGTGTCGATGACCGAGATCGTCTCGTCGCCGTTGTTGACGGTGACCGCGTAGCGGCCGTCGTGGCTCATGTACGCGCGCCACGGATCCGGTCCGACGCGGATTCTCTTGATGACCTTGTCGTCTCGCGTGTCGATCACGGCGACGATGCCGAGATCGCCGTCAGCCGCGTAGATGTATCGGCCGTCGTTGCTGATGCTCGCATTCGAGACACCCTTGATGTCACCGAGGTAGCGCTCCGGATCGAACCTCGCGACATCGGGTACGTCGCCCACGTGGATTCTCTTGAGCAACTCGTGGCGCGTCACGTCAATCACGCCGACCCAATGCGCGCCGTAATTGCCGACGTAGGCCTTGGTCCCGTCCGGCGTGAAGGTGATATTGAGCGGCATCACGAGACCTGGAATCGTCTTGACCTTCGTCATCGACACCATGTCGATCACGGAGACCGAGTCGCCGCCGGGATTGCCCTGATAGTACCAGCGCCCGTCCGGCGAGAACGCGAGATGCTCGGGCGCAAAGTCGACCGGAATCTCCTTGACCACGGCAATCGTCGGGACGTCGATGATGTATGCCTTGTTCGCGCGGGTGCCGCCGGTGACAACCCAACGGCCGTCGTGCGACATCATGGCCATGTGCGGGTTGACGTTGTTGCCGAGAAACGCGCTGCCGACGAGCTTGTTCGTTGCGATGTCCATGAACGCGATGTCGTTCGAGTCACGATTGACGATCAACACGACCGATGTCGGGTCGGTGATCTTGACGTCGCGACCCGCGGCGGCGACCGCCAACTGCTCGTGCGCGGCGTGTTCCTGCGCGAGCGCCGGAGCGGCGAGCAGCGCGCACGCGATCCCTAGCGAATTCGTGAGTCTTGTGACTAGCATCTTCGATTCTCCTCGAGCTCAGAAGCTCGCCTGAAAGCGCACGCCCGGGACGAAGTAACTGACCGTGTCGGCGCCGAGTGGTTTCTCCGTGACGCGCGTCAGATGAAAAGAAAGCTGAAGCTTCTGCGTCATTCGCAGATTGTAATAGCCCTCGACGAGGTATTCCTCGTCCCCGGCGCCGAGCTCGGTGCGGGCATAGCCGGCGCCCCACGCGTCTTCGGGATTGAGCACGACGCCGTTCCTGAGCTGGACGCCGAGACTATAGAACCGGTCGCGCGGACCGCCGGCGGCCTGCGCCGAGCCGTAGCGGCCGAATAGCGTCAGGGCAGCCGTGATCTTCTGGTCGACGCTGACGCCATAGGCCTTTTGAGTGTCGCCGCCGCTGTTGTCCGTTCGATACCAAGCCCGATAATTACCCTCGCCGAGCGCGAACGGCGTGAAGAGCTTGCTGACCTCGGCAAGATAGAACAGCGAGTCCGAGAGGTTCGACGCGGTGCTGCTGCTTTGCTGATAACCGAGCTTCGCGTTGAAGCCGTTCTTTGGGTCGTAGACGGCGGCGAGGCCCGCGCCGTTCTCGGAGAGACCCAACATCGGGTTGTTGACGAGCGCGTCACTCAAGAACTGCGTCGTTTCGTCGTTCGCGGCGGCGTTGTGGTCGAAGAAATTCGTCAAATCGACTCGCCCCGCGGTGATCCCGAGCTGCTGGTTCGCGAGCTCGGTCATGAACCAGGCTTCTCGCAGATTAAGCTGGTTTTGCTGTACCAGCCGCGCCGTGTAGCCGTTCAACAGCGTCAAGCCGCCGATCTCATTGTCGGGCGGCGTGCCGCTCAAGCCGACGATGTCCGCATAGAAGATCGTGTACTGGGCGAGGCCCGCCGTGAAGAAGACGTCGGCGGAAGCGAGCTGGTAGTTGTTGCCGTCGGCCGGGGCGTCCGGGCCCTCGCTCTGCTGGACGTTCTGAAACACGATCGCGGTGTCGACGCCGACCGCGACGCTGCGCGACGCCGCGTCGTCGAGCGCTTCCTCGATCTTCTCGCTGATCGTCTGACGGCGGTAGACGCGCTCGCGCTGGTACGTGACGACCGGGCGTGTGCCGGGTCGCTCCTCGTCGTACTCGACGCCGTTTTCATCGACAAAGACCACGATCTGGCGCACGCGCGTTTCGGGCTCGGACAGGACGGTCGTCGATTCGAGGTCGTTGACGCGCTGCTCGAGCTGGTCGATTTGCCTGAGGAGCTCCTCCCGATCAGGTGCTTCCTCCCCCTGCGCCGCGTCGGCCGCCTCCTGCGCCTCCGCCCTCGGTTGCGGAAAGACCGTCGCAATGCACAGGGTCAGGAGACAGACGAAAACCCCGTGCCTCAGAAGTGGGCACCCAAGACGCATCAGATTACCTCGCGAAGCCGCAATGGAATCGGCCAAAGCCGGGGGCGCATGTTAGAGGGCGGCGCGCGAGTCCAGTAGTTATTTGCGGCCGTTAACGGTTAATAACTGTTAGCGACGGCACGCGCAGGCGCGCCAGCAAGTACAGTTCGGGCTATGGGTGTACTGCAAGGGCGACCGATGCCGCGGGGCGGCAAGCGTGACTTCATTTCCCTGGAACGGCGCCGGCGCCACGCGGGGAGTCTACTGACAAAGGGACGGAGCCAAGCCGAAGTGGCGCGGTTGACGGGTGTCAGTCGCCAGTCCGTCAGCCGTTGGGCAGAATCGCTCGCGAAAGACGGCTTGCCGGGGCTACGCCGCGCCGAACGGGCCGGACGCAAGCCCAGGCTCAACGCGTTGCAAATTGAGGAGCTAGCGCGCGTATTGCGGGCGGGAGCAACAGCCTCAGGTTTTCCAACCGATCGCTGGACAGGACCGCGCGTCGCGAAGTTAGTTGAGAAACGGTTTCGCATCGTGTATCGCAGAACGCGAGCGCTCGAGCTCCTGCGCGCCCTGGAATGAAACGGCGACCTCCGGACTCAACCTCTCCTTGCCGTCAATACTTGATGAACGCGGCAATACCGAGGACGACAAAGACGTCCGGCACGCATCGCGGATTCGCCCTCAACGCTGGGTGCTCACCTTCGTCAGCGAGTCAGCAGCGGGCGAATTGAGTCTCGCTCACTCGGTTCTGGCAAGCCGACCTGCCACCGGCGATTCTCGACTTCGGTGTACACGAGCCCGGGCATGTGCAGATCGCCACGGTCGTCTTCCCAAGGTGCAATCCAGATCCGAAGCACGCGGGCGGGAGTGCGGAGCGGGATTGCTCCCGTGTTCATTTCGGGCAACGTCGGCCGATCGGCGACGGGCGCGAACGCGGATGCCGCGGAGACCTCGCGTTCCGCGCCGCTGCCGTCCTCGTTCCGCTCGCGCTCGATGTCGATCTCATTGTGCCAATCGTCACTGTCCGTGAGCTCGTAGACCTCGAGCGCGCTCTTACACGTGAACCCGTCCGGACGTCCGGCGCAGGCGTACTCCTTCTCGCCAAGGCCCATGTTCGCGCAGCCCATGATGAAGCTCGGCAGAAGCGCGACTGCGATCCTATTCAGCTTGGTCATTGCCCTCTCGGTCTCGTTGTGCAACCACAACTCCATTGCGAGCGGGCAAGAGACGCAGCCCGCCGTTCAGCACGAACTCGATCTCGCGGCCCGCGTCGATCTCGATCACGGGATACATGCCTTCGGCCATCTCCAAGTAGTAGTTGGCGATCCGCTCCATCGCGCGACCGGCGCCAGTCAGCGTGGCGGCTTGCAACGAGTCGCTGCTCATACGCTCCTGCCACTGAATTCGATCGGTCGGATCGGTGGAGATCACGGGAATGTTCGTCAAGTTGAACGCGTTGCTCACGCCCTCCGCGAACCCGGCGAGCAGCGAGCGTGCAATGAGCTGCCCTTGTTTGCTGACGACACGTCCGCGCACGCCGGCCTTGCCGTCATTGCCGACGGCGAAGCCTCGGATGTTCGATTCGATCACCGTGCCGTTCTCACGAACGCACGACAGGCTCTCGCCCCGGAGGTATGCGCGCTCCGACGAGAGATCGCCGTAACCGCTCATCAAGATGAAGCACTCGCGGATATCCGCGCGAACACGGTTCGGGAGCACCGCCTCTGCTTTGACGCGTAACAACGCCGGAAAAGGGTCGCGGCGACCATCCTGTCCTGTAGGTGCGTCCATGCCCGTCACGAGCACGCCGTTGATGATCGAGCCCGTAGGCAACTGGGAGCTCGCGCCGAGGGCTTCGCTCTCGGTGCTCACGCCGCTCCCTTCCGCCCGCGGTTCGACGGACGGAATCACGCGAATCTTCGCTCCGCGTGGGTCGGCAGGCTGGGCCGAGCGCCGACTCGTCTCAGTCAGCGGCGGCAGTATCGAGCCTCCTTCTGGTCCGCGGTTCCCGGAAGGATCCACGCTCTGCTCATTCGGATCGCCGGATCCCTCGGAGAAAAGGTCGCTCGATCCGGCCGGCGCTCGGTCCCGGTTGAACACCTCCTGACCAGCGCTCTGAGCGTCTATCGAGATGCCGCTCTCGCGCCCGATCTGGCGCTCGAGGCGCTGATTGAGCTCGCGTATCTGGCGCTGCATGTCCATGTTGGCTTCGCGAATCGCATGGAGCTCGCGTTCGGTGGCTTCGTCCATGCCCGAGTCTGCGCGACCGCGACCGCCGCTCTCGCCTCTGAGCCGCTCGATGTCTCGGTTGAGGCGCGTGTTCTCCGCTTCGATCGACGTGAGCTGCGCCGCGAGCGCGTCGAGGCTGACTTCGCGCGTGTCTCGGTCGGAGAGCATAGGGAAAAGAAACGGCGTGGAATGCGCGTTCTGTAAAGACGGTCAGGTGCGGTACCGTTCGCGGCGAGCGGTCAATCGGGCGCGACACGCGCTCACGAGCGCCCGCAGCGGGCGGC
>Ga0073934_10005892_pt1 | contig 18423 bp, 16 predicted proteins | sample LarsenN4metaG_FD_76834 | JGI IMG/M metagenome (GOLD analysis project Ga0073934, IMG submission 76834) | Hot spring sediment bacterial and archeal communities from British Columbia, Canada, to study Microbial Dark Matter (Phase II) - Larsen... ... | reverse complement strand
GAAGGTGTTTTTGAAAAGGCTTTGAAGGTGGTGCGGGAGAATTTTGGGGGATAAATTGCCTTCAACGCTGGTTTCGAGCATCCGCCGCATTCCACGATTTCCAGGTCAAACCCGGCATTTTTGCGTCAAAACGTTCACGTTTCAACTCGATTCCCCGCTGAATATCGCTCTCCGACATTTGCGGGTACATGGCTTTTTGCGTCAGCAGGCCGGCATTTTCTTCCAGCAAAAAAAGATTTTTATCAGAAACCGTATAAATCATGTAGTGAACGTCAATCGCGCTTTTAGGTCGGCCGGAAAGGTTGTAACGTGTGATAAAAACATCCCAACTCACGCAAGCATTGAGAATGAGCAGGGCGTAAAATGCCCAGCCGTTTTGCCGCCACAGCCACGACATGGTGCGGCGGTCGCGAATTTTTCGCCAAAGGGTGATAAGGCCGAAAAACACCAGTGCAAGGAAAAGGATGACGCCGATACGTTTGTACGCAAGTCCATGAAAATCAATGTATCGTGCATTGCGTACGCAAACCGAGACGGCGAGTACGGCATTTTGAACCAACCAAATACCGGCGGCAGTTTTCAGGTTTTTGTTGTTGGGGAAAAAGTTGAGGTTTTTCCGAAAAACATAAAAAAGGACAGCCATCGCCAGCAAAATCGAGGCAATCAGAAAGTAAGTCCCCTGGTGGACGTAGCCTTTCAAGTCCTGCTGCGCCGCCTCGTCGAAACCGAACCAAACATAACGGACGTCGGTCGCGTTGACGACCAACAATAGCGCGTTCAGCATCCAAAGCAAAAGCGCAGCCTGGCTGTATTCGCGTTTCAGGCCGAGCATTTCCAGGGTTTCAAAATAGCGTTTGCGCGGCGGACGTATGCGAGCCAGTTCGTCGGGTGCGGCGCGGTCGGATTTTGCCAGATTTGTCTCATTGCGCCAAAAAGCCGCGCCGACCAGGAAAAATCCCAGCACGACAAAAAGTACGTGCGGCACGGAAATATCGAACACGAGCAAATTGCCCACTTGCCGCCAAAAAGCATCGGCCAGCGCTGCGAATTTGTCGTTGGCGAAGTAGTAGAGAAAGTAAAACACGAGCACGACCATCGAGGGCGCAAAAGCCAGCCCGATACTGCGGCGAAGGCTCCATTTTCGCTGCGGAGTCACCGTGCTGCCGGGATTGAGCGACTCGAAAAAATGGCGGGGCGATTGCCACCAGCCCCACAAATATTGCCACAATGCCGAGAGGACGAACCGCAACGCGTGTTCCTGCGCGAAACCCGCCACACACATGGCTGAGATGAACCACGCGAATTTGGCCGCGACGGAATTGTGCCAAACAATCATAACTGCTGTCAGCAAAGTGCCTCCGGCGGTTACCCAAAAATTGCGGGAACTACGACTTTCGGGAAAAACAAGCCAAAGCGAAGCGAGGTAAAACAGCGTGAAAATCAGCGTGTTGAGTCCCAGGTTTTCCTGCCAGAAACAAAAGTTGAACAGTAAAACGCCGATAAGGACGAGCAATAGTTGGGTTTTCGCTTGCTGCATGGATGTGAGATTTAGGTGTAATCAGGAGGCTAACGTCGTGACCCTGTCAGACGTTGCTTTTATCGGCTGTAAGCATTTTCCGCGCGGCTTCCCAAACAACGATACCTGCCGCCACCGCCACATTGAGCGAGTGTTTCGTGCCAAATTGCGGGATTTCTATGGCTCCGTCGCAAAGCGCGAGTGTTTTTTCGTCCACGCCGTCCACTTCGTTGCCGAGGACGAAAGCGTATTTTTCTCCTTGTTCCGGGAAAAAATCTTGTAGCCAGATTTTACGGGTCGTTTGTTCGATGGCGAAAATTTGCCAGCCTTCGTTTTTCAAAACCTGCACGGCCTCTGATGTTTCTGAAAAATATTTCCACCTGACCGAGTCGGTACTGCCCAAAGCGGTTTTCAGAATTTCCCGGTGCGGCGGTTGCGCTGTGATGCCGCAAAGCAGGATTTTTTCCAATAAAAAGGCATCGGCGCTGCGAAAAATGGAGCCGACATTGAGGCCTGAACGCACATTGTCGAGCACAAGGGCAATGGGCAATTTTTCCTGGTTTTTAAAATCTTCGACGGAAAGGCGGGCGAGGGCATTCATGCTGAGTTTTTCCATGTGGCAAATGTCTCATTATTTTTGCCGGATGGAACAAACGTTGCAAAACACGACACTTGGCCTCAAATTGCCCACTGACCCGCGATGGGTGAATCTGGCAGAAATAGACCTGGCCGAAATCCTGACCGACCACGCTTACTGCGAACAAAAAGCAGCGACTTCCTGCATTTCGCTCATCCAGGCGTACCCGGAACGCGAGGAATTGGTGGAAGAACTGGCGCCCATCGTGACCGAAGAGTGGGGCCATTTTCGCATGGTATTGGCGGAATTGAAAAAACGAAATTTGAAATTGGGTCGGCAGCGTAAGGACGAGTACGTCAATCAACTCCTTGAATTTCAACGAAAAGGAATTTCACGCGAGGAGGCTTTGCTCGAACGGCTACTCGTCTGCGCCCTCATCGAAGCCCGCAGTTGCGAGCGTTTTCGATTGCTCTCTTTGCATTGTGCCGACGAAACATTGAGAGGTTGGTATCATAAGTTTATGGTAGCCGAAGCAGGGCATTACCGCCTCTTCCTTGACTTGGCGGAGCAATATTTCGGGAAAGAAAAAGTGCGCGGGCGCTGGCTCGAATATCTGAAACACGAAGCCAGTATCATGCAAAAACTCACCCCGCGCGGCGACCGGATGCATTGATTTGGTTGTTGGTTATTAGTTTTTGGTTGTTAGATATCGAACTAAGAACTAAGAACCAAGAACTAACAACCTTCATTGCCATCCACGCACTTTGTTGATTTTACCTTCCTCGCCGTACACTTCTTTCGAGCGTTTGTTGTAGGCGGCAGCGGCTTCTTCAGGCGTATCGAACATGCCGAGATGAACCGATTTTCCGTTGATGGAAATCACCGCCCGGTATCGGTTGTGCTCTTGGTAAACGCCGGTAAAGCCAGTCCTGCTGCTCGTCTTGCGTTGGCGGCTGGCGATAGAGCGGGAACGCCAGGTTATGTTTTCCAGCCGGCAATCCAGTTTATCGCCGTTTTTAGTGCCCACCAGATTGCGGCTGCCTTTTTTTTGCTGGCCTAAAAATTTTTCGGCGATAAGTTTGTGCAGATAAATGGTTTCGGTTTTAAAATTGCCATCAGCCTTTTTCCATGTCTTTTGAAAAACGGCGCATCCACTCGAGTGTTTGCGCAAATTATTGATGAAATCAACTTTTGACAAATAGGGGTCGGCGGATAATGCTTCGTACACATGGTCGTCGAGCAATACCATGTCATCAGCATTTTTGAGTTTTACTTTGTAGATCACGGCGATAGGATGTTTGTGTTTGTAAAAGATTAAAACAGGGGATAAACGCATTCATCGCGCACACTTGTATAGACGTTTGGCGATAACGCAAAGAAGCCTTCGAGGGCATAGGTGAGATCAAAACTTTTGAAAGGCCCCGATGTTTGCCAAAACTTGACATGCTGCGCAAAAAATATCTTGAATTGCGACAAAGCGAGGTCAACGCGACCGCGGTTACAGTGATTATTTCAGATGGGCCTTATGCTTGGCGGGAGCGAAGTTAAGAAAAACATTTGACAATAATGCCCAATTATTAACTATATTTTTCTTTGTTTGTGGCATAAATTCAATCTATTCACGCAAAAACCCTCTTTTTCTTTGGTAAAAAAACACGATAGCGCAATAACGGCATTTTTGAAAACGAGCCCTGAATCTGCCCTAAAAATGCCTTTCGCTGACATCATCCGGCTGTTGGAACAAATATTTGGTGCTGCTCTTTACCCGGCCTTTGAGCCGGACATGACGATTGCCAGCCCGCTCGCCAATCAGCGCAGCACTGACTTCCTGAAAACAGCCAATACAGTAGGCATCAACATCCGCACAATCCGGCATTTTTGGAAAATAATTCCCTACACGCTCACGCTGCCGAGGGCGCAAAATGCGATTCATATCCTCCCGATTTGGGAGCCAGGGGTCGTCGCAAGTCTTTATGGGCCAGCAAGTTGGAATGTAAATCCTGAGTTTTTCAGCCCGGAGATGGCTGCGAATTTTCCCCATTTGGACACAGTTGAAAAACAACTTAAAGTCGTCGTCAATTTGCTCCATTTATTGGGCAAGGCAGTTGGGATGGATGTGGTGCCGCACACGGATCGTTACTCCGAAATGGCGCTTGCCAATCCGCAATTCTTCGAGTGGTTGCAACGCCGCGACACCAAAATTGTCAGCCACCAGTCAGGTTTGTTTGGCGAAATTCAGCAGGTTATTTTCGAGCATCTGCAAAAAAACGGCAGTGCTGCCCCGGATTTGGAAATTCCTGAATCAGCCGACGATTTTTTTGAAAAAATGCCCGAAAACGAGCGGCTAAAACTTCTTTTCGGAGAAAAATACGACTACTGGGGGCGGCTTTTTCGCCGCAAGGCAATCGTTCGCCTGTTGTACGAACTTGGTTATGAGACTGTGCCAGCGACAATGGGGCCTCCTTATCGCGGCCTCGAAGTAAGCCCCGAACCGGGGGCAAAAGTCGTTGACGAAGAAGGACTTGTATGGCGCGACTACCGAATTTCAAAGCCGCAGGAATTCTCCCGGGTATTCGGTCCGCTTGCCCGGTACAAACTGTGGGAAAGCAAAAATGACAACCGCGACTGGGAACTCGATTTTGACCGGCCCAACAAAGCAGCGTGGGCGTATGTGTGCGAGCATTACCGGCAAATTCAGGCGGAATTCGGATTTGATTTTATGCGCGGCGATATGTCGCACGTGCAAATGCGCCCGGATGGCGTACCGGCTGTGCGCGATGAATTTTACGATTTGCTGGGCGCTGTGAAACAGACGGTTTTGCGCGAAAAACCCTGGTTCGGTTACTTCGCCGAGAGTTTTCTGGCGCCGCCCGGCGTCATGGCTTACGGCGATGAGTGCGACCATCTGGAAGCCTCGTTCGCCGACTCGACATTGGGCGATTTGCAATCCGAACCTGTTGGTACAGACAAATTTATGCGTGATTTCTGGCAGTATCGCCGTTGGCTCGAAACCCGAAAATTCGCTCCGAACTTTACCATTCTGACGGCTGACAAAGACGACCCGCGTTTCGATGGATTTTACCTGACTGGAAATGAAATCCGCTATTTTATCGCCTTGTTTTTGAGCGATATGCCCTCTTACATGGCGCTCGGATTCGAGTGTCGCGACCTTCATCCCGCGCCTGCGGCCAACGAGTTTTATTCAAAATACTACGTTTTTCAAATGCTCGATGACCCGAAAACGACCAACGGCCCCTACCGGTGGGGGCAAAACCTTGAACTTTACGCCAAACTCGTCCGACAAAAATTGCTCGCTGAAGAGATTTATGACGATATCCGGGATGCGAAAAGCCGCTGGCTTTTGCCGCCAGATGTTGCCGGGTACAAAAAAGTGCTCGCCTGGACGCAGGCCGAAAATCCCGCCTATATTTTTGTGGCAAATTTCGATACTTCTGAAACCTGTAACGCGACTTTTACAACGCCTGACGCCACCCGCTGGCAACTTTATTTTTCGACGGAAAAGGAATATCTCGACCCTTTTGAAGTACAGCCCGGGCAATTTCTACACCGGAATTTGCTGCCAGGCGAAGGGCTCGTTTTCAGGCGCATTTGAAATTTAATTTTACCAAACTGTTAAAATTTGTCCAACATCCGAAACAAATTCGGGGTTCTGGTTGTCAAAATAGTAGTTTTGCCGCGAAATTTTCCGGTGGCACAAGGTTTGCAACAATAAGCCCGACGGCTTTCCGTTTTTTTCTCGCTTTTCACGAACATCATCGTCACTATCAAAATCGCACTACTGCACAATGAAAAACTGGAAGAAATATCTCGCTTTCGCATTCATGGCTGCTTTATTCCTGCTCGAAGCCTGCCACCGCGGCTACGGATGCCCCGGCACCGACCTGTAAAGACAAAGAATAATCGAATACCCGAACCGATTTACAAGGCGCAGCTCTCTCAGCAGCGCCTTTTTTATTTTTGCCGCGTGAAAAACCTGCGACTCGTCTGGCGGCTTCTCTTTTTTATTTTCTACACTTCCGCCATCGTGGCCGAAATCTGGCTGCGCAAAAACCTGTTTGGCGCCAGCATGCGCACAGCCATGCAAGTCCGGCGGCGCTGGGCGCGAAATCTGCTGCACGGCGTGGGTGTTCGCGGCGAAAACGAAGGAGTCGCGCCTGATTTCCCTTGCATCATTGTCAGCAATCACCGTTCTTACCTCGACCCCATCCTGATGCTCCGCGACGTGGATGCTTACCCGGTGGCGAAAGCCGAACTGGCTAACTGGCCGGTTATCGGCAAAGGCGCAGCGATGGCCGGGATTCTCTATTTGCGCCGCGAACATGCTGGCAGCCGGGTGAGCACAATGCGGCTCATGGAGGAAAAAATCCGGGAGGGCTTTCAAATTATCATTTTCCCGGAGGGCACCACGTCGGGTTTGCCGGGTACTTTGCCTTTCAAAAAAGGCGTGTTCCAGCTGGCAGCCAAATCCGGCATTCCGGTCGTGCCGGTCGCACTGGTTTTTTCGGACAAAAAAGATTTTTGGATTGGGAAAGAGACATTCATGAGCCATGCGGGGCGGCGTTTTCGGGAAAAAACGATTGGTGTGAAAGTCTGCTACGGCCCGGTTTTGAAGAGTGAAAATGTAGAAGAATTGCTTGCGCAGGCGAAAAACTGGATTGAAACACGACTTTTGCAGCCATGAAAACACTCCGTGCCATTTACCGGCTTCTGTTTTTTGTCTTCTACACCATTCTGAAAAGCAATCAGATGTTTTTCTCCGACATGCTGTTTGGGAAAAACATGTGGCGTACGCTTCGTATCCGGCGGACCTGGGCACGCACCCTGCTTCCGCATATTGGTCTGAAGATGCACGTGGAGGGAACGCCGCCCGATTTTCCCTGCATTCTTGCAGCCAATCACCGCTCCTACCTCGACCCCGCAGTATTGGCGCACGACGTTATCGGCTACGGGGTGGCGAAAGCGGAAGTGGCGAACTGGCCGGTCGTTGGCTGGGGCGCGCGGGTTGCCGGGGTCATCTTTTTGAAACGCGAAAATCCGAACAGCCGTAAACTTGCGCTCGACGGCATCGCCGAAAAAATCCGGGAGGGTTTTCCGGTTATTATCTTCGTGGAAGGCACGACGCACACCCAGCCGGTAACGATTGATTTCAAACCCGGCAGTTTCAAACTTGCTGCAAATGAGGGGTTTACAATTGTGCCAGCCGCGATCGAGTTTCACTCGCCGGACGATTATTGGGTCGGGAGCGACACCTTTTTGCCGCATCTTTGGCGGCGTTTGAAGGTAAAGGAAAAACACGCCTTCGTTCGCTACGGTCCCGCTATTCAGGGCAATAACTGGGAAGAGTTGATGCAGCGGACAAAATCCTGGATTGACGCGGAACTGCTCGATATGCGAAAAGGGTTTTGAATTTGCTTTTAAAAAAAGGAAAGCAAACGCTACCTTTGCGCCCGATTCGGCTCCATAGTTCAACGGATAGAATGGAAGTTTCCGGAACTTCAGGTAGAGGTTCGATTCCTCTTGGAGCTACCAAAATTTACTCAAAGTCCTTGCAGGTGAAGAACTTGCAAGGACTTTTTGTTTTGAAAAACATGAGTGAAGCGTGAAATGAATCAGCGGTGTCAGGTGAAATGCACTACGTCGTCAATGATTCCATCGGCGGAAACTTCGTTGGCATTGCACATACATCTGATGGAATAACTGTAGTCGTGCTCAGGATTGGCGTTCGGTACGCTGACGCTGTTGCCGCTAATGTCGCCGCTGAAAAACTGTTGCCGGGTAGTTTTATCGGTGATGACGACGCGGTAGGCGAACGCGCCGGTGACAGCCGACCAGGAAATTTCGATGTTGTTCCGGTTGAACCGTCCGGAGTGGGACGCGGGAGGTGTAAGAGTGCAACTCATGTTGGTTAATAGTTTTGAAGGTGATGTATGGTTTGAATTTTTTAAAATTTAGACAGGGTGTTTACCACTTCAACAACCCCTCCATCGCGTCGCCGACTTTTTCAATCGAAGGAATCATCTCCTGTTCCAATGTCGAATTGAGCGGCACGGCGGGCATATTCGCAGCGCCGGTGGTGCGCACGGGCGCGTCGAGCCATTGGAAACAATTTTCCTGAATCCGCGCCGCCAAAGTCTGTGCGAAAGAGTTGTTCACCTGCTCTTCCGTGACGACGAGCACTCGCCCGTGCCGTTTAGCGACTTCGTACATTGCCGTCTCGTCGAGCGGGCAAAGTGTGCGCAAATCAAGGATTTCCACACGGCCTTTGAAACGCTCGTTCGCAGCGTTCAAAGCCCAGTGAACGCCCATGCCGTAGGTGACGACCGCGAGGCTTTCTCCTTTTTCAATAAATTCATTTTCAGCGGTTAAAACTGTTCTACCCTTGCCGAAAGGAATGACGTAATCTTCGTCTGGTTCCACCGTGCGAGCCGCTTCGGTGCCGCGTACTTTCGACCAGTAGAGGCCTTTGTGTTCAAAAATCACGACGGGATTCGGGTCGTAATAAGCGGATTTCAGCAAACCTTTCAAATCCGCGCCGTTGCTGGGATAGGCGATTTTGACCCCGCGAATATTGGCCACGACGCTTTCCACACTGCTGCTGTGGTAAGGGCCGCCGCTCCCATACGCGCCGATCGGGACGCGGACGATACAACTGACCGGCCATTTGCCGTTGGTGAGGTAGCAAGAGCGGGCGACTTCGGTGAAAAGCTGGTTCAGTCCCGGCCAAATGTAGTCGGCGAACTGGACTTCGACGATGGGTTTCAAGCCGACGGCGCTCATGCCGACCGTGCTGCCGATGATGAAAGCCTCTTGAATCGGCGTGTTGAACACGCGGTGGTCGCCGAATTTTTCAGCCAAAGTCGCGGCTTCGCGGAACACGCCGCCGAGCCTGCGCCCCACATCCTGGCCGTAAAGGAGGCACTCAGGATGACGGCGCATGAGTTCTTCGATGGCGAAAAGGGCGCAATCCACCATGACCTTCGGCTCGCGGTTTTTGGGCACGCGTTCGCCGCGTTCTTCGGTGATGGGGGTAGGGGCGAAGTCGTGCGTGTAAAGGTCTTCGGGGCGCGGGTCTTCGGCGTTTTTGGCTTGTTCAAAATCGGCTTCGACCGTCGCAATCGCTTCTTTTTCAATGTTGCGTAAATCTTTTTCCGAAAAACCGTTTTCCAACAAAGTCTTGCGCAAAATAGGGTAGGGATCGCGGCGGGCGTGTTCTTCGAGGTCGTCGCGGTACCATTCTTTGCGAACGCCGGAGGTGTGGTGATTCAAAAGTGGAACCCTCGCGTGGAGCAAAAACGGCCTGCGTTCGCGGCGGATTTTTTCAAAAATATCGGCGACAGTTTTCCAGCAAGTTTCAAAATCATTGCCCTCGATGCTCACGGCTTCGAGGCCGGGAAACCCTTTGGCATATTCGGCGGCGTTGGCGACGCGGGTTTCGGCGGCATTGGCCGAAATGTCCCAGCCGTTGTCCTGCACGAGGTAAAGAATCGGCAGTTTTTTCAGAACGGCCATTTGGAAGGCTTCGGCGATTTCGCCTTCGGTGACGGAGGCATCGCCGAGCGAGCAAACGACGAGGGGATTTTGAATTTCGGGTTGGCTTTTGAAATGGTAAGGGTAAGGGTTTTCCAAATCAACTTTTGACTCGACAACTTGCTGTTCAATCGAATGCGGAATCCCCATTTTTTCTTTGTACCAAAAACCAAGTGCAGAACCTGTCGCAGGAATCGTCTGCATCCCGGTGGCGCTGCTTTGGTGGGGGATTTTGGGAAAATCAGGCCGGCGCAGGCTGGGGTGGCAGTAGTAGGAGCGCCCGCCGGAAAAAGGGTCGTCGCGTTTGGCCATAAGTTGCAGCATGAGCTCGTAGGGGCGGAGACCCATGCCGAGCAACATCGCGTCGTCGCGGTAGTAGAGGTAGGCGTAATCCTGCGCAAGTAACTGTAAACCAACGGCTAACTGGATGGCCTCGTGGCCGCGCGAAGTGGCGTGGACGTATTTGCTGACGAATTTGAAATTGGCCTCGTAAATGTCGGTCATGGCTTTGGCGGTAGCCATGAGGCGGAAGGCGCGTTCCAAAACGGCGGACGGTACAGGGTGGACGGCAGACGGTTTTTGCTTTTTTGCCGGCGCGAGAGTGGGCATTGTTCGGTAGATTTTTATTTGAAAGTCAGGCGCGGCGAAGGTAGGGGTTTTCAGCATGATGCGGTTCTCATTCCCGGCTCGGCGCTAATTTCATCACCACATATCCGGCGACTCCTGCTAACAGCGACGCTGCGAAAATCGCCGTTTTTGCCGTCGTGATTTCGTCGGGCGTTTCAAAAGCCAGCAAGGTGATGAAAATAGACATGGTGAAGCCGACGCCTGCCAACAAACCAGCGCCGAAATAGTGCATCCAAGTCGCGTTTTTGGCCGATTCGTCGCCCGCGAAACGCCGGCTCAGCCAAACACCGAGCAGTACACCGGCAGGTTTTCCCAACAGCAAGCCGAACAAAATGCCCAAACCGACTGGTGCGCCGAAACTCTGCGTCCAGCCCGATTCGAGTACGAGACCTGCATTGGCCAAAGCAAAAACAGGCATGATGAAAAATGCGACAGGTTTGTGCAAAAAATGCTGCAAAACGTAGGAAGGCGAGCGTTCGCCGCCGTCGCCGAACGGAATGGCAAAAGCGGTCAGCACCCCGGCAATCGTCGCGTGAATCCCCGCATGGTGGATGGTGTACCAAAGCGCGGCGCCAAGCAGGAGATATGGTGTTAAGTTTTTGATTTTAAAACGATTAAGCAAAATCATCACGCCAAAAATCGCTGCCGAAATGCCGAGCCACCACCACGAAAATGAATCGGAATAAAAAATCGCGATGACCAAAATTGCTCCCAGGTCGTCAATAATCGCCAGCGCGGTAAGGAAAACTTTGATGGAAACAGGAACGCGATTCCCGATAAGACTCAGGACGCCGAGCGCGAAAGCGATGTCCGTTGCCATCGGTACGCCGAATCCGTTTTGAGTCGGAAGTCCTGCGTTGAAAGCGAAATAAATTCCTGCCGGGAGCAACATTCCGCCCACTGCAGCGGCGACGGGCAACATTGCATTGCTGCGGTCAGAGAGTTCGCCGATGTAGAGTTCGCGTTCGATTTCGAGGCCGACGAGCAAGAAAAAAACTGCCATCAGGCCGTCATTTATCCAAAATTCGAGGTTGCCGCCGGGCAGTTCGGTGTGCCAAAAGTGCAGGAAGGATTCGCTGACGGCAGAATTTGCCAGCACCACCGCCAACGCCGCCGCGCCCATGAGCAAAAAGCCGCCAGTTCGTTCACTTTCAAAGAATTCTGTGAAAAGTTTGGTCAATTTTGTAATCATAAATTTTGGTCTCCTCAGTCAAAATTTCCCTGACTGACTTTTCTTTTTATAAAAAATTTGCCGTGATAGCCGGGAAAATCCAGGTAAATGTCCCCTGTAAGCAACACAAAAGGTCGTAGTTTGATTATTTTTGGAAAAGAATTTGATGAATGCGGTGATTCCGGGGTAAGATGGCGAAAATGCCGACTTTAACTTTTCCGGATGAATTCTTTTTTTATCAGCGTCACTTTTACATTTGCACGACGCTAAATTTTTCTGAACAACGCCCGCACAAAGCACAAGATTACTTCCCAAAGGGCGTTTTCCCGGCATTCTCGAAACATCTGATTCTCTCATTTTCAAAACGATTTATCTATGAGTAATACTCAAAATTCACGTGTGTACGGCTATGTCGTCACCGTGTTGCTGGCCCTGGCTGCCGTGCTCGGTTTTTTCTTTTGGCAAAAATCAAGATCGTATCTTGCTGAAAAAGAAAAGGTTGTGGTAGAGCGCCAAACACTCGAAACCGAAAAAAACAATATCGAACGTGAACTCGACAGTCTCGCGAACGCCTATTCATCACTGCGCACTGAAAATGAAAATCTTCAGGGGCGCGTCGCCGCTTCGGCTGCTTTGATAGAGCAAAAGGAGAATGACATCCGGCAAATAAAGGCGACAGCGGCCAATGACATTGCCGCTCTGCGTGACCAGGTGGCGAAATTGCAAAAAACGAAAATCGAGTACGAAACAATCATCGCCACGATGCGAATCGAAAATGATTCCCTTAGGGCTGAAAACCAACGGCTTACTGGCGAAAATCAGGAACTGAAAGGCGCGAACACCCAACTTTCCGGCCAGGTGCAAGACCTGGCTAAACAGTTGGAAGAGCAAATCCGAAAAACGCAGTCGGCTACCTTTAAAGCCACGTCTTTCCGGGTGTGGACGGCGAAAAAGAAGGAAAAACTGACCACTAAAGCCCGTCGCAGCCGGGAAATTGATGTAAGTTTCGACCTCGCCGATGTGCCACAGCCTTACCAGGGACCCCAGAAACTTTACATGGTTATCACGGATGACAAAGGTAATCCGATCCCGACGACCAATCCCTCGAAAGCGACCGTGTACGCACCGACCGGTCCGGTAGAAATTCAGGCTCAACAAGTAAAAGCCGTCGTGCTGGAAAACACGCAACGACTGGAATTTCACTACAAATTCGATGAAAAATTAAAGGCAGGCAACTACGTCGTGGCGATTTATTGCGACAAAGGATTGCTCGGTGCGTCGAGCTTTAAACTAAACTAAGAGGAAAAGCGTCAGCGGTGGGTCCTCGAAATAATAAGGCCTGCCGTTGGCGCTTTATTTTTCAAACTGAAGCGTCTCCACACTTCCCGACGCTACGAGGTCGGCCCAGCGTCGCACCGGGATGCGTTCCTGCGGCTTCCACTCGCCTGTTTTCCAATCGAGCGCTTCCAGGTTGTTGAAATTCAGTTTGTAATCGAACTGCGAAGGCACGTCGTACACGTAGCCGTGATAATAAAATTGTTTGCCTAACTCCTGCGCCTTGGCGATTTCAAGTAGCATGGTAAGTGTGCCAAAACTGTAGCGCCGGTCTTGTGGATTGTAAAAACAATAAGTCCCGGACACACTTTGCTCGCCGATGTGGAAAAAACTGCACACCATCGGTGTTCCGTTGCGCGCATGCACGCAAAATTCCATCCCTGTCACGGGTTCCCGATGCGAATTCTGATTGAGAAATGAGGCGATAGACTCTGGCCGGCGCTCCTCGAATCGTTCGGAAGCATGGAGAGAAAACAACCGCACTTTTGTTTCGGTCAATTCGATAGGACCGCAGCTAACATTGAGGTGGTCGGCGCGGCGCAACATTCGACGTTGACTTTTGGAAAATTGAAACCCCTCCAGCCGAATGCGCAGCGGGATAGTCCGACACATCTTGCCCCGGCAAACTGAAAAGTTGTGCCGTACGATGGAATGCCCCAGCAAGCGCCATCCCTCGGCCATGTAATCGTCGAAGACGGATGGTGCGAGCGGCTGCATTTCTACACTTTCGTCAATAATATCTTCTAAATAAGGAAGCTGGGTTTGCATGGATGGCAACGACAGGTTTCAGAGTCTGCAAAAGTATCCCGCAATTTTAAGGAATTCCTCTGCGCTGGAAAAGCCTGCCGTTCCTAAAATTTCAAAATGACGCGCAGTTTTTACAACTACAAATCAACATCCACCTGCGTCCGCACCAAATCTTCCACCGTTTCGCGGCGGCGAATCAGGTGCGCTTTGCCCTTGTACAGCAAAACTTCCGCCGGGCGTGGGCGGGAGTTGTAATTGGAAGCCATCATCCAGCCGTAAGCGCCGGCATTGTAAAAACCGATGATGTCACCTTCCACGACTTCGGCGATGCGGCGATCCACTGCGAAAGTGTCCGTTTCGCAAATATTCCCCACTACCGTGTAAATGCGCGGCTTGAAGGTTGGCTCCGTCACGTTCACAATTTTGTGATAAGACCCGTAAAACATGGGGCGAATGAGGTGATTCAGGCCTGTATCGAGCCCTACAAAAACGGTCGAAGTGGTCTGCTTCACCAAAGTGCATTTTGCAAAAAGATAACCGGCCTCGCTCACGAGAAATTTGCCCGGTTCGAACATCAGGGTGAGTTCGTGGCCAATTTCCTGGCAAAATTCGGAGAATTTCTGGCTGAGTTTTTCGCCCAATTCTTCTACGTCGGTCTCGATATCGTCGGGCTTATAGGGCACTTTGAAGCCGCTGCCAAGGTCAATGTATTTCAGGTGGGGAAATTTCCGTGCGGCTTCGAACAAGATATCCGCTCCGCGCAGAAATACGTCCACATCGAGGATGTCCGATCCTGTGTGCATGTGCAAACCCTCGATGATAAGTCCCTGGCTTTCAACGACACGCAACACGTGCGGCATTTGGTGGATGCTGATACCAAATTTGGAATCAATGTGCCCGACGCTGATTTTTTCATTGCCGCCAGCCATCAGGTGCGGGTTGATACGCAGGCAAATAGGCACGTTTTTGTGATGCAAACCCCAATTTTCAAGCATCGGAATGGCATCCACATTTATTTTGACGCCAAGCCGGGCAGCCTCATCGTATTCGTCTATTCCGGCAAAATTGGGAGTGTAGAGAATATCTTCCGGCTTGAAACCTGCCATCATGCCGAGTTGCACTTCCTGAATGGAAACGCAGTCGAGCCCGGCGCCCCATTGGCGAAACAGCCGCATGACGCTCAGGTTGGTTAGTGCTTTGCAGGCGTAGTGAATGCGTACTTTCGGGTATGTGAAAGCATCTGTGATGCGCTTGTATTGGCGTTCCATCACAGATGCGTCATAAACGTAGAGTGGGGTGCCGTATTCCTTGCAGAGAGTGAGCGGGTCAATGCCGCCGGAGAGTTGGTAGTGATTGTTGACGAGTTCCATGTGTGCGTTTCTCAAAAATGACCCGTCCTGCAACGCCAGGTCGCAGGACGGGTTTTCGAACGCAAAATTACGATTTTAGAATCTTGTAAGCCTCATTTGGAAGGCTTTAAAGTCTTTTTATCTCAAATCGCCTTTCCCTTTTTCCGTTGGAAGTGGCAGATTGTCAATACTTTGGAAAAAAGATTCGATATAACGGGTCATGTCTTTGGCCGTATTTTTACTCAAAAAGGCGGCGTTGCAAAGGGCAAGTAACTCGGCCTGCGCACCTTTGAATTTTTCCGCGGCCTGTTTCAATGCCGCATTCGGGATGCCTTCGGCAAGAAGATGCCGCTCCCTGACATTTTTCAATTTCAACTCCGCTTTCGGCGTGGCGTAAGGCGCATTTACCAAGCCAGCGAAGTCAAAATCGAACGGGATGAGGTGGATTTTTTCACCCGGTGCGGATTTGAAAAGATAGACGTTGCGCGCGTCGGCGAGCCCCCAGTCGGTATTGCCAATCATGTACTCGAACAACGCGGTCATCGCGCCTTGCTCCATTTGCAGCGTGTCGGCTTTGAGGCCATATTCTTCCACGATTTGGCCTTTGAGCCGGGCTGCCACTTGCTCCTCGTGCTCCACCAGCAGGCAATAAACCGGCCTTTTGGCCTCTTCCACGTGTTTGTCGCGGAACGTAACTTTCACCAACCGCGCCCGCACGCTGTAAGGACTCAGGCGCTCGAACATCCGGTAAGCTACGTATTCGCGCAGCAGCAGGTCTTCGCCGCGCGGGTCGTCGAAGCAAGGGACGACCAGTTTGATTTCGTTCAAGGTATCCAGACCTTTGGTACGCAGTTCTTTTTTGGAAAATTTGAGTTTCAGCGGCGGAATGTCGCAGGTGCGGCGACGGAATTTTCCCCGCGAACGCACCTCTACTTTCAGCATTTTGCCGTCGGACATGGTGAGTGAACCGGGGAAATACGTTTTCGTATTTTTATTGTTGATGAGGTCGGTCAAATCCAGTTCGAGGGTGAGCGCCGCGCCTTCTTCTGTCGTCAGGTAGTCGAAAGCCGAAGTCGCAACAAGCGGGGGTTGAGCTGTGGTTTTTGTAAATAAAAATAAGAGTAAAAAGTTGAAAATGAGTGTTTTGGAGAAGCGGTAGAATGTTTTCGTTTGCATAACTTTACTTTAAATCAGTGAAAAAATGGGGGATTAAAAAGGCAAAACTCAACTTGCCCGCCACCTGGTGTGAGGTGATGCGCCGCTATTGGAAATGCCTGAAAATGTCACTGATTTGGTTGTCGGGAAAGACAGCGGCGACGGCAAAAACGTTGCAGAAAATGCGTGTTAAATTTTCGTGTTGTCGCAGACTTTCACCTGTGTGACAATTTTTGATGGATTAGACGTGTGCACGCCGAAAATCACAACGGACACGATAGTTTTTTGAGGAATGATATTGCAAATATGCAGCCAAAGGAAAGTACCTTGCTATGCAAAATATACCCCCTTGCATTCTTGCCCGCCAAACGACCGTTTTTCTCCGATGAAGCGCTCCGTTCGGGAGGCAAAATTCGTCCCGCTGTATCGTCAGAAATTTTACACAAGTAACATTTGTCATTAAAAGACAGAGCAAAAGTCGCTGTCTTGGGTTGCGTCGGCAACCTGATTCTTGCGAATGTGAAAATCACCCGCCAAATCTGGCTTCCGATGCATCTTTGTCTCTGAAAAAATAATCCACATTTTTTGACCACGTGACTGAAGCACAACTCCTTCAACGCCTCGCAGCACAAGACCCGGCGGCCCAAAAGTGGCTTTACGACCGCTATTCGCCGATGCTGTTCGCCGTGTGCCGGCGCTACCTGCGTTCGCGTGAAGATGCCGAAGAGGCTTTGGTGAGTGGTTTGTACAAAGTATTTTCGCAGATAGAAAGTTACACGGGCGCTGGCAGTTTCGAGGGCTGGATGCGGCGTATCGTGGTGAATGAGGCGCTGATGATGCTCCGCAAAAATTACAATCTGGTGTTCCCTGGCGACGACTCGAAAATCCCCGAACGCGAAGACAGTTTCAGCATCGAAGCCGAAATGTCGGCCCGCGAAATTCTCGAATTGCTCGACCAACTTCCCAATGGCTACCGCACAGTTTTCAACCTCTACGTGCTGGAGGGATTCAAACATCACGAAATCGCCGACTCGCTCGGCATCAGCATCAATACGAGTAAAAGCCAGTTGATTTTAGCAAAAGAAAAATTGCGCAATCTTCTGAAGGCCAAAGGTTTTTAATCCAAGACTTGTGTTTGCCAAGTTGGCATCTGAAGTCAAAAGTCCAACATCCAATGTCAGATTTGTTTGATTTTTTTAAGGAAAACGAGTCGAAACTCCATGAGCGGCCTTCCGAACAGGCCTGGCAAAAACTGGAGCAAAAACTCAAAAAAAGCCGCCGCCCCAAGCGGCGAGGCATCCGTTTTTTGCAGTTGGGCATCGTGGCGTTGGCGATTTTGCTACTCTTGTTCGCAGCGGCGATGGTTTGGTATTTTACGCGGAAGTAGTCCGGACTTTCCTACCTTGCGCCGGTTTTTTTGAAATCCAGAAATTATGGCAAAATCCGGCAAACCCAAATCCAACAGGCAGTCGCAGTCGGCAGTTGGCAGCAAGCAACCGCCCAAGTCGCCAGCCCCCAGTCAGCAGTTACCAGTCATCAATCGTTTGGAGCGACCTTCCGTAGAATCGCCTTCCGATCCCTTGCTTCGCAAAATCTTTTGGGGCGTCGCTGCGCTGGGTTTGGTCATTTTAGTGGGGCTTTCTTTCGGTTCCGGCATCAATGCCGACGATAAATTTCAGGTGGATTATTCCCAAAAACTCGTCAACTGGTACGGCACTTTTGGCAAAGACACTGCGGCACTGAATATTCCCGACGGCAACATGCACCTCTACGGCGGTTTCTTCGAAGTCGTCACGGGTTTTGCCAATAAAATGCTTGGGTTCGAGCCGACGAATCTGGCCTACCACAACGTACGTCATGCGTCGAGTGCCATGCTGGGCTGGGTAGCAATTTTGTGTGCAGCGTTGTTCGCCCAACTGATTGCGGGCTGGCGCGCCGGGCTTATGACGCTCATTATCATGCTGTTGTCGCCGCGTTTTGTCGGCGATTCGCTGATGAATCCCAAGGACATCCCGTTCGCTGCGGGCTACATGATGGCGATTTACAACATGGCTGCCGTACTGGAACGCATGCCGAATCCGCGCCGATGGAATCTTGTCGGGTTAGCCGCAGGTTTGGGTATTGCGCTGGCAATTCGGGCGGGCGGTTTGTTGCCTTTTGCCATGCTTGGGCTGTTTGCAGCACTTCATTTTTGGCTGAAAAACGGCGGCTTCGCGGCATTTTCAAATGGAAATGTGCTGAAAAAATACGCGCTCGCGATTATCGGGACAGGCGTAGCGGGCTATGTGCTGGCGTTGCTTTTCTGGCCTTACGCTTTGCAGGCGCCACTGAAAAATCCGCTCGTGGCGTTGTCGAAATTTGCCGATTTGGAAGTAAAAATCCGCGTCCTCTACGAGGG
>Ga0073934_10005891_pt1 | contig 18425 bp, 10 predicted proteins | sample LarsenN4metaG_FD_76834 | JGI IMG/M metagenome (GOLD analysis project Ga0073934, IMG submission 76834) | Hot spring sediment bacterial and archeal communities from British Columbia, Canada, to study Microbial Dark Matter (Phase II) - Larsen... ... | reverse complement strand
CGGTGGGTTCGGGCGGTTGCCAGGGAACTTCTCCGCCTCCGGTGGTGCCTCCGCGCGGCGGCGGAGAAGTTCCCTGGCCAGCGCCCGGCATTGGCCCCATCGGCCCCGGTGGGTTCGGGCGGTTGCCCGACGCACCTGCACCTGTAGAGGCTTGAGGCCGGAGAAAGTCGGGGCGCTTCAAGGATGGCACTCGATTCCATGGAGACATGGTCGTGCGGAATCGAATGCGTGAGTTGGCAAAAGCCGCCAGGACGTCGTTGATGCGGTGCTCATCCACCACGAGCACGACAGCCACAGGGATGCGGCGTAATTCATCGGTCACTTCGTAGTAGCGGCGCAGCGGAAGCTTCTGGTTGGGTGAGAGCGGGCCTACAGAGCCGCTGGCGCCGCCGATTCCGGCTCCTGGGCCGCCCATGGAAGCCATACCCGAAGCCGGACCGCCCGCGCCACCCGCGCCACCGGCCCCTGGCCCCGCGCCGCCCTCCGTTGAGGCGGGGGCGGCGGCTTCAACAGCAGGACGCGGGTTCTTCTTCTTGAAATCGTACTGCGACAGCGGAGTGACCTTGGTGCGATCCGAGTGGATGTGGGCTTCATGGCCGATCACCAGCCGATTGATTTGCTTCACAGGAACCGTTTGCCAGGTAAGTATCTGCTTGGCGCCGGTCAGCCGACGAGGGGCCACGGGATTGCGAATTTCCTGCCGATCAAAGTCCCGGCTCATGCCGGCGTTCACCGCGTCGCCGCCGGGCCTGATTGGCGGATCAACTTTGTACTCATCTTTGCCGTCCGTGGTGTAGGTGACATCAAAGGAGGCGGGCATGGTGCGCTTGCCGCCCTTGTTGAAAATAGTCCCAACGACACCTGGGCCCGCTCCGCCCTGGCGTGGAACCAGGCGAATGTCAAGCAACCAGCTCGGATTGACGAAACGTTGGTGATCCAAGGCTGTCGCTTTGTCCCAGGCCCGCTGGACTCGGAGAATTTTCCTGGCCTTGAATCCCAGCGGCCGTTCAAGGGTGCGAATGCTCACGCCTGCCTCCGGCTTGACATCCAGTAGGGGCCCCTGGCTCACGTCGGCAATCAACTTGCCCGCGAGTTCCGATTTGGTGGGATCCTGTCCGGAGAAGTCCAGTTCGAAGTCGCGCTCATCAGGCCGCTGAGGGTCATTGTTGGATACGGTCACCAGAAGCTTGCCGCCGAGCGCCTCTGTCGGCAACTTGTGCTCGGTGCTCATGTTTGCTGAGATCGCTCGAAGAAGGACGTCATCACCCTTGGGCAGCAACTCCACTTCGAGCACCCAGCCATCCCACCAACGCGTCTTGGGACCCTTGCCGGTTGCTTCATTGAAGGGTATTACGCCAACCTGCCAGGTGGAATTGAGAAATCGTTTCCGATCCAGAGGCTGACTGGGAGGTTCAGGCTTGGGTTCTGTCGGATTGGTTCCACTGCCAGGCTGAGCGGGAGGCATGGGCTCTCCGCCAGGAGCGGCAGCGGTCTCCGAAGTCCCTGGCGAAGCCGTGGACGGAGTAGCGGGCTGAGGCTTCTCCGGAAGGGGAACGCCACGCCATTCGGGTTCCATCTTAGCAACAGCATCGTTGGCGTCGCTGATTGCTTGCAGAAGGCCGCGTTTAATGGCAATGTCTTCCTGGGCGATCCAGGCCTCGCGGTGATAAACGAACTTTTCATTCCAGATCGGCGGGTTCAGCAAGGCTCTAGCGTTTTCCTTGGTGGTTCTGCCACTGCCCAGAACGCGAACCGAACCTACTCTACCCGAGTCCGGCTTGGCAGTTTCATCAAGGAAGTCCACCAGCTTTAGCAAGTCGTCGTACTGGGCCATGAAGGCTGACTTGTACTCGCCCGGCATGCTGTCGCCGGGGTTGAGCGGCTCGCCAAAATCGCGAAGCACAAGCGGAATGCGATCGCGGTCCTGAGGCCAGTTGGGAACCTCGGTATGGAGCCGGGCGGGCCAGGTGATGAGCGGATCCTTGATTGCCAGGAGTTTGCCGCGTTGCGGCGTGGTCGGCGTAGCTCCGCCAAGGGCTGGCGCTCCAATTGACTCTGTTCCCACGGGGCTAGGCGGTACGGGCTGCCGCTCGATGCCGTTTTGCTTGTCGTAAAGTTCGTACCAGAGATCGTCCTTCTGGCGAACCGCGGCGTCCATCTTGACTTTCATTTCCTGGATCCACTTCTCGTTGCGTAGATCCTGGCGGGCAGCGAGAGCGTTCAAGGCGTCGTCCGTGCGCTTGGCCTCGCTCCAGTTCGCCATCGTCGTGCTGCGGGCGCCGAGCACACAGATCAGGGCGATGAGGATGAACAGAACCGCGACTGGAACCGAGATCCAGAAGCGATGCTTGACCAGCGTATCCTTGTCCATTTTCATGCTTGTGCTCTGGTTCGTGGTTGAGGATCTCAGGCCTTAACCCGCAAGACAATTCGCTACTCTTCAGTACGATCACCGCCTGGTCCACCGGGATAGCCAGGGGGCGCTCCGGACATGCCGCCGCCTGCCCCGAAGAAACTTCCTTCCTCGTCGCCGGCGTTGGCCTCCTCATAGCCCTTGGTCGGCTCCGGTTCGGTTGGCAGCGGTTCGTGCCAGTAGAACATGATGACGAACTCCGTGCGTAGCCGCTCGCCGGATTTCAGTGCCTTGGAGTCACTCAGAGTTCCGCTCCCGCGAGATCCTCCGGCAAGGGGAGGAATACCCATGTTCCCGCCGCCGCCGCCAGCGGCCAGCGCGCCACCTAGACCAACCCAGTCGCCGCGAGTACGGGTCGCCCCGCCGCCCGCGGGGCCGCCGGGGGCGTTTCCGCCTGGCGCTCCGCCCATGGCTGCCATTCCAGCCATGCCGGCGCCTGGTCCTGCGCCTCCGCCCATCGGCATTCCAGCTGCGGCTTTGCCGCTAACTAAACTGTTCAAGAACAGCCCTCCCTGGATGTACTTGAAGCCTTGAGAGGGATCGGCCGGCGTCAGCTTGGCGGAATCGTAGCAGTAAATGGCCACATGGCTGATGTCGAGCTTACGCCAGCGGCCCGAGGGGTCGTTTACGGGAACCACGACGCCCTTTTCCCAGACGAGCTTGTTGGTCGCGGCGTCCCAGCGAGGCTTACCGGTCCGAAGATTCTCGGCAAACGTCTCCATGATGAAGCGCAGTTCGCCCTTATGGTAAGTGTAGCCGCGGACCTCCAGCACCCAGCCCGGCCGCTCCGGCGCCTTCGTCCAATCGTTGGCACGCAGCAGATCCTGCTCCTGGGCATTGGCCTTGACGCCATTGAACCACGACTGCAGCATCGGCTGGTCGCAGTAGCGCGCGAACACTGCCTGCAAGTTGATCTGGATGAGGTGATTCAGGTCGATCTCGTCCTTCAGTCCCTCCTGGTCGCGCTCGCGGAGCCTGTCGGCCGCTCGTTTGGCGTCGTCGGTCCAGTACTTTACGTAGCCGCAGTTGGGATCGAGCTTGTCGCCCACGTACCGGACAGGGAGGTTGTAACCGTTGGGCTGCGGCAAGCACTCGTTGATGTAGCGGAGGGTCATGGCCCAGTTGACGCGTTCCTGGCCGCCGCGCATCATCGCCGCTGCAGCTTCGCGAGCCTTCTGGAGCGCCGTCTGATTCTCCTTGAAGCGTCGCTCGTAATCCTGGTGTCTGCTGATGACGGCTTCCGCTTTCTTCGCCGCGGCCTTGGCTTCGTCTGAAACCTTGTATTCGCCGCCCGCCGAAATCGAGAATGCAGCAATGCCAACCAGCATGCACGCAGCAGCGGCGGCAACCCAGGGCTTCTTCGCGCGAATGACGCGATCAACCTGGATCTCCTGCGGCAGGAGGTTGGTGTGAAGCCTCGTCAGCTTCAAGCCTTGAAGAGCCAGACCGTAGGCCACTCCGAAGCTGAGCACGTTCTCCGCGTAGACGGGGGAACGCAGCACCTCGTCGCCCTTGAGACGCCGGAAGCTCGAAAGCTTGTCCAGCTCCATGCCCATGCTCTGGCTGATGAACTTCTGCAAGCCCGGGAGCCGGAAGGCGTTGCCCAGACCGATGATCTTCTTGATGGATGCCTGGCGATGCGTGTTGGTGAAGAACCCAAGCGAACGCTGCAGCTCGCCGACGAAATCGGAGAAGACCGGTTTCATGCTCTGGAAGATCTTCTTCGGATCCTCCGCCTTGGTGGCGTTCCGCTTGAGGTGCTCGGCCTTGGCGAAGGTGAGCTTCATCTCCTTGGTGAGAGCGCGGGTAAAGTGATTGCCGCCAATCGGAATGGGCCGCTGCCAGATGATCCGCTCGCCGTCGGTCACCACCAGGTTGGTATTGTCCGCCCCGATGTCGAGGACGACGACACAGGCATTCCGCTCGCCCAACCCTTCTTCTGGCGGCATCTCGGCGACGGAGACCTTGCTGTCAAGGGCGCCCTTGCCCAGCACATCGAACATCACGAAGTTGCACAGGGCCAGCGGCGACATCTGGACGTAATGAATGTCCGCGTTGACGTCCTTGAACGCCTGCAAAGCGCGCTGAATCATGTCGCGCTTCATGGCGAACAGACCGATCTCGTTCTCGACAAACCCTTCTGTCTCGGCGGCGGTGCCCAGCGATTGCCAATCCCACACGACTTCCTCGAGCGGGAAGGGAATTTGCTGCTTGGCCTCGAACTTGACGATGTCCGGAATCTTCTTGGGCTCGACAGGCGGGAGCTTGACGAAGCGGGCGAGGCCGGTTTGACCAGGAACGCTGATGGCGATCTCATCGCCGCGAATCTGGTTTCGCGACAGGAACTGTTGCAAGGCCTCCCGCGTCAGCTGGTCCGGATCGGCATCCGGCTGACTGAGAATCTTGGGATGCTCGATGTAATCGAACGCAGTGGCAACGACTTCGTTGCCCGTCAGCGTGAGGCGGATCGCCTTTAGAGCACATTGGCCAAGGTCGATCCCCCATACTCCGGGTTGTGCGGAGGCCATGGAATCCTTACTCCTGAAGCCGGTAGAAAACGAGACAAGGAACCCTCCGCCGGATGTGGTCTGAACCGACCGAGAAGCGCGTGCTCCGGCAGGATTGTCCCCCAGGTGTCACCGGTGCCAGTTCTACTGGCTGCATTTCATGAAGCTAACACACCGGATGCGCGAGTGTCAATAACCAATGCAGTCCCTCCCATCCTAGTCCTACGGGGTTGCGGTCAAACAGTTCGATTCAGGAGCCGCGATTCAGTCGATAGCTAAAGAACGTCCCAGGCGGCAGCGTGGCCCTGGCCAGATCGAGTAGATGCTCGTGATGCGTAAATAGCAGCACTTGAGTTTGCTGGCTCAACTCCGCCAGGCACTGGAGCGTGGCGGCCGCGCGAGCGTTGTCGAAGTTCACCAGAACATCATCGACGATGAGCGGCATCGGCTCGCATTCCGGACTGCGCAGGTGCTCCTCAATTCCCGCCAGCCGCAGGGCGAGGAACAGCTGGTCGCGCGTGCCATCCGAAAGACCTGCCACTGGGACATGTTCTCTCGGACTGGACCGCACGGCGACCAGGACTTGCCTGTCCTCGTCTGTGTCTTCCACTTCCAACCCGCAAAACGCCTGATTGCACAGCATGCCAAAGTAATGCCCAGCTCGGCCAAGCATCGAGTCTTGATGTCGTTCACGGAAACGCTCGATGGCCCGCTGGAGCATGGAGCGGGCCACGCTCACGACGGCATACTCCGCCACCTGATCGCGCAGATTGGCCAGGAGCGAAACCCGCTGCTGGCGACAATCGGCCGCGTCGCTCCCAGCTTTCTGCCACTGATCGAGCTGGGCCTGGGCCGCTCCAGCCGCAGCGGCGTGGGTCTTGATTTCTTGCTCTGTTCTCTCAAGCTGCTCTTGCAGCTCTTGCAAGCGCGCGTTGAGCGTCCCCTCCGCGGCCAGGGCCGCCTCCATGAAACCGGCAAGTTCTCGGACGCCGGCGCGGCATTGCAGCTCGCTCCGCAGACGGCGTGCTTCTGCCGTTAGCGCTTCGCGGCGATTCTCCAGCTTCTGGGCTTCGCGCAGACGTTGGCTCAGTGCGTCCGCCAGGTCCTGCATGGTGGCTTCGGAGGCAGGCTCAGGCACGCTGCCGTCCAGACGCATTCGGAGCTGATCGAGCCGTTGAAGAAACTGAAGTCGATCGTTGTCGATGCCCTCAATGCGCGCTTGCAAATCGCTAGCTTGCTTTACCACCTGGTTGATTTCGTCAAGAAGTCTCAGCAGTTCCTCCACAACGCGCGGCTGTTCCTTTTGCTCGAAGTCCAGGCTGCCGATCGCTTCCTGCCATTCGTTCTGCCAAGCCTGCAGCCTTGCCCTGGATTGCGTGAGTTGGCGTTGCAGTCTGCCCTGTTGCCGCCGCTCGGCCTCCAATCGCGATTGCAGTTCCTCACGCTGCCTGGCCTGACTTTTGACGCTGGTGAGACGGTGCTGAGCCAGCTCCAGAAGTTCGCTGATGCTTCGGGGAGGCTCGGCGGACTGGAGACTCAGGGCGACCTCGAGCCGTTGCCTCGCGAGATGAATCTGCTGCCTGACTTGCTCGACTTCGCGAGCGGCTGCCTGTTCATCAGCCAGCACCTCAACCAGCTCGCCGTGGGCCTTCAGCCAGCCGAGCATCTCGGCTGGCGTCCGCGGTTGCACTCCAGCCTGGAGCCACTCAGCACGCCACTCGTCATCCAGATCGGCCGTCATGCGGTTGATGCGCTCCAACTGTGCCTCAGCGTGCGCAGCCTTCTTCTGCGCTTCCTGAAGCCGATGCTCCTGACCCAAACGCTCCGCCACTCGCTGGGTTTCCCGACGAAGCTGATCGGCCAGAACGTCGCAGCGTCTGACGAGTTCCTCCATGGCGGTCCAGAGGTCGCCTGCTGGAGCGTGTTCCTGGATGAAACGGAGCACTTCTTCCTGGCTGCCGCCCAGGGAACCAGACTGCTGGACGCGTAGCAGCCTCAAGCCGGCGTCGCGTTCGAGTCTCGCCTGGGTCAATGACTCTTCGCTGGGCAAGGGGCCCTGGCGTTCGAGCTTTTCAATCGCCGCGGCTGCTCCGCGCACGGTTTCTCGCTGTTCTTCTAGCCGTTGTTGCTCACGGTGGCGTTCCTCGGCCAGCTCAGCGAAACGCTTCTCGTAATTGGTTGTTCGCTCTGCCGTCGGCACGCGAAGCAGGCCAGCATCGTTGGCTGAACCGCTCCAGCAAGGGGACAGGCGCTGGAGCAGCCGCGCGGCACGCTCGCGGTGCTTTTCTCGCTTGAGGGCAAGCTCGGCCTCCTGCTTCTCCAGCGGTCCCTGCTGCAGGATACTATTGCGGAGAGCCTCCAGACCTTCGAGGTCGGGAAGGGGCGGCTGTTCAGCCAGGCGTTGCTCGTCGGCGGCGATCTGCGATTCCAGCTCGCGGAGGTCAGCCTCTCCCTTATCCAAAGCCACCTGGATGGTCAGATGCTCTTCCGCTAGAGAGCGAATCCGCTGACGCACAACGGCGCTGGGGCTGAGCGCAGTTGCGTCCTCGAGCCGATCGCGCTGCAGGTGCTTCTGCAAGAGCGCAAGGGCCCGCTGTTTCAGGTTCTCGTGCTCGCGCGCAAGATTGATCCGATCTTTTGCCGCCTTCTTGATTTCGCCGAGGGACTCACGAAGCCCGTCAAGCGCGGCTTCCTCGTCGAGAATCGAAGCACGCGGCGGCAGAGACTGCAGCTCGCTTTCAACCGCTAGCAACTGCCGGATGCTCGGAATGGCCGCGGCAAATGCCTGTAAACGCTTCTCCTCGTCCTGGCATTGGCGGCGGATTCCCTCGAGTTCTGCCACCTTGTCCTTCGCGGCCTTGTGCGCCGACGCCTGGGCCTGCCACCTCTCCATTTGCAGAGTGCAGTCCTTCTCCTTGTCACGGAACTCACGGAGCTTGCCCAGCGTCTCTGGGATAATCTGGGACTTGCCCCTGGGCGTGTAGAGCTCGTTCTGTCGGCTGCCCAGTAGTTCCTGCAGCCTGCGCAAGCCGGCCAATCCAGTTCCTGCCGCAAAGAGGGCTTCGCCGAGATCCCCTTTCCCCTCGACGATCTCCTGCCCTCCTTGCACCAGATGCGCGTGACCCAGGCCGAAGAGCATCCTGAACTGCTGGCGATCCAGCCCGCCGAGCATGGCCTGCAGCTCTTCCTCTGCGACGGCGGTCCGCTGGTCGGGGCTCATCAGTGTCTGCCTTCGGCCACGACGTCGCAAGTACGCTAGTTGCTTGCCATGGCGATCCACCAGGCAGGCGCCCAGTCGCTGCTCGGTAGCAGGGAAGCGGAAGTCGTCTTGATCTCTGCCGTCTTCGAGGTCCTTCCGCTGGGGAAAGCCGAAGAGAACGTACTCCAGCCCGCGCAACGCCGTGCTTTTCCCCGCCTCATTCGGGCCGTGAATTAAATGCAGACCGTATCGGCCCTGCGAAACATCCAGAGTGAACTCCTCAAAAGGCCCGAACTTGCTGAAACTGATACTGAGGAAGCGCATCACTCTGCCTCCTTCCCCAGGGCGGTCTGGCGCAGCAAGGCCCGAGCGCGCTCGACTAACTCGACTTTCCATACGGGATCCTGTTCGTCGAGGGCGTCCGCACCCTCGCGGAGTTCAGGCGGGAGCTTCCGCAGGAGGGCCCTCAGCTCAGTGGCAGCGAGAAGCGACTCCAGGGCCTGCGGGTCGTTGCGGAGTTGTGCCGTCACTTCGTCGACGATGGCGAACGCATCGTCGGACAGAGGCGTCGATTCTTCCTGGGCGGGTCGGGTCCGCACCTCCAGCCGCTCGATCCACAGGTTGTCGCTTCCATGGGCGACGGCGAGGCTGCGTGCTTCTTCGCGGAGAACCTCCTGCCTGGCCACGATATAGTCGTGGATGGGGCAGGCCCCTTCCAGGCGGAGCCGCAGCGCTAGCAACCTGCCCTCGGCCTGTTCGAGTTGGTCCTGAAGGGCTGCGTGGATACGCTCCAGCACCTCGTTCCGAGACTCAGCCTGGCCGCAGTCCACGGCGGCTAGCGACCAGCGGCAAACATCCAGGGCGCGGAATTCCTTGCGCAGGTTCCGGCTTGAATCGACGTGAACCAGCAAACAGCCCTTGGCGCCGCATTCGCGAACGTGGCGGCCCTGGATGTTGCCGGGGAACTCGATCAGCGGCCCGCTCGGCCGGCCCTGCGATTCCCGCTGGTGAACGTGCCCCAGCGCCCAGTAGTCATAATCGTGGGCGAGGAGTTCGTCGACCTTGCATGGGGCGTAGCGTTCGTGGCCTTCCCGGCCATCGAGGGCCGTGTGCAACAGAGCGATGTTCAGCCAGCCTGGACGGGCAGCCGGATAACCTGCCGCAAGGTTGCGCAGTTCCTTCTGCTCTGCGTAGCTTTGGCCGTGCACAGCAACACGGATGTCGTCAAGGAAGTGCGTTTGCGGCTGGTCTGCTGGAAAACTCCGCACGTTGTTGGGGTAAGGGAGGCTGCGCGTGATGCGGCTAGCCGCATCGTGGTTGCCTGAAATCAGGAAGACGGGAATACCCTGTTCGCGGAGCCGGCCCAGTTGGGAAACGAAGAACAGCCCGGTGTTGTAGTCCTCCCAGTCGCCGTCGAACACATCCCCAGAAAGGAGCACAAAGCGGACCCGCTCGCTAATCGCCAGCTTGACCAGGTTCTCCAGTGCGGCCCGGCCAGCGGCGCGGAGCCGCTCGGTCGGAGCGCCATCGTAGGCTCCGAGCCCATGCAAGGGGCTGTCCAGATGCAGGTCAGCGGCATGGAGGAATTTGAACATGGGCTGCATCCTCTACACGCGGATTGCCATTGGCTGAAGAGCTGGACCCGCACCCCACCGTGCGGGGAGGCTAGATTCTCGAAATCCTGCGGGCCAACGATCTCTTTCGAGAGTGTTCAATGGGGCATTGTATTCTGAACAGGCAACTTCCCGTGGTCCAGCCTGCGAGCATGCCAGCCTGGGCATATCCTCCGAAAACTCATATTTCTTGCTTGCTCTGCGGCCATGTGCGGGGATAATTCGATTTGGCAAAGGTTTGCGGCGGCGAGAGGTCGTTGGCAACCACCAGCGCCTCCGCAAGCACGCGGGCAGGGCGGCCCTCGGATGCCGTGCCTCGGCACGCTCCTGGCAGCTTTTCCTTCCGTCGACCCAGCCATTGATGCCGTATCTCATCGGCCCTCGTTGTTGAGGCCGTTTTCCTGGTCGGTTCGGTAATTCGTTTAATTGATCTCTTGTTATTGCTTGGAGGATCAGGTCATGGAGAAACCCCGTCAGGGCAAACCCCAGCTGGATGCAACCGCTCTTGGTGACAGCAACGAGGGCGACGACGGCTTCACGCTCGAGCAAGGCGATCTGGGCTCGACGGAAGGCGTCATCAGCAAACCCACAAACCCTGGGAATCTCGACGCTACCCAGGCCATCAACGAGCCGCGGAAGAAAGCCCAGGCGCTCGACTCCACGCAGGGCCCTGAAGCTGCCCCGGACCTCGATGCCACGCAGGGACTCGACATGGACCAGGCCCCCGCCAGGCAGAAGCTCCAGCGGGCAGCCAATCTCGATGCCACGCAAGGGCTCGACGAACCGCCAAGCAAGCCTCCCGCATCCCAGAAATCTGCCGCAGCCAAGCCGGCCGCGAAGCCGGGTGCTGGCGGGCCGGAGAAGGTTTCGATCCTGGGGGACTTCAAGCTCGTCAAGCTGCTGGGCAAGGGCGGCATGGGATCGGTGTACAAGGCCATCGAGATGAGCATCGAGCGGCCCTGCGCTCTGAAGGTCATGGCCAAGCACCTGGCCGACAACAAGGACTTCGTGGAGCGATTCAAGCGCGAGGCCCGCATCCAGTGCAACCTCGATCATCCCAACATCGTCCGCGGCTACCGCGTGGCTGAGGAACGCGGCCTGCAGCTGTTTGCCATGGAGTTCATCGACGGCGACAGCGTTCAGGGGTGGTTCAAGAAGCTGGGCCGGTTCAACGTGGGCGACGCGCTGCACATCACGCTGGCGGTTCTGCACGCCATGCAGTATGCCCACTAAAAGAACATGATCCATCGGGACATCAAGCCCGACAACGTGATGATCACGAGCAAGGGCGTCGTGAAAGTCGCCGACCTTGGGCTGGCCAAGGCCCTCGACGAAGACATGCACCTGACGCAGAGCGGCATGGGCGCCGGCACGCCGTACTACATGTCGCCGGAGCAGGCCGCCAACGCCAAGCACGTTGACTGTCGAACGGACATCTACGCCATCGGCTGCATGCTGTACGTGTTCCTCACCGGCGAAATGCCGTTCAAGGGCCAAACGACGCTCGAACTGATCAAGGCCAAGGAAGACGGCCGATTCGACCCCATCCGCAAGCACAACCTCGATGTGCCCGAGAAGCTCGATCTCATCGTCTCCAAGATGATCCAGAAGAAGCCCGAACTGCGTTATCAAACCTGCGCCGAGTGCATCACTGCCCTGGAGGAACTCGGCCTGGCCAACGAGACGCTGAGTTTCATCGAAGGGGCAACGGGCCGGATCGGGATGGGCGCGTCGGTCGTCTCCAAGCCGACCTCCGTGCCGAAAGGCGGAGCGACACGAATTCCCGCCAAACCCGCCGCCGCCCCGCCGCCCACGGAGGTGCCCTCGCTCGACCAGGACGTCTGGTTCATCCGTTACAAGGACACGGATGGCGAGTACGTTCATCGCAAGATGAAGACTCACCAGGTCCATGAGCTGATCAAGGAAGGCCGCCTCGATAACAAGACCGAAGCCAGCCGACAAGCCCGGGAGGGTTATCGTCCCCTGGCAACCTACCGTGAGTTTGTTTCTGCGTTGCAGGCTCGAGGCCTTCAAGCCAAAGCAGACCGCCGGACCGACAAGGTCAAGAGCTTCATGGAGAACATTGATGCCGAGGACCGCCGCTACAAGCGATGGAAGGGCATCAAGCGAATCTTCAGTTCGATTGGCGGATTCATCACCTTCATCCTCATGCTTGCGGTCGTGGGCGGGGTGATTGCCGCGGCCGTGTACTTCGGTTGGGAGTACGTGCAGGGATTCGCCAAGCAGATGGGGCTCAGCTAGGCCTTGCGGGAGGTCTCCCCTCGCTAACCCTGGATTCCCGCATAGAATGCCTGCCAACCCGAACTTGCGGAGGCAGGCAGCATGGCGGAGAAGGTCGTCATCATCGGCTCGGGACCGGCGGGCTGGACCGCGGCCATCTACACGGCCCGAGCCAATCTCGAACCTCTGGTTTTTGAAGGCGCGGTTACCGAGGAGAACCGCCTCAAGGGCACTACGCCCCTGGGCCAGCTTAACTTGACGACCGAGGTGGAGAACTTCCCGACCTGGCCGCATGTTGATTCCTCTGTGCTCCAGGCGTTCGCCAAGTCCGCCCTCCCTGCGGATCGTTACGGCAACCTGGCGGGGCTTTACGAAGGCAAGCACGCTCACAAGGGCAAGCGGGCCGCCTTTGGCCCCGAACAGATGGAATTTGTCCGCCAGCAGGCAGTCAACTTCGGCACGCGGATCGTGACGGAGGACATTGTCCGCGTTGATTTCTCGCGACGCCCTTTCAAGCTCTGGTCTTCCGGCAATCAGGAGGTCGAGGCCCAGGCGGTGATCATCGCCACGGGGGCCCGCGCCAACTATTTGGGTCTGCCTTCTGAGGACCGCTTCAAGAACAATGGCGTCTCGGCCTGTGCTGTCTGCGACGGAGCGCTGCCCCGTTTCCGCAACCGGGGTTTGGTGGTCATTGGCGGAGGCGACTCCGCCGTCGAGGAAGCGACCTACCTCACCAAGTTCGCCAGCACCGTCTATCTCGTTCACCGCCGCGACGCGCTTCGGGCCAGCAAGATCATGCAGCAGCGAGCCCTGAGCAATCCCAAGATTACCATCAAGTGGAATCGCAGCCTTGAGGAGGTGCTCGGAAACGATGAGGACGGCGTGACCGGTGTGCGCCTCAAGAGCACAGTGGACAACACCAGGGAAGAGCTCGAGGTAAGCGGCGTGTTCCTGGCCATCGGCCACACGCCCAACACCGACTTCCTCAAAGGGCAGATCCAGTGCGACGAAAAGGGGTACATCGTCTGGACCAAGCCCCATCGGACCTACACTAACGTCGAGGGCGTCTTTGCAGCCGGAGACGTGGCGGACAGCCATTATCGCCAGGCCGTAACCGCGGCTGGCAGCGGCTGCATGGCAGGTCTTGATGCCGAGCGATGGCTCGCGGAGAAGGGGCTTGTCTAGGTTGGGCTCCCTTGACTTGCACCCAACAACTCGTGCCGATTTTGCTCTCCCGTCAAAATCGCAAGCTATAGTTGGTTTGGTGGAGTAACAGCGAGGCTGATGCACCTGCGCGTCCGGCAGGTTTGTCCGCATCGGGGAGAAGCCGCGCTCGTCCAAGCGAGGATACCCATGCCGCATTCGGTCCCCCCAGCATTTGGTTTGCGGATTGCCAGCGACTCTTCGCCTCGCCCAGTCAGCCACCAGGAAGAGGAAGCAATGAACGGCAACGGCTCGATTCACGCTGATTCCTATCCCGGCAGAATTCTGAAGATGCGGGACGACGATCCTGTTAGTTCTGAAGCGCCTTCCCGCGTCCGCGGAGAGCCGACGCATTCGGTTCCCGAGGACGAACTGCCGATCCTGGTCCATGAACTTCGGATCGAGAACGAGCGATTGAAGCAGCTGCTCGACCAGGCCAGACAGCGGCTGGAGAAGACGGACCGGATGATCGAGCAGACCCAGGCTCGGGAGCAGGAGTACGAGCGCCTGCTGGAGGAGAAGTCGGAGGTCATTCGCCAGCTCCATCTGGAACTCCAGAACGCCGGTGGAAGGCGAGCCGAGGGGCCCGCCGCACCCAACGAGGAAGAGCTCATCGCCCTGCACCAGGAACTGGAACGCGAGCGCGAGCAGCTGAAGCAGGACGAGGAGGCGCTCATGTCCCAGGTGCGGGAGATGGAGATCCAGATGTCCCGCGAGCGTGCCGACCTGGCCCGACAGAAGAACGAGCTCACCCGCCTCCAGAACGAGTTAAAGCACCAGCTGGAGATCGCTTCCCGAGACGCCAGCTTGCGTGAGAGGCTCGGGCCGCTCTACAAGCTCCAGGAAGAAATCCAGCGCCGCCGTCCCCAGGGACGCTAGACCATCTTCGATTCACCCTGGGCCTCGCCGCTCCTTCCAGGACCAGCGAGGCCCTTGTCATTGGCTCCCACTCCTCGACTCCGCGTGATGCTAGCCAGTTAGCTCATCACGAAGTCGAGGATGCGATCGAGGTTTACCTGTTCCGGCGGGCAGTTGCGCCGCGGCGGAATCAACGGGTAGACCTCGGGAAAACTGAAGTGGTTGGCCGGCCAATCCTTTGGCCAGTCCTCGGGCAGCTCGGAAACGCGAAACTTCTGCATCTCGCCGAAGGGTTGCCGTTCGCCGCGTTCGTTGTAAAGCACCATGCCGCGCAGCCAGCGCTGGCCGTCCGTGGTCGGGAACTTCTCGGTCGACATCACCGCCGCGGCATTGAAGAACTCGCAGGTCAGTCCGTCGCGGTCCCGCGCCGGCTTCTCGATCATGCGTCGCAGCAGCGTCTTCATGCGTTCGCGATCATCAGGGTGGACCTGATCCAGCTTGGGAGCAACGAAGGCGATCCTGGTGATCCAGCCAGGCCGCCAGCTGTGAGGCAGGAGGACGCTCGACACGCCTCGAAGCACCCTCCCCAGCGTCGTTTGACCCGGGTTGAGCACGTCCAGCAGGTCGAGGAGGATTTGCCGATTGTCGTCGTGCATGCCGACCCCGCCGGCCAGGAGCATCGTCACGTCCACCAGCACAATCAAGGCATGGCACGTCCGGAGGGTGGTGACCAGGGGCAGCACCACGCGCTGCCGGTAGGCTTCGTAGCGCTCGGCGAACTCAGCGGCGAGGACCGGCTGACGATCGCGGGCCTGCCGCGGCAGCGGGGCGAACTCCGAGCCCATGTCCAACCCCGCGGGGAAGTCGAAGGCCATCTCCTCGGCGCTACGACGTTTATTCACCCGCGCTTGCAGGTCGAGCAGGAAGGTCGAAGGGGAGATGTAGGGCTTGTAGGCAAGGGCCAAGCGGGCGAGCGCGAGCTTGTAGGCCTTGAGGAGCTCAGCCGCCGGCACGTCCTGGCCTGTCAGGGCGAGATAGTCGGCGCAACATTCGCGGTAGGCCTGGTCCTTGGCGACCAGGTGCAGGATATGATCGGACCAGGCGTCGTACTTCAGGGCGGCCATGACGGCATCCGCCACCCGCTCCCCGGGCAGGTCGAACAGCTTCAGCTTGGCCACGGTGAGAGGCCAATCGGAACGCTCGAAGCTGCAGACGAACTGGGAGCGGTCCTTGGTCTTGCGCGGCCAACGCTTGTTGACGAAGGCATTGCGATAGGCTTCGTAGTCAAAGCGATCCCAGCCCGGATCGGGCTTGAGCTCGCGCCACTTCCGCAGCCGAGCCGGCGACTTCGGGTCGCTCCCCAGCTCAAACCCGCCCTCCCCGTAATCGCGCAGATGGTTGATCAGTGAAGTCAAGAATACGGTCTTGCCCGAGGCATAGAGGCCGACGACCCCCACCCGGCATTCCGCTGTACGAATCTTGAACTGCGGGAAACGGATCATCGTGGTTTCTCGACGACGCCTTCTGGATCAACCCTGGAGCGCAAGATAATCAACCGGTCGTTCGGCCTGCCTTCAATAAGGTAAAGTGCCTCAGACTGCCAGAATGTGCGCTCGACCCGCCCCTGCCCTTCGGCTGCCATTTCGGCAGGATTGCAATTGTCGGTCCGTTGCGTGCGGAGCCAAGCCAGCGCAACAACTCTCTTCCCGCATACCCTCGGCCGACTGGGGCGGCGCAGGCATCTCCCTCCGCGGGTGCGGCGCGGCGCAACAAAAACAAAACCGTGCCAGAAGCTCTTCGTCGGATGGCAGCCTCGGCTTTTGCTGGAGGAGACGACGCGTCGAGAACGCCGTCGCCTCGGGCAAGACCGCCAGCAGCGCAACAAATCGCAGCGGGCCTGGGTCGATACGGTGACAGGGCGGCTTACGCGGCCTAGCTCCGGATGGGCCGCCGGCCCGAGGCGCAACATCTGACTACCGGCCTGGGTCGCTGCCCTGGTCTCGAGCGCAACAATCGCAAATGGAAGGCATCGTCGGCCCATGGCTTGCCTCCAGCTGCCGCGTGCGCGCACTCTCAGCGCTGTCGCCAACTTGTAGTGTATCACCAAACATGTACATTTGTCAAGAAATATCCGTACGGATGTTTGGCCCGTCGGTCTCACCTTGGCAGGGCGAGAGCCGGACTCGTCCGCCTCGGACTCACAGCGCGGCGCGGCGGCCAGCGCGGCTCGGTTCAATGCACGCCCCAGCCGTCGGCAGCATCTTCGCCGGGCTGCACAACCCTGACGGATTGAACGCTTGCCGCAGCCGAGCCATCGTCCCCAGGTCCTCGGGACTGAACATGATCGGCATGAAGTCGAGCTTCTCGACGCCGATGCCGTGCTCGCCGGTGACGCTGCCGCCGCACGCCAGGCAGGCTTCGAGGATCTCGTGGCTGGCCCGCAGCACCCGCTGCACCTGCTGGGCGTCCCGTTCGTCAAAAAGCAGAATCGGGTGGATGTTGCCGTCGCCGGCGTGGAAGACGTTGGCGATGCGGAGGTCGTACTTCTTGCCGATGCGCTGGATTTCGCGGAGGATGTGCGGCAACTGGGTGCGCGGCACGACGCCGTCCTGGGTGCAGTAGCTGGGGGCGAGCCGGCCGACGGCCCCGAAGGCCTGCTTGCGGCATTTCCACAGCAGCATGCGCTCGGCGTCGCTGGCGGCGCGGCGGACCTCGCGGGCGCCGTTCCGCTTAGCAATGGCGGCGATGCGTTCCGCGTCCTCGTCCAGCCCGGCAGCCAGCCCATCGACTTCCATGATCAACACCGCGCCGGCGTCGAGCGGGAAGCCGAACTTGAAGGCCGCCTCCACCGCTTCGAGGATGAGCCGGTCCATCATCTCCAGGGCCGCGGGGACGATGCCAGCGCCGATGATCTCGCTGATGGTAGCAGTGGCGGCATCGACGGTCTCGAAAATGCCCAGCAGCGTGCGGTAGGCCTCGGGGTTCTTCGTGATGCGGACCCAGACCTTGGCGGCGATGCCGAGCGTGCCCTCGCTGCCGACGATCACGCCGGTGAGGTCGTAGCCCGGCGGGTCGGCACAGGGTCCGCCAGTGGTGATGACCTCGCCGCTGGGCAGGACAAATTCCAGGCCGATGACATGGTTGACCGTGACGCCGTACTTGAGCGTGTGCGGCCCGCCGGAGTTCGTCGCCACGTTGCCGCCGATGGTGCACGCCCCCTGGCTGGACGGATCGGGAGCATAGTGGTAGCCGAGCGGCTTGAGGTGATTCGTCAGCCAGAGGTTGACAACGCCCGGCTCGACGACGGCGTAGCGTTCGCGGGTGTTGACTTCGAGGATGCGCTTCATGCGCGTCAGAGCGATCATGACGCCGCCGCCGACGGGCAGACAACCGCCCGCCAGGCTGGTCCCCGCCCCGCGCGGCAGGAACGGCACGCCTGCTTCGTTGCACAGCTTGACCGTCTGCACAATCTGCTCGGTGGACCTGGGAAAGACGACGACGTCCGGCCGGTTCTTCTCGATGGTGTAGCCATCGCACTCGTACACCAGCAAGTCGCTGGGCGCGGCGAGCACGGCGTCCTTGCCGAGCAAGTCGCGGAACCGCTGGACCAGTTGGTCAGTGAGCATGTCGAACTCCAGGCGGCCGACGTTTCCCTGAGCTTTCCTTGCGGCCCATTCTATGAGAGCAGGAGCAGGACCAGCACCTTCCAGACGACCATCAGCGGCCAGCTGATCTGGGTCAGGATGCGCGTCTCGCGGACGCTGAGCTGGAACAACCCCATCAGCCCGAAGAACCAGACCGGCCCCGCGAGCAGCAGGCCCCAGCTCAGGTAGTTCAAGGCCGTGACGGCAAGGATCAGGATGCCGGCGCGGGCGGCGACGGAATGCACGGGGCTGAAGTCGATGCCGCCGGCAACCCGGCTGGCGACGATCATGCTGAACAGCAGCGTCAGCAGCGACAGCGGAAGCAACAGGAGCAAGCTGGCCAGGCTCGGTTGCAAGCCTTGCAAGAGGCGATCTGCGATGTCCATCCATCGATCTCCTGCCTGTGCGGTACGGCGAAGCGAAGAGGAGCGCCGCGGCGTTAGCCCGCCGGTGCGCACCGCCGACCATACGGAGCGCCGCGGCGAAGCGAAAAAGAGCGGCGCGGCGAAGAGCAAAAGAGCGGCGCGGCGTTAGCCCGCCGGTGCGCACCGCCGACCTTACGGTTGCACCGCTCTTCAAGTCTCGGGGCGCTGACGCCTGGGCAACGCCCCGTTCGCCTGCGGGCACAGCGCGCCTACCATGCAAGAGAGGAGCCTCCGAGGATACTTCATCATGCTTCGACTCGGCCTGTGCTGCGTCTTCCGTGATCAGCCGATCAAGTTCGGCGTAACCACAGCCTTTGCCCTG
>Ga0073934_10005889_pt1 | contig 18432 bp, 24 predicted proteins | sample LarsenN4metaG_FD_76834 | JGI IMG/M metagenome (GOLD analysis project Ga0073934, IMG submission 76834) | Hot spring sediment bacterial and archeal communities from British Columbia, Canada, to study Microbial Dark Matter (Phase II) - Larsen... ... | reverse complement strand
GTTCACATTCAGGATTTTGTTTTCCCGCACAGATTGCGCATGGGGCGGTCTTGGACCTGGTCAAGAAAGGCGTAGGCGTGATCTTCATCCCGCACGTCGTGCGGATGCCCCATCCGAACCAGTGCCGGGATTCGTACCTCTGTCCGATTACGCAGGCCGGCCCTTACTTCCTGGCCAAGGCATTTCCCGATTGCCGCTTACTCTCACCGGTGATCGAGTTCACCGATAGCTACGAGACCTGTTCCGCCCTGGTCGATGTGGCAGTCGAGGATCTGGGAGTCGGACGAGCGGTGGCCACCAATGCCTGGGCAGCCGCCGTAGAGGCGCAGACAGAGGCGGAGCGCACGCTCCGCGAATTGGGGAAAGAGGCGCTCGACGCCGCAATCGCCGCCGGCAAACCTGCCATGTTACTCGCCGGCCACAGTTACAACGCCTTCACCCCGGAGGCGTCGCAATCTGTGGGCAAGAAACTTTCCAGCATGGGGGTCGTCGTCATTCCCGCCGATTGTCTCATGCCGGCTGGCGAGGGCCCCACCTCCTGGCATTTTGCGAACCAGATCTTGAACGCCGTCGGTATCGCGAAGCGGCACCCCAATTTGTTTCTCCTCAGCGTCAGCAATTTCAGCTGCACCATCGATGCGTTTACCCATTCCATGCTTGCTTCCGAGTTGGGTTCAAAGCCTTACCTCGTCCTGGAGGTCGATGCGCATACCGCCGATGCCGGGGTGCAAACGAGGTTGGAAGCGTTCTTGGACATCATCCAGAATTATCACGACATCCAGACCGCCGGAGCCAGCCCCTTCGCCCCCTGCCGACTAGCCGGAGGAGGCCGTGTTGTCCGATCAAACGGCGAGTCCGTCTCACTGACGGACCCGCGTGTGCGAGTCTACTTTCCGAACTTCTCGCCCTATCACACCCAAGCTTTTGCCATGGCAGCCGGCTGGCTCGGGCTCCACCCCGGCGCGGTCATCCCGCTCGACCGAACTCAACTCGACAAAGGGCTGCAGTACACCTCCGGCCGCGAATGTCTTCCCTTGCCGATCTGCATCGGTCAGCTGCTCCAGATCCATCAGCATCGTCAGCCCGGAGAGATCGCAGGATTCTACATGCTCCAGGGCGGTGCGCCCTGCGTCAGCGACGCCTACATGGGGTATTTTGAACGGTTCCTCACCGAGCAGCGGCTGACCGATCTGTTCCTCTTCAACCCTCAACCGGAGAACGACTACCTCGGCTTCGATAAACATGTCCTCGCCCAGCATCTGGCACAGGCGATCATCCTCGGCGACATCCTGGTGGAAATCGACCATGTGCTTCGAGTCGTGGGGCAAGAAGGCGCACCTGATAAACTGAAACAGGAATGGGAGCGGTTTGCCGAGAGCGCTCATTCGCGCGACGAGTTCCATGCAGGCCTACCCACGTTTGTCGAGCGGTTGGCGCATCTACCGCGTACCAAGGATCCCCGTACCTGTCCACGCGTCGTCGTGGCCGGTGACTTCTTCACTCGCTTCAGTTCGTTTTTCATGGACGGCGTGCGTGACCTCTACGCCGAGCGAGGCATCATCCTCAAACCGGTCGATCTGAGCGAGTTGTTTCTCTATGCCGCGTATCATCCGATGGCCGAAACAGCCGGTACCTGGGGTATGAAACCAGGCGGCCTCGCACTGGCGAAGGCCTGCACGAGGATGTTTTATTCAGAAGGGAAAGAGTACATTCAGAAATGGCTGAGCTACCACATCCTGCAGCATGAGGAGGGGCGTTATCGTGAGCTTTTCCACGAGACGGGTTTACTCGTGGCCGGACCCAACGCGCTCTCGGCCATTTTTGAGAGAGGCGCGGAGCATGTCTCCCCCGCCATTTATGGTGAACTGCTCCCGACGGTGGGCAAGGGACTCGAAGCTGCTCGTGAAGGGTATGACGGCATGCTCGTCATCGGGCCGTTCAACTGTCTCCCCTATCGAATCTCAGAAGCGATCCTCAAGCCGCTCAGCATCCGGCAAGGCATGCCCATTCTCACCTATGAGAGCGACGGCTATGCGGTCTCTCCCTCCGTGCTCAGACAGGTGGATGTTCATATCCAGCAGGTGCTCGAACATGCGGCTAAAAACCATGTGGCACAGGTCTAATGTGCGGCTCACCCGCGATGCCAGTCGGCGGATCGACAGCTGACACGAGCCGCGCATCGCCGACTAGGGATTTCATCATGATTACCTCCATGGCATTCACCCTCTATCCGGTCTCGAATATGGAACGGGCGCGGGCATTCTACGAACATGTGCTCGGTTTACACATGACGTATCACTATCGAGACGAGTGGGTGGAGTATGATCTTGGCGATTCAACCTTTGCCATCACGACAACAGAAATGGGCCATACACCGGGAACAAAGGGGGCGGTGGTGGCGTTTGAAGTGTCGGACCTCGATGCCTTTGTCCAGAAGATGAAAGAGCGAGCGGTATCATTCGTCACGGAAATATTCGAGACACCTGTCTGCCGGATGGCGGTGATCGAGGATCCGGACGGAAATCACATCACTATTCACAAGCGCCATGCCTGAGGGAAATCCTCAGGCTACGCACACCTCGTCTTTTCTGAACTTGCACCGGCGTAATTGCCGCTCGCAGGACAGAGAGAACGAAGCGAACGCCAACCATGGCCGCGGGTAATCTGAAACTCGCTGACGACCACCGCCACCTCCTCATGACCGGTCTGCCTGGCGTCGGCAAGACCACGCTGATTCGGGAGTTGGCAACACGCCTCGCGGAATTCGAGCCGGCGGGATTCTACACAGAAGAAATCCGGAACGAACGGGGAATCAGAGAAGGTTTTCGGCTCGTCACCCTCTGCGGTCGCCGACTGATCTTGTCCCACATCCGGCATCCTGGCCCCTACCGTGTCGGCCGTTATGGTGTTGACGTCGAGGGATTCGAGTGTCTGCTGGAGGAGTTGGACCTCCGGGACTCACCGGCTCCCCTGATCATCATCGATGAAATTGGTAAAATGGAGTGTTTCTCCAGGCGATTTATCGACAATGTTATGCTGTTGTTAGGCGGACCAAAATTCCTTGTCGCAACGATTGCACTGAAAGGCGAGGGATTTATCAAACAGGTAAAAGGGAGGCCCGACTGCCGTCTCGTGACAATCACGAGGGAGAACCGCGACCGCCTCCCGGGCGAGCTTGCGAGCGAGTTACAGGGAAAATTGCAGAGACGCGCCTGTTAAAATGCTGCAAGAAAGGGGGGAAGCTTATGGCGCAGCTATCGTTGGAACTGAACGAGCAGGAAATCCTCATTTGGGCGATTCAGAGCGCCGTATCCGACCTCGGTGCGGAAATCGCGGATACGGAGAACCAAGAATTCCGGGAAGACCTTAAATACCGGAAAACCGTCTTGAGGAATATCCTGCAACGTTTGCGAGAAGGCGATATAGAGATGTAGAACACCGGCGGGTCTTACACCGTGCTCGTTGCTTCCGTTCATTCCTTCAGCACCAAGGGAGGCCTTCCTTCCATCGGGTCAACATTTCCATGTTCAGCACACCGCATAAAGCCCTCGCGACAATGCTTGGCAGAAGGATTTCATGTGCGCGAAGGCTAGCTGGACTTCACGTTGAATCTGCGGACGCACAGTCTCCAATTTCACACCTCTTCTCGGGATGACTTCGACGGCCACGGCTTGCGGCGAGGAAATTGGCTGGCCGATCTGGCTGGTGATCCAGACCGTCACGTCCAGCAACCCCGGCACCTTCTTATAGATATCCTCCGCCAATACCTGCGCCAGCACATTGTAGATCTTCCCCACATGGGCCACGGGATTTTTGCCGGGCGCGGCCTCGGCGCTCGCTGGCCGGCGGAGGGAGATAATTCCACAGACCCGATTGCCTCGTCCGACCTCGCCGGAATCTCCGGACTCTGCCGAGGTGCCGAGCAGTGTCAGGTACGCGCCGGCCTCACCGCCACCCGGTTGGTCCAACACATTCAAGTGGACGCAAGGAGAGAAATCGGTTCCGCTCTTTCGCGTCACGAAATCAGTCAGTACTCGTCCTGCCGCTGCCTTTCGTTTGAAATACTCGGACTCACGACGAATCAACGGAGCCAGAAACGGCATCGCCACCGTCACCGTCAAATCTCTTCCGTTTCGTACAGCCAGCACCTTCACATCTTCGCCGGTGTCGGGAAATGCTTTCTTGAAGGAAGAGCCGTTCAGAAATCGCTCGATCTGGAATACCAGACGCTCCGTCGGCGTTAATGGAGCGTATCCCACGGTGGCGGACGTATCATTGGCCACGGGTTCTCGCGGCCGCTCAGCCACGGATCGGAGCTCCTCCGACGCCGGCTTCAGTTCGAATTGACATTCCAGATCCTTGAGGGGCTTGATACGAGGCAGATGCTGCTTGAACCACTTGTATGCCGTTCGTTCGCGATCTCTTTGACGGGGATACGCTTGCCCTTCCATTCGAAGGTGGCTCGGTCGCCCATCACCAATCGCATCGGAGCCAGTACCGCTCCCCCTCCAAATCGGCAGGCGACTTGGCCGGCCACCAACATCCCCTTGTCGGCATTGAAATGGAGAACGCGGCCGCAGGTCTTGAGATAGGCCTGAGCCAGTCGGACAGCGACGGCCTCCATCACGGCGTCGCAGATGGTATCAGGATGACCCAATCCTTTCCGTTCCACAATCTCCATCGGCTCTTGCGCGAGGGGAACCCTGGACGATTCGATGATCAATGGTTCAATCATAACTGTTAGGCATGACGAGCTCTTTTACGCCTGTCATCAATAAGAGACGAGCAAACCGGTGCCCCTTGAGGTCCGGAGCAAGAAACTGAGCCTCTATGAATTTCTCGCCGAAGTTGTCTTTGTGGTGTACCGCTACACCGCTGCTACTATTCCTTGTCTCGTAGATTATCGCCCGTTGCCTCTTGCACTCCTTATGCTGCCGATCAGTGGCATTCACAATCAGGGATAGCGCCTCCTATCTCGTTTGATCGGCACCGGGATTGACAATCAGTGGAACATTGAGCTTTTCAGGCACGATGATGGTTTTGGCATTGGGGCTTTCATAGAGCTTGAACTGCAAATAGCCTGGTGTCAGCGTTTTCGTGATGATTTCCTGCGCCTGCGACTGTCCCGCGGCGCGGATCCTCATGCCGTCGGCTTCGCCTTCTGCGCGTATCTTCAACGAATCCCCCTCGCCCTTGGCCTGAATCCTGGCAATCTCGGCATTACGCTGTGCAATCACCACCTCGAAGTCTTTCTGTTCTTTCTCCTGCTCTTTCGCCTGTTTCTGTTCAATGGCTCGCAACACCATTTGGGAAAATTCCATTTCCGAGAGTGCCACATTGTAGATGTCTAAATGGCGCCCTTTCAGCGATTCAACTACGACGGCTTCAATCTTGTTTCCGATTTCACTACTGCGCTCGGGCAGCGTGACCATGGAATAATTTGCCACCACCCCGCGCACTGCTGATAAGAGTTGTGGCTGAACCAATTGCCTGTACCAATCAGGCCCCACTTCCTGTGCGAGGAAATACACTTCCTCCGGGACGGGACGCATCGTGATCGCGGCATACACAGTGACCGGCAGATCGTCTGCAGTCAGCGCATCCACCTTTTCCTTGAAGCTTTTATATCTTGTGTCGTACACGAAAACGTCGTTCCAAGGCGCACGCCAGTAGAGTCCCTCTTTGAGCGGTTCTTTCGTCAGTCCGGTGGTAAGGGGATACCAAAATAACCCCCGACTTCCAGGACTCACCGTACTCACGCAGCCCTGGAGAACCATCAATATCGGGATCAGCAAAAGAAGTAGACGACCTGTCGAAGAATGTTTCATATATTCCTCCTCTACCGATGAGCTATATGATTACCGGTCGGTCTGCGGCCGTTGCCTGTTGCGGCCCACGGCAGCATGGGCCTCGGCCAGACGTTCGAGCTCCTGCGCCGTCTGTCCGTAGTAGTGTGCCAACAACCTTGCTCCCGAGACTAAGTCCGCTTCAGGGCCGAAGAGAGCCTCATAGCGCGCTGCGGCTGTCGCTTGCGCATTGGCTTTTTCGCGCATCATCACGGCTTGATTCCGATAGAGATTCGCAATGGCCGTTTGATCATGTGAGGGATCATAGGAGCTCATATCAAGAGCTTCGTACGAGGCGCATCCCCCGATTCCAAGAAGACATACCAGCAGAATGCTTCCAAACTTCACTGATGGTTTGCGAGTCATCATCCACATCTGCTTGCGTGAAAATCTTTTTAGACTATTGCGAGCAATGTGTTGCCGTTGATCATTGTACTACAAGCAATTTCTCCGATGTGTGGCACATGGAGGTATCCAACATAGCATTGGTCCGTCATCGGCTATTCCCCTGCAATCCTGGCGGCACGTCGCAATTGCCACGCCAGGCTTGTCCGATTGAAAGCTCCGAACACCGAGATCGGCAGGCCGGCTTCGCGTAATGCATGAGCGGCATACTGATGGCAGGTGTGAAATAGATGGTAGGAACGCTTTGCGGAATAAAATCCGGATTGTCCTAATGTGGCGAGCGGTTCATCGCTCAGCAGAGTCGAATGGAGATAACGATGCAATCGTCGATAACTCTCCTCGCTCACGCGATACTCGAACCGTTCGGCGGGTGGTTGCGGCGTACGATCCGCCCAGACCAGATCATGGTGCCCGACTTCCACAACCCCTTCAGTGGGCCAGAAAAGAGCCCGTACGATCCCGGTCAAACCAGTCTTTCCTTCCAGATACCAGGCACGCTCGGCATAGCCCCACTCTTCATAAGAGAAGTGCTGAGGGGAAGTGCCTTCCTCGCCACTGAATGCTGATGGCTGATCACCGTCTGCTCGTTGAATCGGAAAGGCGATCATGGCGTGCCAGGTATCAAGCGAGACAACGACCATCCGAGCAGGGGCGACCGGGGATGGCGGCCATAGGCCTTCGACCGGCGAGACACAGGCCGAGGACAACGGCACCGCCGAGAAAGCGATCACGATCGCTATGCCACGGCTGGTCAATCGCACGAGTGTGACAATCTCAAAGCGATCGGTTTATATTGCCCGGCTCACGGTGACTTTCCAGGAACGTTCCGATCGGGAGTTCATGACGTTATCCTGGCGAACGTGTGACATCAATACCGACATTGGATGCGAGGCCACTGCTCGCACCTTTCATGCTAATGGGCTGGGGAGGGTAGCGAGGAGGACAGCCAGCCGTTGTAAGCCAAACTATCATGATCAGCCACAGAAACAGATAACGATTCATCTCCGCCTCCATAATCTCTGCTCCGTCTCTCGCACAAAGATAGTTTCATTGTGCTGGTGGCCGAATCTCACCTTTGAGCCAACCACCGGATATAGAGCAGGACATTCTGCTTCTCCTTCTCTGACAACGCCCATTGCCAGGCCCCCATCGCAGTCCCTCGCTCCCCTCCATGAATAATTTTGGCAAGCTCGGGGTCCGATTTCTTTTGCACGGCAGGACTGGTGAGATCCGCCGGAGGAGGTGTCACGTCATAAGCCTTTCCTTTTCCCTGCTCCCCATGGCAGAACCGACAATACTGCTCATACAGCCGCTTACCTTCCTGCAGATCGTAGTATTCGCGTAACGCTTTCTCACTGCTCTTCTGCTCAGCAATGGCATTCGCAAGGGGCGCGCATGACAGAACGAGTAGCAGGGACACCACAATAGACCGTGATGGCATAACCCTTCTCCTTCTGATCGTTCTAAGGGGATAATGGGCAACCATTATGCCATCGAACAAGCTGCGGTGAGGTGGCAATCAAGTTTGAAACTATTGAATGCGCTGGTCTTTGGTCATGCCTAGGGGTAGGCCTATCCTGGAGATCGGGAAAAATTCCACGGAAGGCGCACTGATCACTGTCGCGGAATGCTACAGCTGAAGTCGGACTGCAAGTCCGTAAACGCGATTCAGAAAACAGGTCGGCTGAGAATTGGTGCGGTCACGAGGAGCTGGTTTTAGCTTTACTTTGCGGCTCAACAAATTCGCGGCAGTTGCTCGCCGGATAAGAGATCCAGTACACGATGGGTGCCTACAACAGTCCGTAGAACAACCATGGACGGGTTGCGGTCTGTCACAACGCCTATGTGTGCCGCCTGGCTCGCGGCCTTATGACGACGCATCACGACAAGCGCGGTTTCGGCCTGCGATGCCGGTACCATGGCGACAAAACGTCCCTCATTCGCCACGTACAACGGATCGAGTCCTAAGAGCTCGCAGGCTCCACGTACCGGCTCGCTCACCGGAATGGCCGCCTCATCCACCGTCATGCCCACCTTTGCTGCTGCGGCCAGTTCGTTCAGCACGCTGGCCAGCCCCCCGCGAGTGAGATCGCGCAAACAATGGAGTTCAATGCCGCTCTCGATCAGGTCGGCGACGATGCGATGCAACGGCGCCGAATCGCTCTCAATGTTGCCGCAGAACGTCAGCCCTTCTCGCACGCTGAGCACCGCCACACCATGGGAACCAAGATCACCGCTCACGAGAATCGCATCGCCCGGCTGTATCAACGTCGGCAACACGCGGACCCCGGATGGCACGAGGCCAACTCCCGCCGTGTTAATGAAGATCCCGTCGCCCTTGCCGCGATCCACGACTTTGGTATCGCCGGTCACGATCGGCACCTCCACCGCTCGCGCGGCCTCAGCCATCGAGCTCACGACCCGCTGCAAGATGTCCAGATCCAATCCTTCTTCCAGAATGAATCCCGCGCTCAGATAGAGCGGCTTGGCGCCGCACATGGCGAGATCGTTGATCGTGCCGTTCACCGCCAAGCTTCCAATATCCCCGCCGGGGAAAAACAGCGGACGCACCACATAGGAATCAGTGGTGAATGCAAGTGTGCCTTTCTCGACCGGCCAGGTCGTGCCGTCATGCAGAGACGCCAGCATGGGATTCTGAAAGGCACGCACAAATACGTCTTGAATCAACTCCTGCATGAGCCGACCGCCACCGCCATGCGCGAGTTGCACGGTATTCTTTGCCGAGACAGGCAGGGGACAAGCCGGCTCAAATGGTTTGTTGTGATTCACCGTCATTCGCTCACTCTTCCCGTCTAGACCTTACTTGTGGCATGGGAGCGGTACCGATAATAAGCGGCACAAGCCCCTTCACTCGAGACCATCGGCGCACCCAACGGCCGCTCCGGCGTACAACGAACCCCGAAGGCAGGACAGTCAGGTGGTTTAAGTAAACCCTGGAGAACCAGCCCACTTTGGCATTCTGGATCCTCAATGCCTACTGAGAGATGCGCAAGTTCCCGCTGAAACTTCAGCTCGGCGTCGTAGGCGCTGTAAGTAGATCTAAGACGTAAACCGCTTGCTGGAATTTCGCCAATGCCGCGCCAGACTCGAGGCGCCGGTTCAAAGACTTCACTGACGATGGTCCTCGCTTGTCGGTTCCCGTCCCGGCTGACCGACCGCACGTACTGATTCTCGACCTGGACCCGCCCCTCTTCCAACTGACTCACCAACATGACCACACCTTCCAGCACATCGAGCGGTTCAAACCCCGTCACAACGATCGGCACTCGATACTGTTGTGCGATGGCCTCGTACTCCTCATAGCCCATCACGGCACAGACATGGCCTGCGGCCAGAAAACCTTGAATCCGATTCTGTGGCGACGACAGGATCGCTTCCATCGCCGGGGGTACCAGCACATGGGCGATCAGAAGGCTGAAATTGTTGATCCCCGACTGCTTCGCCTGCGTGACTGCCATCGCCCAAGCCGGTGCGGTCGTCTCAAATCCCACAGCGAAACAGACGACTTCGTGATCGGGGTTTTTGCGAGCCAGTTCGAGTGCGTCCAATGGTGAATAGATAATCCGAATATCTCCACCCGCCGCCTTCACTCCGAACAAGTCACCACGGGAACCGGGAACACGCAACATGTCGCCGAAGGAGCAGAAGATCACGCTGGGCAAGGATGCGAGGCAAACAGCCTGATCGATCAACGACACCGAGGTCACGCAGACCGGACAGCCTGGTCCATGGACGAGCGTGAGGTCTTGCGGCAACAGGCTATCAAGCCCGAACCGGACGATTGCATGAGTCTGGCCGCCACAGACTTCCATGATCGTCCAAGGTCGACGCACCGTCTTCTTGATCCGCCCCGCCAGCGCTGCAGCCACTGCCCGATCGCGAAATTCATCGACGTATTTCATGACTGTGATCCTATGCAGCCGCGTTGATCGGTATCCGGCCGAGCTCGATCAGCCAGGAAGTACCAGAAAGGTGATTCGGTGCCGTACGCGAATCTCAACAATGCCTCCCGATTCATCTCCACTGGCCGTCTCAACTCACCGGCAACTATTGAACATTCTTCTCGAACCGCTGGATAGTACACTCAACTCGCATACTCTCTTGCTTTGGCCAGCGTAGTGTTGACCAAGTCGTGATCACCGGTCATGCTGGAAAGTTGCGCTGCGGCGAGCAACGCAAAAGTCCCCGCTAGGCTGAGAGCCGAGATCACTTCTTCCGCGGGATAGTTTATGGGGCCTGTATGCGTTTGCGTAACTCTTCGGACAAGCGCCTGATATCCAGTGTGCGTGAAGCTGCAGAAGATCGACCAGTGCTTGGACTTGAGTGTGGACAACGGACCATTCGGCAAGCCAACCTGGGATTCCACCAGATTAAGTAAAGTGCCGAATCCAATATCCAGTTCGTCTTTCTCGTACTTGTCGGCATCCTCGTCCTTGGCAACGTGAGATAACCATAAGCCTCTTCCAAGCGCCTCGAATTCAACCCGTAAGAGGGCATACATCGGACCGTACAACTCGGATGTGCAAAGCAGGCATATGCCTCCATGATGTTCGATTGCGAGATCGAAGCATGCAAGCGCAAGCTGGCGTTTCCGATCCACAGAAAAGGGGCGAGTAAGGTGACCGTTGATCCATCTTGCGATCTCTATCTGTTTCTTCAGATGTGAACCTATTGTCATGAGCATTCTAACGATGAAGCTCCACCGCCATTGCTCTTCCACATAGACACGACCATTCTCGTCGTACTCATGGGGCGAGCTCATTCCCAGGTCAGCCTCGCCACATGCATCGCACCAAGTATTTTTGAGCATCCACTCTTGCTCATCGGCTGGCCGAGCTTCAAAGTCTCGCTGCGTTCTGGACATCACTCTACCTGGCTAACTATGGTTAGGCCGATCCGAGTAAGAGCCAACTGTACCGATTTCTTTCCCTCTAATGCACCATCGAACGTTCCGAGCATAACGCCATAAATTTGGGGTTTCAATGAGACCGACTATGGGGGGATTATCAGGGGTTCTTATGCGGATCTGTCTGGAAGAAAGGATATCTCAGGCGGCGAAGTCGTGATGGGGCCGGCCAATAGAGTGTGCGGGCGGTTCGCTCAAACGTGTCGTTAGAACTCACCTCATCACCCCGCGCATGAGGAACTCCACGACGTATTACTCTGAGGGATACCGGGGATGCTATGAAGCAGGTTGTCGATGGGATTGTCTGGACTCGAATATTTGCGATGCTGGTTGCATGCGAACGCATCCTCCACTGAAGGCCGATCATGGCGAAAGAAAAGTGCCTGGCGTGAATAGACTTGAACAGCATGATTGCAGCGATCGACTTCTTCATCGCTTAGAACGATAGTCGAGAGTCGAGGTTCCACAGTAAATGACGTTGGGCGGGTCACGATGACACTCACATTCGGTGTGAGCGGTGCAAGCATCTTTGGACTAATAGGCGGATTGACTACAGCCTCAACGTTATGAAAGAAACCGTCGCCGAAGATGAATTCCTTTCCACGCGAGAAGAGAACGGTGAACTTACCGCTTGAACCAATGCTGTCAGCAATCAAGCGTTGAGAACGCTGCATGTTGGCGCCAATTAGGGCATTCCGTTCTGGATTGGGTATGGGACCCCGCAGCCGCTCGGCCAGAGATACTGAAGCTTCGCGGTTCATGGGGCTGCGTACAGCTAAGGACACTACGCACTCGGTTAGCAAACGAAGCTGGTCATCAGCCGCAGACTGTGCAAGAAACCTATCACGCAACCCCTGATGCGGTACGAATTCGTGCGCAAGGCACTCTAACCACGAAATTACATGAGGGAAGCTTGCGTCAGCCACGTCAAATTCATTTTCGAAGCTCGTGTCCCAACATGTTGAGCCCCCCGGATGGGGACCGAGCTTGATATGATGAGCATTGCCGATCACACCCAGTTCTTTCGGGGGAATGCGAACACATCTTCCGTTTGGCTTGATCCATCCGGTCTTTCCATCTTCGGCAGCCCAATAAGCAGATACACATGTAGGCCACCAATGGTGGCGTTCAGATTTCAGCTTCGACATTTACCAATCCGATGAGCAGGGAAGATGAGGAACATAATGTTACAAGGAGCATATACGATAAATACCGGTCAGCGTGCAATTCAGCGGGGCGATCAGCCCGTTTCGGACGCCCCCCGTTTCTCTTTTAGTCGCCTGACGACTTGACTGCCAATGTCTTCTACGCCGCTGTGAGACGGACCTTCACGACCTTGCCGAGCTTCACATGCTGCTTGGCGTGCCATACTGCATGGCAAGCCAACTCTCCGGAGAACGGGCAAGCGCCTTGGACAGGCGTAGAGCCATTTCAGGGCTGATACGGCTCGTACCCGTCAGAATGCGATTCAGCGTTGACGCAGCCACACCGAGTTTCCCAGCCAGCTCACGGCCGCTCAGATTGTTGGGATCCAGATAGATCTGGATAATGAACTCGCCGGGATGGGGAGGATTGTGCATAGCCATGAGTGGTAGTCCTCATAATCCTAGACAACGGCGTGGCCGCACAGGCGAGCGCTGATCAGACGCGCGTGATCCCGCTTCGACGGGTGGGCCGTTTTGATCGTCGCGAGACTTTGGAGACGAGAGGAAATTTCTCCGGATGTCTGATCGATTCGATCGCGATGTCCACATCGAGATCAGGCCAATACAGGTGGTGCGGCTGAGGCCAGGCAACGTGCAAAAGCTCTTCCACAGAGGCCTCCTTAAACCAAGGGAATTCCTTGAACGGAACAAACAGCTCTTCATCGGTCAGGAGCAGCCAAAATCCGTGCTTCGAGATGTTGGTGACTTCAACTCCCGAAATGTTCTTGCCAAGCATTGCAGATTTCATTCTCCTGTTCCTCGATAAGAGCTTGAGCAGCTCGGATCTGACGGGCGGACATTCCGAAATTTCGCGCCAGCTCAATTCTCGCGGGACTCAGGCATGCTCCCACTCAATCAAGGGCCAGCCGATCTAAACGCGTCTTTCATTCAGCGCAAGGCTTCGATGGACCAGCAATGAGGCCTGCAACTATGCGGCCAACTTGACAGAAACAGTCAGACCAGCCTTGGCACAGAGACCCACCAGATAGTCGAGGGACAGCTTGTCGACTTTGTTGCACGCGATCTCGGAGATGCGCGGCTGCACCACACCAAGACGTTTGGCCGCCCGTGCCTGAGTCAATCCTTCGCGGGTCATCCACTTGCGCAGTGCTTCCGCAAGCTCGCAGCGCAGCAGCATCACGGCTGCCTCGTGCGGAGGAAAGCCTAAATCAAGAAATATATTGCCGCTGCCTCGTGTGATACGTACGCGTGATCGTTTCATAACTCCTCTGCGTGGAAGCAGTTTATGGCGATATCGAGTGCATCCTGCCTCCACCAAACCGCCTTATTATGCTTGATGTCTATCGATCCAGTAGTCCGGCCTCCGGTGTTGGTGGGCTACTGCGATGACAAGAATATGGTCTTCTTCCACGGAGTACATGAACTTATATGGGAACTTGTGGAGGAGACACTTCCTGACTTCACCCCGCTCTAAGGACCATGCTTTGGGATACTCGGCAACTCGTAAGGCAGCCTTTCTTACTTCCTCCTTGAATCTGCGCCCGAGCCCTGCATATTCGAGCTCATAAAAACGGACGGCATCTTCCAGTTCTTGCGTCGCTATTCGAGTGAATATGACGCGCATCATTTGTCCTTAAATATTTCCTCCATCGGGACGCCCTCGAGCCTTCCATTCCGATATGCCAGGAGTCTTTTTTCCGCTTCTTCAGCCCATATTTCATCTAGCTTCTTATCCGGCTCATCCAGACTCTTAATCAGACCCTCAACCAAGGTGAGCCGTTCCTCCGGTTTCAGTTTCATGGCCTCGTCTAAGAGCTCTTTCGTGCCCATTGTGTTGACCTCCGATTGTCATGAAACACAACAAGGTTAAAGCTGATCCGTGTAGGATCCGGAACTGCCCATCACCGCGGCATACCACACCATTGACTCTTCCAGCATAACGCCATGATCGTCAACGCTTCAACGAGATACACATTGAAACCATTATCGATATCTGCTCGCGCTTACCCCTCGGTCGATTCTATTGATCCTGAAGCCGCGAGGTCGGCGTAGGTTTCCAACGTTCGGCGCGCTGCTTCTTCATCCAGCTTGCTGATGGCAAAGCCGACATGAACGATGACATAGTCGCCGACCCTCGCTTCTGGTACCAACGCCAATGAGACGGATTTCGTGACTCCGCCGAACGACACAGTTGCCATGCGAAGCGTATCATCTTCGATGGTCAGGACTTGTCCTGGGACTGCCAGACACATTCTATGCTCTACCTTCCTTGCTGAACGTCATTAAGGCTGTACGCAGCGACTATGGCCTGCCCAAGTGACAGCCCTCCGTCGTTGGGTGGAACCAGCGCATGACTATAAACAATGAACCCAGCATTCTCCAAACGATGTCTGACAAGGGAGAGGAGCAGCCGGTTCTGAAAGCAGCCGCCGGTCAGGACGACGCGAGGAAGACCCACCGTTTGGGCAACATGCACAGTCGCCGCGGCAAGGCCTGCATGAAATCGTGCGGCAACGAGTTTAGGAGAATGGCCCCAGCGAAGGTCGTCCAGCATGGTGCCGATCATGGGACGCCAATCGACAATCCACTTGGTATCAGGACTGTGACTGGGTGCCAGGTCCATCGGATATCCTTCCACCGTCACTCCGCCTGCTTCCGCTTCTTCCTCCGCCGCAAACTGAACCGCCATAGCTGCTTGCCCTTCAAAAGAGGCATGGTGGCAGAGACCCGCCAGCGCTGCAACGGCGTCGAACAAGCGTCCCATGCTCGTCGTCCAAGGGGACGCGATGCCGGACCGGAGCAGACTTGCCCATTGCGCACGCTGATCGTCCGTCACGTTCCAAGAAGGAAGCTGATGCTCAAGCATCTCTTCTCCCATGAGTTCCCACAGGACAGCTGCAGCAGATCGGCTTGACTCTCGCATGGCCGCTTCTCCACCCAACAACCGAAAGGGACGGAGATGCGCAAACCGGCTGAACTGTCGATAACTCGCGACCAAAAATTCTCCGCCCCAAACCTGTCCATTCCCTCCGTACCCGGCTCCATCCCAGGTGATACCCAGTACCTCGCCGTCAAGCTTGTGTTCCGCCATGCAGGAGGCCACGTGGGCATGGTGATGCTGTACGGGGACCAAGGGTACAGATAGAGCCTCGCTCAGCGCTCGTGCGAAGGCTGTTGATCGATAGTCCGGGTGCCGATCGCAGGCAATGGCTTGAGGCGAGACCTGTAGCAGCTGCTGCAGATCTCCAACTGCTTGCCGGAAGGCTCTGTCCGCTTCGACTGTAGAAAGATCCCCAAGATGCTGACTGAGCACGACGCGATTTCCCGTCAGAAGAGCGACGGTGTTTTTGAGATGCCCGCCCACGGCAAGGATCGGACGCTGTGCGCTTTTGTTGGCCAGGTCATCACTCCAGCGGATAGCTTGAGGCGCATAGCCTCGCGCTCGCCGGAGGACCATCGCTTCGGCTTTATGTTCTTCCCTTTGCTCCGTGTCTTTCGCATGGACGTTGCTGGGAACCACCAACACCACCGAATCATCGACGGGCCTTGCGATCGGCCGGTCATGCACGAGCAACGCATCGGCAATGTCTTTGAGACGAACCAATGCCTCCCGTTCATCGGTCACGATCGGTTCTTCGGATCGATTCCCGCTGGTGGCCACGACCGGATGCTGAAGTGACGCTATCAAGAGATGATGGAGCGGCGTTGTCGGTAACATTGCGCCAAGATAGGGATTGCCTGGCGCCACGGCATCGGCAAGGATTGCATTTCGCCGCTTGCGGACTAAGACGATGGGCGCCCGCGGCGAGCAGAGCAACGCCTCCTCGTCTGCGGACAACAAGCAATAGTCTTCGATCGCCTCGACGGACCGGAACAACACTGCGAAGGGCTTCTCCGGCCTTCGTTTCCGATCCCGTAACCGCTGGACAGCCTTTTCTGATTTTGCATCAACCCAGAGCTGAAACCCGCCCAATCCTTTCACTGCGACGATGAATCCTTGTTCGAGCAGAGCTGACGCCCGCTGTAAAGCTTTTTCTCCAGCTGCGACCTCCTGACCCTGCTTATCCCACAAACAGAGGCTTGGACCACAGATAGAGCAGGCGATCGGTTCCGCATGAAAGCGGCGATCGGCTTCGGTTTCATACTCGGCGCGACAGGCGGAGCAGAGTTCGAACTCAGCCATAGTCGTGTTGGAGCGCTCGTAAGGAATTGCCGTGAGCAGGCTGTAGCGTGGACCGCATTGGGTGCAGGTAAGGAAGGGATACCGAAAGCGTCGGTCACGAGGATCATGAAGCTCGCGCCGGCAGTCTTCGCAAATGGCCAGATCAGGCGGGATCACAAGGGCTCGTTGACCGGACTCAGTGCTCCGACCGATTGAAAAGCTTCGGTCGCCAAGCACCGGAATAACACGCGTGCTCATTGTCTCGATAGAGGCCGTGGCCGGCGCATCGGCCTGCAGCCGCTGAAGAAATATCTCGACGGCCGGTGAGTCCCCTTCCACTTCGATCAGCACACCGTTTCTTGTATTCCGGACCCAGCCGGTCAGTTCTAATTCATGTGCCAGCCGATAGACGAACGGGCGGAACCCCACGCCTTGCACCGTTCCTTCCACATTGACCTGCACGCGCTGAGCAAGGACCCTTCTCATTCCATTACCACCAACTCGTGGAGCACCACCTCCGGCTCTGTTGGTTGCGCGATGATCGAGGCCTCACAAGCTGAACAGACATCGTCTCGCTCTGTAATCAGAGTTTCTTGACGACAACCGGGACACCAAGCGTGCGCTGGCACAGGAATGGTTTCCACCGTCGCACCTTCCGCCTTCGTACCCTGAGCCGCCAAAGCGAAAGCCGTCTGCAGTGCGGAACGATCGTGAGCCAAAAGATGGGACAGTACACTGACCTTGAGTCGCACGGTGGAAACCTTGACGGTTCCCATGTTCTGCAGCTGTGTCTCCACAGCCTTCACGACCTGCGTCATCAGATGCACTTCATGCATGACAGGTTTCACACTCGTGAACGATTTGGTCCACGACTTGGTCCAACGCCTTGGCCACTGGAAGGGACAACGGTTGGCCTACTTCGGTGTTCCCAGCCTCAATCCCGTAGACGATAACCATAGCCGGAAGGACGCCCATCGTGCGGGCCAGCTCCAAGGCATCCACCGTACCGACAGCATGAGTCGAACACGGGAAGAGCCGGCTACTGATTGGCCTGTCCGAGGCATCGAGTCGGTGGATCGTACCCGGAGCCTGCCCACTGCGTGCTGCATCGATGAGGATCACGACGCGCGCGCCTTTCATCAACTCTATGAGGTCAACCCCCGCCATCTCCGCTTCGATCACCTCAGCGCGGTCGCCGACTCCTTGTCGCAATTGGCGGGCCACTAGGAGGCCGACTGCATCGTCTCCTCTCATACCGTTGCCAAGGCCAATGATTCGGATGGTTGCCATGGTCTGTCTGGTCTATTTGGTCTATCTCGTCGATGGCATGTTGTCCGCTTCAGATAATCTGGAAGCCCTCGCCAACCTTATGCACGCTCAATTTCCAATCGCAAGACATGCGTCGCGCAGGAAATACAAGGGTCATAGCAACGGATGACTCGTTCACAGGCCAGCGCCGCCTCCTTATCGGGAAGATGCATGAGGCGAGGCATGAACAGGCGCAGGTCTTGTTCGATGCGGGATTGGTTCTGGGAGGTCGGCGGAACAATCTTAGCTTCACGGACCACACCGTCGCCGTCCAGCTCATACCGATGATAAAGGATGCCCCTAGGCGCTTCCGTACAGGCCATGCCGATACCTGATCGAACTGCGACCGGCGATGCCGGTAAAGGCGGCGGCTCATACCAATCAATCAGCCGCAAGGATTCTTCCACCGCGTAGAGGATTTCGATCGAACGCGCGAGAATCCCGTGAAACGGGTTGCGCAGTGGCAACGCAAGCCCTGTATCGGCCAACACCTGACTCGCCAGCGGCGTGAGATGATCCTGATTCAAGTTCAGCCGCGCCAGCGGGCCGACCAGATAGGGCGCACCCTGCAACGTGCAATGGAGGGCGTTGGAATAGGCCACCTGATGTTCGGTGAAG
>Ga0073934_10005888_pt1 | contig 18434 bp, 21 predicted proteins | sample LarsenN4metaG_FD_76834 | JGI IMG/M metagenome (GOLD analysis project Ga0073934, IMG submission 76834) | Hot spring sediment bacterial and archeal communities from British Columbia, Canada, to study Microbial Dark Matter (Phase II) - Larsen... ... | reverse complement strand
GGGTTCACGACGACCGTCAGCGCGTCGTTGGCCACCGTGAACGCGCGCCACGGGATGACGCCGTTCTTCTTGCACTCGGCGGCCTCCGACAGCTTCATCGGCCGCGACGCGTTCTGGAGGTCGGTCTCGCCCCTGCAGAAGCGCTGGAACCCACCGCCCGTGCCGGAGATCCCGACCGTGATGCGAACTCCCTTCGCGCCGGCGCGGTTGAAGAGCTCGGCCGCGGCGGTCGTATACGGGCCCACGGTGGACGACCCATCGGCGGTGATCGTGCCCTTCAGCTTCCGCAGGTCGAAGACGGGGTTCGGCGCCGAGCCGGCGATCGCGACGGACGCGACCGCGAGGCAGGCCGCGGTCGCACCGGCAAGAGCGAGGCTCCGGCGCCCGAGAGAGATCTTCATCGTGTGTCAGCGCTCCTCGTGTCGAAGGACATTGCGCCGCGATCGTCGCTGCGCGGGCGTGCCCCGTGGGCAGCCGGGCGGTGAAGAGACGGTGACGCGGTGGTGAGCGCCGTCAGGCGAGCGGACGGGGATCGTGCGAGGCGTCCCCGAACTCGCGGAACTCGCCGGTGGCGAGGAAGGCGGCCTGCTCGCCGATGTCGACCGCGTGATCGCCGACGCGCTCGAGGCAGCGTGAGACGACGATCGCGCGCAGCCCCCACTCGAGCCGCTCCGGCCCCAGCTCGAGGAGCCGCGAGACGACGCGGCGGTTCGAGCGGTCGATCAGCTCGTCGAGGCCGATCAGCGACTCGGCCAGCTCGACGTCGCGCTCGTGGAAGGCCCGCAGCGCCACCCGAACCATCTCCTCCGCCCGTTCGCCCATCTCGCGGAAGGCCCCGAGCAGCACCTCGTCGGAGGGCAGGTCGGCGGAGAGCTTCGTCAGCTTCGCGACCGTGGTGCAGAGGTCACCCATCCGCTCCAGGTGGAGGTTCGAGTGCAGGATCGCGAGCACGAGCCGGAGGTCGCCCGCCACCGGCGTCTGGCGGGCGAGCAGGAGCTCGACCGCCTGCTCCGTGCGCAGGTAGACGGCGTCCACGTCGTCGTCGAAGGCGATCACCTCGTCGGCCAGCTCGCCGTCGCGGGCGACGAGCGCCTCCACCGCACCCCGCAGCGAGCGCAGAACGAGCTCCGCCTGCTCGTCGAGCAGGGCCTCGAGAGCCCGCAGCTCCTCCTGGAAGGAGGCGCGCAGCGGCACCTACCCGAACCTCCCCGTGACGTAGTCCTCCGTCCGCTTGTCAGACGGCATCGTGAAGATCTTCGTCGTCGTGTCGTACTCGACGAGGACGCCGCGGCGGGCGCTCCCGTCCTCGTTCACGACGACGCTGAAGAACGCCGTCATGTCGGCGACGCGGGCGGCCTGCTGCATGTTGTGGGTCACGATCACGATCGTGTACTCGCGCTTCAGCTCGTGCATCAGATCCTCGATGCGCGTCGTCGAGATCGGATCGAGCGCCGAGGCCGGCTCGTCCATGAGGATGACGTCCGGCTCGACCGCGAGGGCGCGCGCGATGCAGAGCCGCTGCTGCTGCCCGCCGGAGAGGCCGAGCGCGTTGTCCTCGAGGCGATCCTTCACCTCGTCCCAAAGCGCAGCCTGACGGAGCGCTCCCTCCACCCGCTCGTCCAGGTCCCCCCGCATGCCGAGCACGCGCGGCCCGAAGGCGATGTTGTCGTAGATCGACTTCGGGAACGGGTTCGGCTTCTGGAACACCATCCCGATGCGTCGCCGGATCTCGACCGGGTCCACGTCCTTCGCGTACAGGTCCTGGCCGTGGTAGAGCACCGAGCCGACCACCTTCGCGCCCGGGATGAGGTCGTTCATACGGTTGAAGCAGCGGATGAACGTGCTCTTCCCGCAGCCGGAGGGCCCGATGAACGCGGTGATCGTGTTCTTGTAGACGTCGAGCTCGACCTCCTCGATCGCCGGGTTCCCCGAGTAGTAGACGCCGAGTCCGGAGACGGAGAAGACCTTCTCGCGCCGCTCGATCTCCGCGCGCTCGAGGGCGGCGGACGTCTGGACGATACGCGTGGTGTCGATCTGCGGAGCTTCCATCTGCGTCATGCCCTCACCAGCGCCTGCGGTAGCGGTTTCGGAGGAAGATGGCAGCGGCGTTCATGCTGAGCACGATCACGAGCAGGACGACCGCACCCGCGGCGGCCAGCGTCTGGAACGTCGGGTCGGGCTGCTTCGTCCAGTTGTAGATCTGGACGGGAAGCGCGGTGTACGCGCCGAAGAGCGTGGGGTCGAAGGCGACGAAGACGACCGCGCCGACCATGATCAGGGGGGCGGTCTCCCCGACGGCGCGCGAGAGCGCAAGGATCGAGCCCGTCGCCATGCCCGGGATCGCCGCCGGGAGCACCTGCCGCCACACGACCTGCCACTTCGTCGCCCCGAGCGCGAACGCCCCTTGGCGGATCGAGTCAGGCACCGACCGAATCGCCTCGCGCGAGGCGACCACGACAGTCGGGAGGACGACCAGGGTGAGGATGAGCGCCCCGGCCAGGACGACGCGCCCGAGGCCGATCCCGCGCACGATGAACGCGAGCCCGAGGATGCCGTACACGATCGAGGGAACCGCGGCCAGGTTCTGGATGTTCACCTCGATCAGGCGGTTGTACCAGCGCTCTCGGTTCGCGTACTCCTCGAGGTAGATCGCCGTGAAGATGCCGATCGGCACCGCCATGATCAGCACGAGGGCACCGAGGTAGAGCGTCGCGAGGATCGCGGGCCGCGCGCCTGCCTCGGCTGCGAGCGTCGAGGGGGAAGACGTCAGGAGCTGGCGGTCGAGCTCCGGCCAACCGGTGACGACCGTGTCCACCAGGAGCAGCGCGAGCGTCCCGAAGGCGACGAGCATCGCGAAGAGCATCGCTCCCCGGAAGGCGCGGTTCCGCCAGACGCGGCGCTGGCGGCCGACCGGAAGCGGCGTCTCGAGGGTCGTCACTCGTAGATCTCCCGGTACTTCCGCACGAGCCGGATCGAGATCAGGTTCATGACGAGGGTCATCACGAAGAGCGTCAGGCCGACCGCGAAGATCGTCTTGTACTCGATCGACCCCGTGGGGACATCGCCGTTCCCGGTCGCGCCGATGAACGCCGTCATGGTCGAGATCGTCTCGCGCGGGTCGAACGTGATCTGCGGGAGCTGGCCCGCGGCGATGAGCACGATCATCGTCTCTCCGACCGCGCGCGAGAACGCGAGGACGAAGGCGGCGATGATCCCGGAGATCGCCGCCGGGACGACCACTCGCGTCGAGACCTGGAGCTTGTCGGCGCCGAGGGCGTACCCGCCGTCGCGCAGGTCCCGCGGGACGGCGGCCATGGCGTCCTCGGAGAGGGAGGCGACGGTCGGGATGAGCATGATCCCGAGCACGATGCTCGCCGCGAGCGCGTTGAAGATCTCCACCTGGATCCCGATGTCGCGCAGGAGCGGCGTCACGAAGGTGAGCGCGAAGTACCCGAGCACGACGGTCGGGATGGCCGCGAGGATCTCGAGGATCGGCTTGAGGAAGCGGGTGACGTTCTCGCGGGCGTACTCGCTGAGGTAGATCGCGACACCGAGCCCGAGCGGGAAGGCGATGAGCGACGACCAGAACGAGATCATGAGCGTTCCCACGACGAGCGGGACGACGCCGAACTCCGGCTCGAGGAAGAGCGGCGCCCAGGTCGTGCCGGTGAGAAACTCCCACGGGGAGACGATCCGGAAGAAGTCGATGGCCGGGAGGAGGAGCGAGAGGACGATGCCGACCGTCGTCAGGACGGAGATCGTGGCCGCGACGAACAGCGCCCCCTGGACCGCGACCTCCCCGATCCGGACTCGCTTCTTGGGGAGCGCGAACTCCGAGGAGCCCTCGAGCGACAGGTCGATCGTCGCCACTACTGCGTCGCCCCCACCGCCGCGTCCAGCTTCGTCAGCTGCTCGTCGATGTGCGCCCGCGACATCGGCACGAAGAGCGCCTCCTCCGCGATCCTCTGCTCGTTCTCGAGCGCGTAGCGCACGAACCCCTCGACCTCCGGCTTCTCTCGGAGGGAGTCGAGCTTCACGTAGATGAAGAGCGGCCGGGAGAGGGGCGTGTACCTCCCGTCCTGCGCGGTCTCGACGCTCGGAGCGACGCAGCCTGAGCCGCCGTCGACCTCGAGCGCCCTGAGCTTGTCCTGGTTCTGCTCGAAGTACGAGAACCCGAAGTAGCCGAGCGCGCCGCGGTTGCCGGCGACGCCCTGGACCGTGACGTTGTCGTCCTCGGTCGCGGAGTAGTCCGTCCTGCTCGCCCCCGCCTCGCCGTTGATCGCCTCGGTGAAGTAGTCGAAGGTCCCGGAGTCGGTGCCGGCGCCGTACAGCTGGAGCCTGACGTCGGGGAACGACGGGTCGACCTGCTTCCAGCTCGTGATCGTCGAGCCCGGCCTCCAGATCGCGTTGAGCTGCTCGACCGTGAGACAGTCGACCCAGTCGTTCTCGAGGTTGACCACGTTGGTGAGCGCATCGATGGCGATCTGCAGCTCGACGTACTCGATGCCGTTCTGCTCGCAGACCTCGGCCTCCTCGTCCTTGATCGGTCGCGAGGCGTTCGAGATGTCCGTCTCCCCGGCGCAGAACCGCTCGAAGCCGCCGCCGGTGCCGGAGATACCCACGGTGACGTCGGCTCCCCCGTCCCGCTTCCAGTCCTCTGCAGCCTTCGTCGTGAAGGGGCCGACGGTGCTGGAGCCGTCGGCGGTGACGGCGCCCGAGCCACCGCCGCCACCGCAGCCCGCAGCGACGAGGGCGAGCACGGCAGCGAGCGGCGCGATCACGCGAAAGCTCATGCCGCCAGTGTCCCGGCCCGCCACGGCCGACCGGGGCACCGGCCGGTGAAGATCCGGTGACGATCCGGTGAACGGGCTACGAGGGCGCCGGGAAACGGCAGCGGATCTCGAGCCCTCGGCCCCTGCCGCCGCGTGCCTCGACGCTGCCGCCCGCCTGGGTGACGACGTGCTTGACGATCGCGAGCCCGAGCCCGGTGCCGCGGGAGGCGCGCGAGCGATCGGCGCGGTAGAAGCGCTCGAACAGGCGTGGCAGCTCGGCCGCCTCCACCCCGATCCCGTCGTCGCGGCCGCGCACGACGAGCGCCCCGTCCGGCTCCCGCTCGACCGAGAGCACGAACGTCGCTCCCGGCCCGGCGTGGCGGATCGCGTTCTCGGCCAGGTTGCGCGCGACGACGCGCAGCATGCGCGGCCGGATCGCCAGCTCGGCGCCGGCCGGGCACTCGAGGCGCAGATGCACGCCCGCGCGGGCGGCGCGCTCTCGCAGCTCGGTCAGTGCCTCCTCCAGCACCGGGCAGACGGAAACCGGCCCGAGCGCGACGACGCGCGCGCCCGACTCGAGCTCGGAGAGGAAGAGCACCTCGTCGATCAGCTCGGTGATCTGCTCGACCTCGCGCAGCGCGGCCTCGACCAGCGCGGGCACGTCCTCGCCGGCGAGCGTCGCCGTCTCGAGCAAGGTCGAGAGCCGGGCAAGCGGCGTCCGCAGCTCGTGCGAGACGGCGGCGGTGAACCCGGAGCGGAGCTCCTCGTAGGCGGCGAGGTCGCCCTCGCGCGACAGGTACACGAGCCGCTCGCGCCGACCGTCTACCTCGTAGGGGACGACGAAGGGGAGCACGCCGCGCTCGCCGGAGAGGAGATCGGGCGGAAGCGGCTCGCCCTCGCGGATCCCCTCGACCGTCTGGCGCGCGCGCCGGCTCGCGAGAAGCACCCGGTCGGCGTCGTCGAGGACGACCACGGCCTCCCGGCTCTCCTCGACGAGCATGCGGCCGCGGACGGCGTCCGGATCCATCCTGATCGCGTTCTAACACAAGGTTTGCGCAACGCTTGCCTGCGGCTCACCGCTTCCGAACTCCGATCGCGGTGAATCCGTCCGTCCCTTCGAGGAAAGGAGAGACGGATGAAGCCCAAGGCGTTCGTGCTCGCGGCTACGGCTGCGGCGGCGCTCGCGATCACCGCGCTCGCGGCTGCGGCCCTCGTCGTCGGGACGCCCGGCGACGACGTCCTGCGCGGCACGGAGCAGGCAGACGAGATCCGGGCGCTCGCCGGGAACGACGCCGTCTACGCGCGCGGAGGCGCCGACCTCGTGCGGGCCGGCTCCGGCGACGACGGGATCCGCGCGGCCGCCGGCAACGACCTCGCGTACGGCGGGTACGGCCGAGACGTGCTCGCCGGCGGCGACGGCAACGACCGCCTGTACGGCGGCTCCGACGCCGACACGGTCTCCGGCGGGAACGGCAACGACCGGGCGTCCGGGAACAGGGGCGCCGACGTCGTGTCCGGGAACGACGGCAACGACTCGCTCTTCGGCGGCTGGGGTGCGGACCGCGTCTTCGGCGGCGCCGGGAACGACGAGCTGCACGCGCTCGCCTCCGACGGCGAGCCCGACGTGCTCGACTGCGGGCCGGGGCAGGACAAGGCCTTCGTGCTCCGTAGCGAGCGGCCGCAGACGCGGCTCGTCGGCTGCGAGCAGGTCGTGCTCGTCGACGCTCCGACGGCCGACCAGGACGAGGGCGAGAACTCGGTCGCCGACGCCGAGGCGGACGGCTAGCGAAGCGGGCGGCTCGCGAGGAGGACGGCTCGCGAGGAGGGCGGCTACCCGAGGCGGGCGGCTACCGGGGCGGGCGGCTCGCGAGGCGGGTGGCTACCGGGGCGGGCGGCTACCGGGGCGGGCGGCTACCGGGGCGGGCGGCTCGCGAGGAGGGCGGCTACCCGAGGCGGGCGGCTAGCAGGGGTGCCAGGGCCGGGCCGAACAGCCCGGCCCGTCCCTGCCAAGTGACACTTTGTCACTTGCTGTCCTTCACCACCTCCTCACCGGCCGGTAACCACTCGACCGCCCCCGGGCCTACCGAACGCGGTCACTATCGTGTCGTCGGATGGCGAAGGTCCTGATCATCGAGGACGACGACGTCATCGCCCGCGGCATGGCCCGGCATCTGGAGGCGGCGGGCTTCGACGCCGTGGCCGTCGCCAACGGCGAGACGGGGCTTGCGCGGCTCCGCTACGAGCGGCCCGAGGTCTGCGTCCTCGACCTCATGCTCCCGGGCGTGGACGGGTGGCGAGTGATCGAGGAGGCGCGGGCGGAAGGAATCGGGACCCCGATCGTCGTCGTCTCGGCGCGGGGCACCGAGCACGACCGCGTCCACGCGCTCGAGCTGGGCGCAGACGACTACCTGGTGAAGCCGTTCTCCATGAAGGAGCTGGCTGCGCGCGTGCGTGCTGCGGCCCGCCGCGGCGTGCGGGCAGCCGAGCCGCGCCGCGGCGACGCGATCGAGATCGAGGAGCTCCGGCTCGACCCGGACAACGTGCAGGCCTACGTCGAGGGAGAGAGCGCGGAGCTGACCCCGACCGAGTTCCGCCTCCTCTACACCCTCGCTCGCGAACAGGGTCGGGTGCTCACCCGGGACGAGCTGCTGCAACGGGTGTGGGGCCGGCGCGCCACCCACCGCGATCGGACGGTGGACGTCTTCGTCCGCAAGCTGCGGGAGAAGGTCGACCGGCGAGCCCCCCGCCACACCTTCATCCACACCCGCTACGGCGTCGGCTACAAGCTCGAGGCTCAACCCAAGAGCTGACGCCGCCGAGAGGCCTCGGCGAGCTCGGTTCGGGCTGCGGTGGGCTGCGGTGTCAGACACCGTTCTCTGTCAAGGGCGCTTGGTGCCGATTCAGCGCCAATCAGTCCACAGACCGACCCTCGAAAGCTCAGGTCGAACGGCCGCTTGCAGGCGGGCAGACATGTCCATGGGCACAACTGTCGCGGGTCTCGACTCCGGCGGTGTCTGACACCGGTGGAACGGCCCACGGTCACGTTTCACGTCGCGCGGCTGGTGCTCGGCTCAGATATACTTAGCCACGTTAATGGTTAGTGACGTTACTGTTTCTCCCGAGCACTTGGCGGACGAGCTGCGCCCCGTGCTTCTCCGCCTCGCCCGTGAGCTGCGCCGGGAGACCGAGCGGCTCGGGGTGACCGCCAGCCAGGCGACGCTCCTCTGGCTCGTCAAGCGCAGCCCCGGGCTGGCGCTCGCCGAGCTGGCTGCCGAGGAAGGCATCTCGCCGCCGGCGCTTTCCGGACACGTCGACCGGCTCGAGCGCGCGGGGCTGCTCGAACGCGTGCGCTCGAGCGGCGACCGGCGCCGAGTCGGGCTCCGGCTCACCGAGGAGGGGGCCCGACTCCTGCGCCGCGTGCGCGCCCGGCGAACGACGTGGCTGGCGGAACGCCTGCGCGCGCTCGAGCCGGACGAGCTCGCCACGCTGGAGGCGGCGGTCCCTGCCCTGCGCCGGCTGCTCGGCGATCCGGCATGACGACGCTGGCGCTCGCCCTCCGCAGCCGCACCTTCCGGAGCCTGCGCCGCCACCGCAACTACCGGATCTTCTTCACCGGACAGCTCGTCTCCGTCGCCGGCACGTGGATGCAGAACGTCGCTCTCGCGTGGCTCGTGCTGGAGCTGTCCGGATCGGCGCTCGCCGTCGGCGCCCTCGCGTTCTGGCGCTTCGTCCCCTTCACGGTCTTCGGCCTGGTCGCGGGGGTCTTCGCCGACCGGCTCGACTCCCGGAGGCTGGTCATGGCCACCCAGGCCGGAGCGATGACGGTCTCGATCGCCCTCGCCGCCGTCACGCTGACCGGCACGGCGACGCTCCCCCTCGTGTACGCGCTCGCCGCGCTCGGCGGCATCACCCTCGCCTTCGATGCCCCCGGTCGCCAGTCGCTCACGTTCCAGCTCGTCGGGCCGCGGGAGCTGCCGAACGCGGTCGCCCTCAACACCGGGCTCTTCAACGGCTCCCGGGTGATCGGCCCGGCGCTCGCGGGAGCGATCATCGCGGCTGCCGGCACGGGGATCTGCTTCGCCCTCAATGCGGTCAGCTTCCTGGCCGTGCTCGCGGCGCTCGCCAGCCTCCGCCCGGAGGAGCTGCACCCGGTCGAACGGGACCCGTCGGTGCGGCTCGTCGCCGGCACGAGAGACGCGCTCGCCTACGCCCTGCGCGCACGTGAGCTGCGCGCGATCCTCGCAGTGGTGACGGTCGTGAGCACCGTCGGGTTCAACTTCCACGTGCTCGTCCCGCTCCTCGCCGCGAGAACGCTCCACGTGGGGCCCGAGGGCTACGGCCTGCTCTCAGCCGCCTTCGGGCTCGGCGCGCTCGCGGGCGCGCTCGCGACCGCGACCTTCCGGGAGGCAAGCTGGCGCCTGTTCGCAGCCGGCGCCGCCGGTTTCGGCGTGCTCTCGCTCGCGCTCGCGCCCGTCCGCGACCCGGCCCTCGCAGGCCTGCTCCTCGTGGCGATCGGCGTCTCCTTCACCCTCTTCACGGCGAACGCGAACGCCCTCGTCCAGCTCGGCGCCCCCGACGCCTTGCGCGGGCGCCTGATCGGCCTCTACCTCTTCGCCTTCGTCGGGCTGGCGCCGCTGGGCGGGCTGCTCGCCGGCTGGCTGGCCGAGGTCGGCGGGACCGCGCTCGCGTTCGCCGTCGCCGGCGCGGCCTCGCTCCTCACCGTGGGCGTCGCCACCTGGCGGCGAGCCGCCGCTCAGACGCCCGGCATGGTCGCCGCGTCGCGCTCCTGACCGCTGCGGCGGAGGACGAGGTAGGCGACCACGATCGCCACCAGGGTCACCCCCAAGATCATCGCCGCGGTCGCGTTGATCTCGGGCGAGACGCCGAAGCGGAGCTGGCCGAAGATGTACACGGGCAGCGTCTGGCTGTCGACGCCGGCGACGAAGAACGACGTGTAGAAGTCGTCGAAGGAGAAGGTGAAGGCGAGCAGCCCGCCCGCGAGCACGGCCGGCGCGAGCCGGGGAAAGGTGACCTGCCGGAACGTCGCGAGCGGCCCAGCGCCGAGATCGAACGACGCCTCCTCGAGGCTCTGGCCCATCCCGACGAAGCGCGCCCGCACGATCAGGGCGACGACCGACGCGTTGAAGACGACGTGCGCGACGAGGATCGTCCAGATCGAGAGCGGCGACTCCACGCCCACGACCCCCGCCGCCTCGACGAAGAAGATGAGCGCCGCGATCCCGAACACGATCTCCGGCGTGACGAGGGTCATGTACGCGAGTGCGTCGAGCGGGATCCGCAGCCACGGCCGCATCCGCGAGAGGGCGAGCGCGAGCGCCGTCCCCAGGCAGCAGGCGAGGAGCGCGTTCCCGCCCGCGACGAGCAGGCTCGTCTGGAGCGCGTCGCGGATGTCCGGGTTGCGGAGCGCGATCCCGAACCAGCGGGTCGAGAAGCCCTCCCAGTAGAGCACCTGCCGGCCGCCGTTGAAGGCGAGCACGACCACGACCGCGATCGGCGCGTACAGGAAGGCGTACACGAGCAGGGCGTGCAGGGAGAGGAGCCGCCTAGCCACCGTAGGACTCCTGCCGCGAGAGCAGCCGCGCGTACGCGAGCAGGGCGACGGTCATGCCGCCGATCACGACCATCGCGATGGAGGCGCCGAAGGGCCAGTCCCGCGCCTCGCCGAACTGCTGCGCGATGAGGTTGCCGACGTAGAAGATCTTGTCCCCGCCCAGGATCGAGGGGATGAGGAACTCACCCGTGAGCGGGATGAAGACGAGCAGCGAGCCGGCGAGGACGCCGGGCAGGACGAGCGGCAGCGTCACCCGCCGAAAGGCGCGCAGGGGGCTGTCGCCGAGGTCCTGCGCCGCCTCCACGAGCGTCCAGTCCATCCGCTCGAGCGCCGCGTACAGCGGCAGCACCATGAGCGGGAGGTAGTTGTAGACGACCCCGATGTAGATCGCCTTCGTCGTGTACAGGAGCTCGAGGCCGGCGACGGCGTCGCTCAGGTCGAGCGCGCGGAAGAGCGGGAAGTCGGGATCGAGCATGAGCAGCCAGGAGTACGTGCGGATGAGGAAGCTCGTCCAGAAGGGCACGATCACGAGCAGGAGCAGGAGCGTCTTGTGCCGTGCGTAGCGCGCGAGGTAGTAGGCGAAGGGGAAGCCGACGAGCAGCGTCAGCCCGGTGCCGACGAGCGCCAGCTTCAGCGTCCGCAGGAAGATCTCGCCGTAGAGCGGGTCCCAGAGGTAGCGGTAGTTGTCCAGGTTCCAGCGGAAGGCGACGTCGGTGAAGCCGGAGACCTCGGCGAAGCTGTAGGCCGCCATGATCCCAAGCGGCCCGACGAAGAAGGCGAGGTACCAGGCGACGGCCGGGAGGGCCAGCCAGCCCGGGTAGCGGGGCCCGCCGGCGCCGGCGCGGACCTCCCCGCGCCGGCGCTCGGCTGCTGTCTCGACGGCCGCCAACTACGCCGACTTGAACTCCGTCCAGATCCGCTCGCGGAGCCGCGTCCCCCTGGCGGAGACGTTGTTGGCCTCCAGCTTGGCGACGAGGTTGGGCGGCGGGAACACGTCCGGGTTCCCGAGGATGCTCCGCGCCAGGACGCCCCGCAGGGTGCTCCGCTTGAGCGGCGACCCGTAGTAGGTGAAGGAGGTCTCCTGCGCGTTGACCCGCGGCTGGTAGACGAAGTCGATCCAGCGGTGGGCCGCGTCCGGGTTCTCGGCGCCGACGGGGATGACGTACGAGTCCACCCAGAACTCGCCTCCCTCGCTCGCGACGACGTACTCCGCCGGCTTCTTGGAGGCGACCACCGCGCCGTCCCCGTTCCACGCCATGCCGCCGTACGCCTTGCCGCCGATGATCTTCTGCTTGTACGTGACCGAGTCGAGCGAGTGCACGTACGGCTTCAGCTCGAGCAGGAACCGGCGCGCCTGCTCGAGCTCGCTCGCCGAGTCGGAGTTGATAGGAGTGCCCGAGCATGACCAGCACCGAGCCGATCACCTCCGGGCTGCCGTCGAGGAGCGTGAACCGCTTCGGGTACTTCCTGAACAGGGCGAAGAACTGCTTCCACGTCCGCGGCCGGTCCTTGATCAGGTCGGTGCGGTAGACGAACCCGGTCGTCCCCCAGTCCTTCGGCACCGACCACTCGTCCTTGCGGTCGAAGGGCAGGCCCTTGAACTTGGGATCGAGGTTCTTGCGGACGTTCGGGAGCTTCGCCCAGTCGATCCGCTCGAGCAGCTTCTCCTGCGCGAGGATGTTGACCATGTAGCCCGTGGGCACGGCCAGGTCGTAGCCCCGCGCCCCCGCCTTGAGCTTCGCGAGCAGCGCCTCGTTGGAGACGTAGAAGCTCTTCTTGACCCGGATCCCGGTCGCCTTCGTGAAGTCGGCGTACGTCTTCGGGTTCACGTAGGCGGCCCAGTTGTAGTAGTGCAGAACACCGCCGGCCTGCTCCGCCTCGCCCGCAGCCGCGAGCGCGTCCCGGGTCAGGCGACCTCCGCCCGCCGCGGCCAGCGCCGCCAGCGCGGACACGGCCATGAACCCCTTGCGATCGACTCGCCGCTCGAACAGGGGCTCGTCGCTCATCGCCTCACCTCCGTCGTCGAGAGTTGCAGCGCCGCCCCGCTCTCCCAGCTCAGGAAGACGCGCTCGCCTTCCCGGAGCGACTCGGCGCCCGTGCCGCCGTTCCCTCGCTGCTCCCGCACCAGCACCTCCTGTCCGTCGTCCGTCCTGACGAGGCACTGCACCGCCGGCCCCACGACCATCGTCGTGACCACGGTCACGGCCAGCCCATCCGCCCCGGTAGGTGCGGACCGCGTCAGGCGCGCCCGCTCGGGCCGGAGCGCCACCGTCCGCCCGCCACGGTCGATGAAGTTCGTCTCCCCGATGAAGCCGGCCACGAACGGGGTCGCGGGCCGGTCGTAGACCTCCTCGGGCGACCCCAGCTGCTCGATCCGGCCCGCGTTCATGACCGCCACGCGGTCGGACATGGCGAGCGCCTCCTCTTGGTCGTGGGTCACGTACACGAATGTGATCCCCACCGTCTCCTGGATCCGCTTCAGCTCGATCTGGAGCTCCTTGCGCACCTTCAGGTCGAGCGCGCCGAGCGGCTCGTCGAGGAGGAGCACGCGCGGGCGCATGACGAGCGCGCGGGCGAGGGCGACGCGCTGCTGTTGCCCGCCCGAGAGCTGGCGCGGCTTCCGCTTCTCGTACCCGCCCAAGCGGACGAGCTCGAGCAGCTCCAGCGTGCGCCGGCGACGCTCGGCGCGGGGGACGCCCCGCTGCTTGAGCCCGTAGGCGACGTTGTCGCCCACGCTCAGATGCGGGAAGAGCGCGTACGACTGGAAGACGGTGTTCACCTCCCGCTTGTACGGGGGCAGGCTGGAGACGTCGCGCCCGCCGATGCGCACCTCTCCTGCATCGGGGCGCTCGAAGCCCGCGACCAGCCGGAGCGTCGTCGTTTTCCCGCAGCCCGAAGGGCCGAGCAGCGAGAGGAACTCGCCTGGCCGCACGGCGAGGTCGACTCCGTCCACCGCCGTCACCTCCCCGAAGCGCTTGGTGACCCCCACGAGCTCCACGTCGGCGCTCGCGGGCTCGGCCACCTGCTGCGCGGTCAGTAGCTGGGCGGGCTGATGATCCACATCACCTCCGCCGTCCCCTCGCCGGCGTTCGTCAGCCGGTGCGGAGTCGAGCTGCGGTAGTCGATGGAGTCGCCTTCACGCAGCTCGAAGACCTCGGTCCCGAGCTGGAGGTGGACGACGCCGGCCAGGACGACGAGCAGCTCCTCCGAGTCGCCGTGCGTGTACGGCTCGTCCCCCGTCGAGCCACCCGCCTCCAGCTCGCCGACGATCACCTGCAGGTGCTCGAGCGGCCTCGGGGTGAGCATGTACTTGCGCCCGAGCGTCCCGAAGGCGAGCGCCGGCCGCGCCTCCCGGCGCAGCACGCGCGGCCTCGTCCGCGCGCCGTTGGGCTCGAAGAGGTCGGCGACGTTGACGCCGAGCGCCGCCGCGATGCGCTTCAGCGAGGCGACGCTCGCGTTCGCCCGCCCCCGCTCCACCTGGCTCAAGAAGCTCTCGGAGAGCCCGGTGCGCTCGGCGACCGTCCGCAGCGTCAGCCGCCGCAGCGTGCGGATGGCGCGGAGCCGCTCCCCGACGTCGATCCGCGTCTCCTCAGGACTCTGCATGCTCATCGAAGAAAAGTGAAGCGAGACTACTCTCTGCTTCAGGTGGATGCAAGCGTCGCGGGCCCCGGGCCGGCCTCCGCTACACTCGCCGCACCGAGGGGCAGTATCCCCGTACGGGCGCCATCGTCAGCTCGGCCCATTCGGCCCGGTGGCGCCGGCCGCGAAGGGCGGCGGGAGAGACCTTCGTCCAACCGAGACGGAGGGAGGCTGGATGGAGCTGGACCTGTGGGTGTGGGCCGCGTTCGGGGTCTTCGTGGTGGCGATGCTCGCCCTCGACCTGGTCGCGTTCGGCAGGCGCGGAGAGGCGATCCCGTTCCGCCGGGCCCTCGCGTGGAGTGCCGGCTGGACGGCGCTCGGCCTCGCCTTCGCGGTGCTGCTCGCCGCCTGGCAGGGCCGGGCTCCGGCCGAGGAATACCTGGCGGGCTTCCTGATCGAGAAGTCGCTCTCGATCGACAACCTGTTCGTCTTCGCGCTGATCTTCGCCTACTTCGGCGTGCCCGCCGCCTACCAGCGCCGGGTCATCTTCTGGGGCATCGTGGGAGCGGTCGTCCTGCGCGGGGTCTTCATCCTCGCGGGGGCCGCGCTCCTGGACGCGTTCCACGTCACGATCTACGTGTTCGGGGCGTTCCTCGTCGCCACGGGGATCCGCATGGCCAGGCACGCGCAGGTCGAGGTCCACCCCGAGCGCAAACCCGCGCTCAGGCTGCTCGGCCGCCTGCTCCCGCTCACGACCCGGTTCCACGGCGACCGCCTCACCGTGCGCGTCGGCTCCCGGCGGGTGGCGACGCCGCTCGCCGCCGCGCTCGTGCTCGTCGCGACCTTCGACGTCGTCTTCGCGGTCGACTCGATCCCCGCGATCTTCGCGATCACGCGCGACACCTTCATCGTCTACGCGGCGAACGCCTTCTCGCTCCTCGGGCTCTCCTCGCTCTACTTCCTGCTCGCCGGGCTGATGGGGCGCTTCCGCTACCTGAACCAGGGCCTGGCTGCCATCCTCGTCTTCGTCGGGCTGAAGATGGGCCTCTCTGACGTCTACGAGGTGCCGGTGCCCCTCTCGCTCGCGGTCGTCGTCCTCGTCCTCGCGGCCGCCGTCGGCGCCTCGCTCCTCCGCCCCCTCGCCGAAGGGGAGCGGACAGACGCAGGCGTGCGCCCGGGGCCAGGCGCACCGGCTCCCGGCGCGGCGAGGCCGCTCCCGGAGGAGGGAGGCGCGTCGTGATCCTGCTCGGGATCGTCCTCGTCGCGCTGGCGCTGCTCTTCGGCCTGACCGCGCTCGCGTTCGCGGCCACCCGGGGCCTGGGCGAGCCGCGCCGCGTCCTGGTCGCGCTCGCCGCGGTCTTCTCCACCGGCGCGGCGCTCCTCCTCGCCGCCGACTGAGGACGCTGGCAAGATCAGGTCCGTGGAGGTCTACCGGACGCCCGACGAGCGCTTCCAAGGGCTTCCCGGCTACCCCTTCCCGCCGCGCTACCTGGAGCAGGACGGGCTGCGCATGCACTACGTGGACGAGGGAGCAGGCGATCCCGTCCTCCTCCTGCACGGCGAGCCCACCTGGGCCTTCCTCTACCGGAAGATGATCCCGCCGCTCGCCGCGGTGGCGCGCGTGCTCGCCCCCGACTACTTCGGCTTCGGCCGCTCGGACAAGCCGACCCGGGTCGAGGACTACTCCTACGACTTCCACTACCGCTCGATCGAGCGGTTCGCCGACGAGCTCGACCTGCGGGGCGCGACCGTCGTGGTGCAGGACTGGGGCGGGCCGATCGGGCTCCGGCTCGCGGTGGAGCATCCCGAGCGGGTAGCGCGGCTCGTCATCCTCAACACGGGGGTCGGCGCCGGCCGCGCGCCCTCGCCCGAGTGGCTGCGCTTCCGCGACTTCGTGCGGAGGGTCGGCACCGACCTCGTTCCCGGTCAGCTCGTCCGCATCTCGTGCGTGACCGAGCTCGCGGACGAGGTCGTCGCGGGCTACGACGCGCCCTTCCCGGTGCCGGAGTCGAAGGCGGGCGTGCTCGCGTTCCCCGAGCTCGTGCCCACCGAGCTCGAGCACCCGTCGGCCGCGAAGATGCTCGAGGTGCGTGCGGGCCTCGAGCGCTGGGAGCGCCCGGCCCTCGTCCTCTTCTCCGACTCCGATCCCATCTTCTCGGTGGCCGCAGCCGAGCGCCTGGCGGCGCGCATCCCCGGCGCGGGCCCGGCCGAGGTCGTCCGCGGCGCGGGCCACTTCCTGCAGGAGGACCGCGGCGAGGAGGTCGCCGCGCGGATCGTCCGCTTCCTCGCCGCAACAGGGGGTCAGGTCCCGTTTGTTGCACGCGGGCGCGCAACAAACGGGACCTGACCCCCTGTTGCAGCTACATCGCCGGCGCCGCCCGCGTGGTCGCGCGCTGCTCCTGCTCCTGCCGCGTCAGCAGCAGGACGCTCGTCACCAGCACCCAGACGAGGAAGGCGAGGAAGCCGATGAAGCCGTAGGCGCCGGTCGGCGAGAAGAAGCCGTCGCCCGCGTATGCCGCCCCGCCGACGGCGAACCAGGCCCCGGCGAGGAACGCGAGCCCCGCGTACCACGTCGGGAAGACGCGCGAGCGGATGGACGCGACCGCGACCGCCTCCACGAGCACGACGAGCGGGAACGCGTAGGCGAGGCCGCCGAACCCGAGCAGCCAGAGCGCCCGCACGGTCTCGGCGTCGAGGTCCTGCGCGAGCCCCCACGCGAGGTACTGCTGGGTCGCGATCCCTAGAAGGGCGACCGCTGCGAGGAGGAGGCCACCGCCGAACGCGACCACCGCGAGCCGCGGCTCACCGCCGTCCCGCAGGCGGCGGTGGAGGCTCCCGAGGAACCAGACGAAGAAGACGAGCGCGAGCCCGCTGATGAAGCCGCTCGTGAGCAGGGCGGTCTCGTGCTTGTCGAACCAGGCGACGACGTCCGCGGCCGGGTCGTCCGCAGACGGCGGGGAGGCCGTGGGTACGAAGAACGTGACGACGATCAGCGCCACGAAGACGATCCCGGTCAGCGGCGCCCACCGGTCCCAGTCGATGCGCCTCATGTCCCCTCCTTTGCTCGAGCGATCTGTCACGAGCATTGTCGCGTACCCCGGGACGCCCGGCAACCGCCGCCGGCGGCGCACCTCAGCCCGCGACGGTCCAGGTGTCGCCCGAATGGAGGAGCGCGGCCAGGTCGCCCTCGCCGGAGCGCTCGCGCGCGGTCTCGAGCTGCGCGCTCATCAGGTCGTCGTAGACCTCGCGCTCGACGCTGCGGAAGACGCCGAGCGGGACGGCGCCGTCCTGCTCGAAGGTGATCCGCGAGAGCGCGAAGGCGAGGCTCGGCTCGCGGTGGGCCGCGTCGTGGACGAGGAGCGCCTCCTCGCCGACCTCGGCCACGTCCACCACGCGAGCCGACCCGTCGTCGTCTTGGACGACGCCCTTCTCGCCCTCGGCACCGAAGCGGATCGGCTCGCCGTGGCGGAGGTAGATGCGGTTGTCCTTCTCCTCGCGCACGCCGTCGAAGGCACCGTCGTTGTAGATGTTGCAGTTCTGGAGGATCTCCACGAATGCCGCGCCGCGATGGCGGGCCGCCGCCGCGAGCACGTCGGCCAGGCCTCGCTTGTCCGTGTCGATGGCGCGGGCGACGAACGTCGCCTCGGCTCCGATCGCGACCGAGATCGGGTTGAAGGGATGGTCGAGCGACCCCATCGGCGTCGACTTGGTCACCTTCCCCAGCTCGGAGGTGGGCGAGTACTGGCCTTTGGTCAGCCCGTAGATGCGGTTGTTGAAGAGGAGGATCTTCAGGTTGACGTTGCGCCGGAGGGCGTGGATCAGGTGGTTGCCGCCGATCGAGAGCGCGTCGCCGTCGCCGGTCACAACCCAGACGGAGAGGTCGGGACGGGTCACTGCGAGCCCGGTCGCGATCGCCGGCGCCCGCCCGTGGATCGAGTGCATGCCGTAGGTCTGCATGTAGTAGGGGAAGCGGGCCGCACAGCCGATCCCGGACACGAAGACGATCCGCTCCCGCGGGATCCCCAGCTCGGGCATGAACCCCTGGACGACGTTCAGGATGGCGTAGTCGCCGCAGCCGGGGCACCAGCGGACCTCCTGGTCCGACTTGAACTCCTTCGCCGTCAGCACCTGGTCACCGCTCATGAGTCCACCAGCGCCGTGATCGCCTCCGCCAGCTCCGCCGCCCGGAAGGGGCGCCCGCGCACCTTGTTGTAGCCGACCGCGTCCACGAGGAACTCGGCGCGCAGGAGCAGGCGCAGCTGGCCGAGGTTGATCTCGGGCACGAGCACCTTCTCGTAGCGGCGAAGCACCTCGCCCGTGTTGGGCGGGAAGGGGTTGAGGTGGTGGAGGTGCGCGGTCGCGACCTTGCGCCCGCTCGCCCGCACGCGGCGCGCGGCTGCCCCGATGGCGCCGTAGGTGGAGCCCCAGCCGACGACGAGCGTGTCCGCCTCGCCGTCCGGGTCGTCCACCGCGAGCTCGGGCAGGGAGGCCGCGATCCCGGCCACCTTGGC
>Ga0073934_10005887_pt1 | contig 18435 bp, 17 predicted proteins | sample LarsenN4metaG_FD_76834 | JGI IMG/M metagenome (GOLD analysis project Ga0073934, IMG submission 76834) | Hot spring sediment bacterial and archeal communities from British Columbia, Canada, to study Microbial Dark Matter (Phase II) - Larsen... ... | reverse complement strand
TCGTGATCGGCGCCGGCCCGGCAGGGTACGTATCTGCGATCCGGGCGGCACAGCTCGGATTGAAAACCGCCATCGTGGACCGGCAGTTCCTGGGTGGAATTTGCCTGAATGTCGGCTGCATCCCCTCGAAAGCTCTGCTCAAGAACGCTGAAGTCGCCCACATCCTGCGGGAGCGGGGAAAGGAGTTCGGCTTTTCGTTCGAGAACCTCCAGCTTGACTACAGCGTGGCAGTGAAGCGCAGCCGCCAGGTCTCTGAAAGGTTGGTAAAAGGGGTCGGGTTCTTGATGAAGAAGAACAACATCGATGTGTTCATGGGCAGCGCCAGGCTCTCTGCCCGAGATTCAGTCGAAGTGACCGCCGAGGACGGAAAAACCACGGACCTGAAAGGGAAGAACATTGTCATCGCCACCGGCGCCAGCGCGATCGTCCCAACTGGCTGGTCAGTTGACGGCGAATCGGTGGTAACGTACTGGGAAGCGATTTTACAGGAGAAGCTCCCGAAATCCGTGATCGTGATCGGTTCAGGAGCGATCGGCGTCGAGTTCGCCACGGTGTGGAATTCGTACGGCGCCGAGGTCACCATCGTCGAAATGCTCCCGAACCTCGTCCCGCTGGAAGATGAGGAGATCGGTAAAGAGCTGGAAAAAGCATTCAAGAAGAGAGGGATCAAGGTGATGACCGGTCACCGCGTCGAATCGGTCACGCCGAAGAAAGGCGCGGTCGAAGTGAAGGTCAGCCGCGAGGGGGCCGAACAGACCCTGTCCGCGGAACAAGCCCTGGTGGCGATCGGGGTTCGCCCGAACAGTGACGGGCTGGGGCTAGAGGAGCTCGGCGTGAAAATCAGCGAGCGGGGGATGATCGAAATTGACGACCGGATGGCGACGAATGTGCCCGGCATCTGGGCGATCGGCGATGTGACCGGCAAGCTCATGCTCGCCCACGTCGGGTCCGCGCAGGGGATCGTGTGCGCGGAGAACATCGCCGGCGTCGAATCTTACACGCTGGATTACGAGATGCTGCCCCGCGTGACTTTTTCCAGCCCGCAGGTCGCTTCCTTCGGGATAACCGAGGCGGTCGCCAGGGAGCGCGGGTACGATGTCAAGGTGGCGCGGTTTCCGTTTCAGGCGAACGGCAAGGCGCTTGGATTGGGGGAGAGCTCCGGCTGGGTTAAGATCCTCAGCGACGCGAGATACGGCGAAATCCTGGGAGCCCACATGATTGGACCAGAAGTCACCGAGCTGCTTCCCGAGTTGACCCTCGCCCAGATGATGGAAATCACGCCCGCGGAAATCGCCCGCAACGTGCACGCCCACCCTACCCTGAGCGAGGTGCTCATGGAAGCGGCTCACGCTGCCGAAGGCCATTCGATCAATATATGAGAGGAAAGACCATGCTGTCTGATTCGAAAGTCGCAGCGACCATCCTGGCCTCCTACCTGTCCCGGGCGATGAGATTCTACGCCGATGTGTTGGGCATGTAACCAACCGTGGTGACCCCGACCGGAGTCTATTACCGCTGCAAGGATTCCTGGTTTTTCCTGTATCCCGCCGTTTTCGCCGGGACTGCCCAACACACTCCTTGGGTGGGAGACCGAAGACCTGGATAGCGAGATCGAAGAACTGCGCGCATACGGAGTGGTGTTTGAGGAGTACGACCTGCCGGGTTTGAAGACGGTCAATGGGTTTATTGAGATGGATGGGGAGAGGGCCGCCTGGTTCAAGGACAGCGAAGGGAACATCCTGTCGATTTCCCAAGTCGAAAACTCACCAATGTGATTAATGCCAAGTGCGAAGTAGCGCCTTATGATTTAGCTTGGATAGTTCTATAAAACTCCTCCACTAGTCTCATCACCATCTGATTTTCTGCCCGCTCTGCGATCAGCTGCCGGTTCGCCTCTCGCGCGATCGAACGCAGGCTGGAGTCCACCATTGCCCTCGTGATAGCCTCTCCGATGGATCCTGGATCTTCCGGATCGACGAGGATTCCATTCGTCCCTGGCGCGATCCACTCCCGCACCGACTCGAGATCGCCGGCGATCGGAAAGCAGCCGCAAGCCATCGCCTCCAGCAGCGTGTTCGGCGTCCCGTCGTGGGTGGTCGGGGATACGGAGATCGCGGCCCTGCGGAAGGCCTCCGCCATCTCGAGCCGGCTCAGTTTCGGCAGCAATTCTACGTTTTTCTGGAGCCTCAGGCTCTGGACCCACCGGATTGCCTGTGATTCTCCCGCCATGTCCGGGCAGAGGACCTTGAGCTCCGGCCAGCGCTCGACTATTGCGACCAAGGCTTTGAAGAATGTGTCGTTGTGCACGTAAGCCCGGAAGCCGCGCGGGTTGATCAGGGTCAGCTCGCGCTCCGGAGAAGCTTCCTCGGGCGGATAAAACAGGTCGGTCTTCACGCCGCCGTTCCCGGGCGCGACGATGGCTGAACCGCCGTCCGGGAATCCCCACTCGTGGGCCAGGCGCAGGTCCCGCCGGCAGTCCGCGTGCACCCCGTTCGTCCGGATCAGGCAGCGGCGGGTCTGGCGCGCCATCCAGGGAGTCGAGGGGGCGTGAAGGGTGAAATCGTTCCCCCACACCGAGACCACCAATGGAGGATAACCCTCGTTCCCCAACGCTTCGGCAGCGAGCATGCCCTCGAAGGGGATCCGCATCGCGTGCATCAGGTCGGGGCCTACCTCCTCTACTATCCTTTGCAGTCGTAGAGCCGCTGGAGGGAGGGTCAACGGAGCGAGCCAGCGACGGACGAGAGTCCGCAGGCGCAGCCCGGAGGCGCTCCAAAATCGATTCGCTGGACCTCGTGAAGCAGGTTCTCCCACCACCCCAGGTTTCAATGAACTGAAAGCAACCGGGACAAAATGGAAGGAAGCCAGTTTCAACCTGGGTTCGGCTGGGAATGTGCTCGCCAGGTGGACTTCATCACCCTTTTCCACGAAGAATTCTATCCAATCCAACGCGATGGGCGATCGCCCATCGGCGACGAAGAGGATTCTCATCGGACTGGCTTTGGAACGATCGCGTCCAGCGCCTCGACGAAGACCCGGACCATTTCCTGGACATTGGCCTCTTCTTTTACAATCCGGTAGGACTCAACGCCCATCTTTCGCAGCCGATTGGCGTCGGAAAGCGCTTCCCTGAGGGCTGATTCGAGTGCCGCGAGGTCGCCGGGGGGGACCCGCCAGCCGTTGCTCGGGCGGACCAGGTCTTCCTGAGTGCCGTCTCCTTCGGCAACGATCACTGGCAGCGCGAAAGACATGGCTTCCTGCACAGCTAACCCCCCGGTCCCCGGCAGGACGAACAGGTCTGCCCGGGAAAAATAAGGCTCCAGGTCATCTCCGCTCAGCGCGCCCAGAAACTCCGCCGCGGGGTAGATCTCTCGCGCCATCCGCTGAAGCTTCTCCCGCTCCGGACCGTCTCCCACGATCCACAGCCTGGGTCGGACATCACCAGGCAGCCGGGAGCAGGCGCGCAGCAGGTTGTCGACCTTTTTCCTGGCCTGCAATCTCCCGACGAACAGGACTCTCGGCTGTCCCAGGAAATGGGGTGAGCGTTCCGGTAGAGGCTGGACGGGACGAGGTACCGCGGAATTCGTCGCGACGAAGATCCGCTCCGCAGGGACGCCTGCCTCCTGGTATTCCCGGGCGCCGCGCTGGCTGTAGGCGATCACGCCGTCCAACGACCGCAAGAAACGTTGCCGGGCGTTCCTGAGCGCGCTGTGAATCAGTTTCGTCAAAGGCGAAGATCCAAGTTGAGGCGGCTGAGCTCCCAGGCCCCAACCGATCACCGGCCTCCCGCGAGCTTTCATCCACCGGATAGCCCAGCGCGTGCTCAGGTATCTTGGATTGGCTTCCACGATCAACATGTCGGGGTCCCACGCGTTCAGCCAATGAATCAAGCCTGCCTGCCACAATAAATATAAAGGAGAGCTGACATGGAAGATGTGCAGGTTGTGACCCGCCACGACCTTTGCATCTATAGACGACTCGATCGTCGGGATCGACTCATCAACCCGGGGTTTCCCGGCGAAAACAGCCAGCCCGCCCTCGCAGGCAGCGGATAATTCGTCGAAGAAAACAGCACGATAAGCCGGCAAGACCCGCTGCTGGATTCCGAGGCGACCTGGAAAATGCTTCATGCCTCCTCACACCTCTGGCAAGGCGACCAGGTATGCCTTCCAATCCAGATCTCCGGCGGATTTAACGGCTGGATATCCCGCTTTCATCCAGCAGATCTTGTAACCAGCTTCCTTGAGCGCCAGCCAGCTCCGTGAGGCAGCTTCAGCCCCGTGCAGCTCCAGGAAGATTATCGGATGTTGTTTCATTAACATTCCCCTCATCCCTGGAAGCGCCAGGCTTTCTCCACCTTCGATATCGATCTTAATGACATCAGGTTCTGGGTTCCCTTGTCCGAACACGTATTCGTCCAGCGCGATCCCTTCCACGAAAATACGTTCGCCGTAGAATTGATCCTCTCTCCCGGTCGATCCAACCACCTTTCCCATCGCAACCGAAGGTCCAAGGGCAAACTCAACCAGTCTTGTCGCATCGATCACAGCGTAAGGTTCGATTTTGACCCTGTCTTCCAAGCCATTCAACGAAATATGCTTCTTGAGCCTCTCCAGGTTCGCCGGCAGGGGTTCGAACGAATAGACCTTGCCTGAGCTGGTGACAGCTCTCGCAAACAGCAGTGACACGTAGCCGATGCCGGCGCCGAGGTCGTAAACAACATAACCCGGCCTGATAAACTCCCGGATCGCATCCTGTAATTCCGGCTCGTAAGTCCCGAGCCAGTAATCTTTTTCGCTCTGAAGGTCGAGGACGAGACGATATCCCTTGAGATCACCGCCGGCAATGGTCGTCTCCGTGAATCCCGCTCGAACCGCACGGTTCAAACCCGCGCGGATCGTTCGAGCCAGTGTTGGGCTGGCGTAGAGCGTCTTTTTAACGCGCCCGGGAAGGATTCTCGCCGCCCAGGCAGCTGCACTTACGAAGAGTGAATTCAGGTTCATCCGTGTTCCATCAAGTTGAATGGATCTCCTGGCAGGTGAATATTATCTCACGTAAGCCCTGGTTTATATTCCCCCGAGAAGCGCCTGAAGATACCGATCGATCATCGAATTGACATCGAGCATCGCCTCTGCCCGGGCGCGCGCTGAAGACCGGAAGTTTTCGGGGTCATCGAGCACCTCCAGGGCTGCTTTCGCCAGGGTGGGGATGTCTGGGGGATCCAGGCTCCAGGGATCTCCACCATAAGGAACCACTTTGCCCCCACGGTTGCCGACGAGTTCAAGGATAGCGCCGGTGTCGAAGGCGATGACCGGCGTCCCACACGCCAACGCCTCGATCACGGAATTCGGACAGGCGGCGTTCAAATCCGAGGAAAAGAAAAGGTGTGCGGATCGCTGGAGCGCGGGAATGTCTTTGTGCGGAACCACACCTCGCCAGTCCGCCTCTACTCTGACGCCAGTTTCCTGCCCCTTCAGCCATTCGTTCCATCGGTTTCGGACCTGGGGATCAAACCTGCCGGCGATCACCAGCTCGATCCCATCCTCGAGACCACGCATTTTCGCGATACGAGATTGTCTCGCAATCTCAACAAGCAGTCTGAACGCAACCTCCAACCCATACTCGTAACCCCCGAGCAGGCTCCCTTCGACCATCAACAATCTCACCCCGTTTATCCCGTCCCGTCTATTTGCTGGATGGAAAAGGTCCAGATCTACTCCATTATAGATGACGTCAGCCGGGACCCGGGTCTTTCCATGCTCACGTTCCCACCACTCCCGCACGAACTCGCTCTGGTAGACCACGTGGTCGGCCAGTCTGGAGCGGATCAACGCCAGCAACATATTTCCATACTCCGCACGCAGCTTGTGTTTCGAGCCAGTCCGCAACCGGCGGTGGAGCCAGTTCATCCCGTCGAGACGCTGGACGATGCGTGCTCCCCGCCGCCGCGCCAGCCAAAGGCCGGGCAGCTGGCGGGTACCGCCGATCACGAGCACCGCTCTACAGGATAAATCCTGCAGGTCGGACGTGACCTCTATCCCTCGCGCCGCTAACCCCCGGAGGAGTTTATCCCGGAAGGAGACCATCCCCCCGACTCCGGTCAGGTTCGGGACAACGCAGATCCTGGAGCGCACTTCCATACTGGTTTATTGATTGTCAGCAGGTTCGACATGGTCGAGATTCGTGGCGAAGCTGGGTTCGCGCATCCCGATGCATCGGGCAGGGACGCCAGCCCAGACCTCATTCTCACCGGTCGAACAGAGTAGGACCGCGTTTGCCCCGACGATCGTTCCTTTCCTCACGCGCAGTTCCCCATTCTTACAGAGCACTTTCGAGACGGCGCCGAGGATCACCTCGTCCTCGATGACGACCCTTTCGAAATTCGATTGTTCTATCGGAACGTGGATGTCCGCCCTGCCGATGGTCACGCCAGGGTAGATTTTTACTCTGTCTCCGATCACCGTGTTCGGGTGAAGGACGATCCCAAAGCCGCCGTGAGCGATTTCCAGATCACTCCCGATCTTTACCGGGAGAGGGATCTCCAGCCCCAGGAATTTCAGGATCAGGTAGGCGAGCCGGCTCATCCCTGGGTATCTTCGGGCATACGTCAGAGAAGTGTACAAGTCTATCCTCTTCGCCATCCCCGCTTATTATCCCATAGAATAACAGGAGATTGCTCTTAAATGGGTTGTTGTGGCGCCTTACAAAGGCAGGGCTTCAGGAAGAAACCCTCCTCCCTTTAATCTTTACAAAACTTCTTTTCAGGATGAGAAAATTCAGCCTTGACACAGAACGTATGTTCGTGTTATCATTCTTAGCACAAGTGTTTTCTTTATGAGCTTCAGGAGAGATGAGTATGCCCAGAAAACGGAGTAAAGGATTAAGCGAACGGCAAAAGAAGATCCTTGAGATCCTGGAAAAATTCCAGATCCAGTATGGTTATCCACCCTCCATACGGGAGATCTGCGACAAGACGGGGATCTCTTCGACATCGGTGGTCAATTACTATCTCGAACAGCTCGAGGAAATGGGCTATATCGAGCGCGATCGGCGCGTCTCACGGGGAGTGCGCGTGCTGAAGCCGCTCGAGGAGCTGGCCGGCGCAGTCGCCAGACCGATCAAACAGGCCGCCGAAGCGGTCGCCGATCTGCTCCACATCCCGGTGATGGGGCGCATCACCGCCGGCGATCTTGTCCCCATCCCCCCCTCGGACTTCTCGTACTTCGACTACGAGAGCGTGATCGATATCCCCCGCTCGCAGCTCCCGGCACGGGAGAGAGGCGAAAACCTGTTCGCGCTGGAAGTCGAAGGCGACTCGATGATCGATGCCATGGTCAACGATGGCGATATCGTCGTGATGAAGCCGGCCACGGAAGCCCGCAACGGCGAAATGGTCGCGATCTGGCGTAACGACAAAGATGAGACCACTCTCAAGTACTTTTTCCTGGAAAATGGACGGGTCCGCCTCCAGCCTGCCAACCCGACCATGCCTCCCATCATCATCGACGATCCCAGCGTCGTGGAGATTCGGGGGAAAGTCGTGATGGTCATCCGTCAGGTCAAAGGCGCGCCGAGCTGAACCATATCTACCAGAAGCAAGGATAAGTTTTCTCAAGCCCTCCTCCGACCAGACCCTTCTTCTCCTCCTATGCAGATGCATCAGGCCGGGTTGCTTTCGCCGGCCTGATGCATTTAAGGCAACAACCTGTAGGCTGCGGTTCAGGGCAGGCAACCGGCAAATGGATCGCCGCTGATGCGGGTCCCTGGAGAAAACAGCGAGCCATCGACACCGTCAGCAATAGAATGCCTGATGAGAGGTTCACCCCCGCTAATATCCGGTAACCGGGTGATCGATTGGTTATCGCCAGCCTCGGCTCCATAGGTTAAAGAGAACACGACATTGCCGACGGAATCGAAAATTGAAAAGATATCGCCAAAATCGTTGAGACTCAGAGTCCCGCTCGAAGCAATCTGGACCAGGCTGGATCCAAAATCTCCCGAGGGGGTCCCGCCTCCAAATACCACCACGGCACAGCCAGGTGGAAGGACGCTGTCCTCTGGAAACACATGTCGGACTCCAACTGCATCGCTCAGAGTCCAGCTGCTTAAATCGATCGGTATATTCGAGTCGTTGACTAACTCGACAAATTCGTCGGCTGAGGACCCGACCGACCCATCTGCATTGGCGTCACCCAGGCTTGGGTCAGGGTCCGCGTGGACCTCGTTGATCACAAGACCTGAATCAACAGCTTCAGTCGGCGTTTGCGTTGGGGTCTTTGTTGGAGTGAGAGTGTGTGTCCGGGTCGGCGTGGGTGTGGAGGTCCGGGTGGGGGTCCGGGTCGGAGTGCGGGTAGGAGTCGCCGTCGGAGGAGAGGGTTCCAGGTCGACGCCGCCTGGATCTGGGACCGGCTGATCAATCCAGTCCGTCGCTCCATCTGTGTCTCGGTTGGCAGGCTTTCTTTCGATCGAGTGCCCTTCTGGGACAGATGGAACAGAAGGTTCGAACGCGAAATTCGAACTCCCCCAGGATACAGCATCGACGAGGATATCCTCTCGATCCAGGAGAAGCACCTCATCTCCAGCGTTGCTCAGGTTGATTGAACCGCTTGCCCAATCGGCATATTTCTTCATGTCCGGGATAGCGCTGTGGGAATCCTGGATTTCAAAATCCGGAGCGAATCCGAATTGACTGATGAAAGTGGTCCCTTTGTAAGCCACGACTTTTATCCCACCAGGCTCCAGACTCGCCCCCGGGGGAAAAACTACTATCCCCTCCCCACCGCCAGGAGTCTCCTCGTCTCCTATTTTCACGCAAGCCAGGTTGATCACGATCCCGCTTGGGTTATAAATCTCGAACCACTCTCCATCCGGGTCAGTCGAACTCAATGGGTCGTAATAGACCTCCGAGAGCAGTGCGGGCGCCTGGCCACAGGGTTGTAGAGTTGCCGTTGGTTTGGGAGTCATTGTCGGGGTGTGCCCGATTGTCGAAGTCAGGCTCGCGGTTGGTGCCGGTGGTGAGGCCTCAGCCTCTCCTTGGGAAGGTTCAGCCGAGTCTACCCAATCCGTAGCTGTCCCGGTGTCTCTATAGGATGGGACCCGTTCAATCGAATGCCCTTCAATCACCGGATCGACAGAAGGATCGAACGCGAACGTGGAATCCCCCCACGAAACCGCGTCGACGACCAAGTCATCCTCATCCAGAATCAAAACATCGTCGCCCGCATTGCTCAGGTTGATTGTGCCAGAAGCCCAGGGATCGTAATAGATGAGATCAGGAATTGATGTTTTGGAGTTGACTGCTTCGAAGTCCGGATCGAACCCGTATTCGCTGAAGAAGGTATCCGCTTCAATAGCAACCACAACGATCTCCCCCGGCTCGATAGTCGCCCCGGCGGGGAACGCTGCCATCCCTTCTCCCCCTCCCGGCGATTCTTCATCGCCGATCTTGAGACACCCCAGATTCACCGGTTCGTTCTCCACGTTGATCAGCTCTATCCATTCCCCTTCCGGATCGAGATCGCCCAGGGGATCGTAATAGACCTCGCTGACCAGCACCGTTGCGGGATTGCAGGGTTCAGCGGTAAATGTCGGTGACTTCGTCGGGACCGGTGTATCCGGGACGAGATTCACCTGCCCGGGATTGGGGGATGGTTGGATGTCCCAATCAGATGCAGCGTCCAAGTCCTGGTCTGCGGGCCGGCGTTCTATCGATTCCCCCTCGGAGACGCCTTCGATAGAGGGTTCGAAGGCAAACGTGGAGCTCCCCCACGAAACTGCATCCAGGACGCGGTCATCGGGGTCGAGCAGGAGCACCTCATCCCCTCCGCTGCTGAGGTTGATGCTCCCATTTGACCAGGCTTTGTATTTGACCATATTGGGGATGGACGGCACAGTGTCGATGAACTCATAATCAGGGTAGAAGCCGTAAGCTGCGGTGAAAGTATCCCCCCGGTTGGCGATCACCAGGATCTGGCCGGGGATGATGAACACCTTTGGTGGGAAGTGGTACATGCCTTCCTGGTCGTTTTGGAGCTCAGCATCTCCGAGTTTATAAGTCGTCAGGCTGATGAGCGCCGGCCCACGGTTGTAAATCTCGACCCACTCGAAATCAGGTTCATCCCCGAAGGGATCGAACAGGACTTCGCTGATCAAAAGAGAACTGTAAACATCGGGTGCAGCTTGCCAGTCCCGGGCTACCAGAGGTAAGAATGAGCCTGACCACCCGGCCCGGGCGGGCAGCAATATCATCAGGAAAGTACTCAGAATTATGATTGTTGAAAAGACGAGATGGAACCTCGAAGGTGAACCTTTCCCTGGATTCATGGACACCCCTCCTGCTCTTTCCAATCGCGACGTTCGCTGCCACTCCCATGGTTATTATAGTGATGGTTTCCGGGAGGTCAACAACTTTGTGATATTTTTCTCACCCATGATCTTTATGTAGAATCACTGCAATCACCCAATATTCAAGTTAAAATGGTGCTTTGGGAAAGGAGTATGCCTGAATGAGGTGGAACATGGACGAGCGTGGCCAAAGCATCCTGGAGTATGCACTGATCTTTGTACTGGTTGTCATTGTGGTCATCATCGTTGTTTACCTGTTTGGCCCGGCAATCCGCAGCTGGTATGCTCAGATTATCCAGAGCATTTAAGCGATGAATTTTCTTCCAAACGGCGTTCCCCTTTCGAAGCGTATGTTTGATTTGATCCTCTCTGCGGTTGGGATCGTCATCCTTTCCCCTGTCCTGCTCTTGATAGCACTGCTCGTCCTCATCCTTCAGGGGAGCCCGATCCTTTTCCGACAGACACGCCCGGGTCTCGATGGGAAACCGTTTCAGCTGTATAAATTCAGGACGATGAAAGAGACCTGCGACGATCAGGGCAACCTTCTCCCGGACGCCGAGCGCATCACTCGGTTGGGAAAATTACTCCGCGCCACGAGCCTGGATGAACTCCCGGAGCTCTTCAATGTGTTGAAAGGACAGATGAGCCTGGTTGGTCCTCGCCCGCTCCTGATGCAGTACCTGGATCGCTATACCCCCGAACAGTTCCGGCGGCACCATGTGCTGCCGGGGATGACCGGCTGGGCGCAGGTGAACGGGCGCAACGCCTTGAACTGGGACGATAAATTCAGGTTGGACGTGTGGTACGTCGATCACTGGTCGTTCTGGCTCGATATACGCATCCTCCTGGAGACCCTATGCAAAGTCTTCCGACGTGAAGGGATCAGCCAGCCCGGTTATGCGACAGCCGAAGAATTCAAAGGCTCCGGCCAGGCTGGCAAATCCTGACTGGTTATGATGAAAATCCATCCTGCACAATCTGCGAATCGTATGGAAGAGGATCGCCACGGTTTGCTCTACCGGACCATGTGCCTCATACGCCGCTTTGAAGAGACCGTCCTTGAGGAATTCCGGCGGGGCCATTTCTATGGCACCACACATACGTACCTGGGCCAGGAAGCCGATGCGGTGGGTGTCCTCTACAATCTTTCGCCTGATGATGTGATCGTCAGCAACCACCGCTGCCACGGACATTTCCTGGCTGCCGGAGGCGATCCTCGCGCCTTGTTTGCCGAACTGATGGGCAGAGCGACCGGCGTCTGCGGTGGTCGAGGCGGCAGCCAGCACCTCCATTGGGGGAACTTTTATTCGAACGGCATCCTGGGAGGGACTGTGCCTCTGGCTGTCGGGATGGCCATGGCAGAGAAGATCAAGATAACCCGTTCAATCGTGGTGGCATTCCTCGGTGATGGGACGCTCGGAGAAGGAGTCGTTTATGAAAGTCTGAATATGGCTTCCCTGTGGTCCGCGCCGATTCTGTTCGTCCTCGAGAACAATCGCCTCGCGCAGACCACCCCGGTGGAGAAACACCTCGCCGGGGACATTGTGAGCCGCTTCAAGGCATTCGGCATCGAGACTCAGGAGCTCGATACGAGCGACGTACTTCTTATCCAGTCTGCCGCAGCTGCTGCGATCGATGAAATCCGCGATGGAATTAGACCAAGCGCCCTGGTCTTGCACACGTGCCGGTTCGGTCCTCACTCGAAGGGGGATGACCCTCGACCAAAAGAAGAGATCGAGCACCTGTGGAAAACCCGCGATCCACTGGCGGTCCACTCCCCCAGAATCCCTTCCGAAGAACGCCAAAAAATTGAAATGGAGGTGGCAGCCTGCGTAAGGGAGGCGTACCAGATGGCGTTGAACGATCCTTTTCCAGAATTCATAACGACGCCTCAAGCCCAGCTTTAAACGAGTATGCCAACCGTTCTTGAATCGCTCAATGCAGCCCTTGACACCGCTCTTGCAGTGGATGAGCGCATCGTCCTCCTCGGAGAAGATATCCTGGACCCCTACGGCGGGGCGTTTAAAGTCACCCGCGGGCTGTCGACGAAATACCCGGAACGAGTCATCGCCACACCCGTATCGGAGGCAGGCATCGTCGGAGTTGCCGCGGGGATGGCGCTGCGCGGCCTGCGGCCGGTCGTCGAGATCATGTTCGGCGACTTCGTAACCCTGATCGCCGATCAGCTGGTCAACCACATCTCCAAATTCCGCTTTATGTATAATGACCAGGTGCGGGTCCCGCTGGTCATCCGTACACCGATGGGAGGCCGGCGCGGCTATGGCCCAACGCACAGCCAGACTTTAGAAAAACTCTACCTGGGGATACCCGGTCTGCGCGTACTCGCAGCGAATTCCCTCGACGATCCGGGTCGCCTCCTGTTATCTGCCATCCTCGAAGATAATGATCCCATCCTGTTTATAGAGAATAAACTTCTCTACCAGCTTCCAGTCAATACCGGGAATGAAGACGGCGAATTCGACATCCAGTTTGTATCCAAGGGGCCGGCCGAGTCAAGATTAACCGGCGTCAAATCATTGATCGGTAATGGCTATGCGCAGTGCTTGAGAATCGCCCTGCGCCAGGCTCCCCAGCCTCAGATCACCATCGCCGCCTACGGTTACATGGCTGAACTCTGCCGTCAGGCCGTGCACCGCATCGCTTACGAAAACGAGCTCTTCGCTGAACTGGTCGTCCCCAGTCAGCTCAGCCCCTTCGATGTCGGTCCAATTCTGGATTCCCTCTCCCGGACTCATCGCCTCCTGATCGTGGAAGAGGGAACTTATTCGATGGGCTGGGGGGCGGAGATCGCAGCCCACGCTGCCCAGGCGTTGGGAGAGAAGTCGATCCGCGTCAGCCGCCTGGCCGCAAAGGATCTGCCCATACCTGCCTCGGTTCCGCTCGAGACGGAAACCCTGCCGGGCATCGCGCACATCGTCCAGGCAGCGCTCGATCTGGTATAACGAGGGGATTCTTGGACAATAAGGATGCAACTCCCCAATGAATGCGTCTGCCATCCCGGTAGAGATCCCGTTGCTGAACCCTAACGAACCAGACGCCCGCCTTGCCAGCCTGAACGTCAAGGAAGGCCAATCGGTCGATCCAGGCGACCTGCTCTGTACCCTAGAGACCACGAAAGCATCTGCGGAAATACTGGCTGAATCCGGAGGATTCGTCGTGGCGTTGCACGCGCAGGCGGGCCAGCTTCTGCGCGCCGGTGATATCCTGTGCTACATTTCTTCTGAAAAGGATTGGGTCCCTGAGACTCGCGCGCAGCCACGGTCAGAGTTGCCGGCGATCATCTCTGAATCAACCGCAGTACCGGGCCAGCGCATCACCCAGCCAGCCCTCCGCCTGGCGCGGGAATTCGGCGTCGACCTCGCAGAGCTTCCGGTCGGACCTTTGGTCACAGAACAAACCGTCAGGGAGTATCTGCGGCAGATTGAAGGCGCCGGAAAGCCGCCGAAGGACTTCGACCCAGCTGCGATCGTCGTCTATGGAGGCGGCGGGCACGGGAAATCCGTGATCGACCTGATAAGATCGCTCGACCGGTACGCCATCCTTGGAGTGATCGATGACGGCATCCCCCCGGGAGGATCGATCCTTGGGCTGCCTGTGTTGGGCGGCTCCGGAGTGTTAACGCGCCTGTTCCAGGACGGGATTCGCCAGGCGGTCAATGCCGTTGGCGGCATCGGGGATCTGCAGAGCAGATTGCTCGTCTTTCAGCGCCTCAAAGACTTTGGTTTTACCTGCCCGTCCATCGTGCATCCAACCGCGGTTGTCGAGCCATCTGCCCATCTCGCCGACGGTGTGCAGGTCTTCCCTCAGGCTTATGTTGGCAGCGATGCCCGGGTGGGGTTCGGCGTGATCATAAATACAGGAGCGATCGTCTCTCACGATAGCCAGGTTGAAGATTACGCCAATCTCTCGCCCGGTGCTGTGCTCGCCGGTGGGGTGAGGATTGGAAAGATGGTCCTGGTCGGCATGGGAGCGACCATCAACCTGGGCGTCGAGGTAGGCGAGGCGGCGCGGATCGGGAATGGTGCGACCGTGAAATCCGACGTCCCGCCGGGCGGAATCGTCCGGGCTGGGAGCGTCTGGCCCTCCTGAGACAGCCTGATTCAATAAGGAAATCGAATTCATGAATCAAATGACGATCCCTATGTCTTCTCCCGATATCACTGACGCCGAGCGGGAGGCCGTGCTCTCCGTCCTCCGGACCCCTGACCTGAGCATGGGGCCGCAGATCGAACGCTTCGAGAGCGCATTCCGGGAGTTTTCGGGCTGTTCGCATGCAGTTGGAGTGAGCTCCGGGACGGCCGGCCTGCACCTGTGTGTGCGTGCAGCCGGGATCGAGGAGGGAGACCTGGTGATCACCACGCCGTTTTCTTTCGTCGCCTCGAGCAACGTGTTGTTGTTCGAACGGGCGATCCCGGTCTTCGTCGACGTCGACCCGCAAACTGGGAACATCGCTCCTGAGCGGGTGATCGACGCTGCGCAGGACCTGGCAAAGGACGGCGGAGACTCCTGGTGGTGGCTGCCGCGCCGGGGTGCGGAAAAGGCTAGGCGGCTGAAAGCCGTCCTGCCTGTGGACGTCTTCACACAGCCTGCGGACCTGGACCCAATCCGCCAGATCGCCGATGAGTTGGGCCTGGTGATGATAGAGGACTCATGCGAGTCGCTGGGTGCGGAGTACAAGGGGCGCAAAGCCGGGACGATCGGAGATTACGGTGTCTATGCCTTCTATCCGAACAAGCAGATGACGACCGGCGAAGGGGGCGCGATCGTCACCAATGACGACCAGGCAGCTGCATTGATGCGCGCTCTGCGCAACCAGGGACGCGCGCCAGGGGACACCTGGCTGCAACACACGTACCTGGGTTACAACTACCGCCTTGACGAAATGAGCGCCGCACTGGGAGTGATCCAGTTGTCCCGGCTGGCGGAATTGATGGAGAAACGGGAGCAGGTGGCCGTCTGGTACACAGAGCGTCTCGATGGGATCACAGGAGTGGAGGCGCCGGCGCTGGCTCCGACGACTACGCGCGCCAGCTGGTTTGTCTTTGTGATACGCTTCGATCCCGCGATTGACCGGGACGTGGTGATCGGCAGGCTCGCCTCTCAAGGGATCCCTTCCCGGCCGTACTTTTCCCCCATCCATCTCCAGCCTTACATGATCGAGCGGTTTGGGTACCAGCTGGGTGACTACCCAATCGCAGAGGACCTGGGACGGCGCAGCCTAGCGCTCCCCTTTTCGAGCGTGATGTCGGAAGACCAGGTTGACTACGTCTGCCGAGTCCTGGCAGCTGTGGTCAGGACCTTGTGAGATTTCCCACAATATTTATTGATTCGGGTAAAATATATCTATATTAATCCCCGAGGAGTTCGATTCGCGATGAACGTAACAATGTGGCGGAAAGCCCTGAATGTGATCCCGCGCATCACCAAAGAAGAGTGGGAACAGCTGGACGTGATCGCGAGATGGCTGATCTCTTCCCGGGCAGCGGTCCTGATCATGACTTTCCTTTCAGCAGCCATTGCCGGGATTCTCGCCCTCCAGGCGGGGTCGTTCAGCTTCCCGCGGTGGCTGCTCCTGGTCATCGGCCTGGTGATGGCACACGGTACAAATAACCTGCTCAACGATTTCACAGATTACTTGAAAGGCGTGGACCAGGACAACTACTACCGATCCCAGTATGGACCGCAGACCCTGGTGCATGGACTGCTGACCAGACGCCAGCTCCTGACTTATGCCGCGGCCTCCGGGTTGATCGCGATCGCCGCCGGCGCGATCCTGGTCTACCTTCAGGGTGGTTTCTCCTGGCTCTTCCTGGGGCTGGGTGTGTTTTTCGTCTTGTTTTACACGTGGCCTTTGAAATACATCGCCTTGGGTGAAATCGCCGTGCTGATCGTTTGGGGACCATTGATGATCGGCGGCGGCTTTTATGTCATTACCGGTGCCTGGGATTGGAACGTCCTCCTTGCAAGCCTGCCTTACGCTCTCGGAGTCACGGGAGTGATATTTGGAAAGCACATCGACAAATATGAGATGGACAGGTCAAAGGGGATTCACACCCTACCGGTCGTGCTTGGAGAGAAAGTTTCCCGTTTCTTTTTGCTGGGGATGATCTTTCTCCAGTACGGGATGGTCCTTTATCTGGTCCTCACCGGATTCTTCACCCCCGTCTTATTGATCGTTTTCTTCTCCCTTAAAGTTCTCGCGGATATCCTCCCCATGTTCCGCGGACCCCGTCCTGTTGAAAAACCGGCGAATTACCCAGATGTATGGCCGAACTACTTCGTCGCAGCTGCCTTTGTGCACAATCGCCGCTTTGGACTCTGGTTCTTGCTCGGGCTGATCCTGGACACAGTCTTGCGCTGGCTGATCTTCTGAGCAGCATTTAGAAGACGACGTCTTCCTTCCCTGCCAGCTTGTCCTGGATGCGCTCCAGGACGATGTCAAGGTGCTGGTTGTTGTGGACGAAGTCGAGGGGGCTTTCATCACCCAGTTTCCCGGTGTGAATGGTAAGCACGGGGCACAGATCGAACGAGGCGATCCAATCTGTATAAAAGGATTCCAGCAGCGAAAGGTATTCCTCGGTTATCCCGCTCTCGATGGACCTCCCCCGCTTCCGGATCCGCTTCATGAGCACTGAGACCGGGGCTTTCAGGTAGATCAACAGGTTTGGCGGCGGCAACGTCGCGACGAGCAGGTCGAACACGCGTCGGTAAGCCAGGTAATCCCGTTCGTCAATATTGCCGAGGTGGTGCAGCGCCCGCGCGAAAATGTGAGCGTCTTCATAAATGCTTCGGTCCAGGATTGCCGATCGGGGTGAGCGTGCCAGGTCGAGATACTGCTGAGCGCGGTGCCCCAGGAAGAATATCTGCAGGTGGAACGACCAGGCGCGCATGTTCGCGTAAAAGTCCGGGAGATAGGGATTGTCGGCGACCGATTCGAAGGCAGTCTGCCAGCCCAGCCTGGCTCCCAGGCGTTCGGTCAGGGAGGTCTTGCCAGCGCCGATGTTCCCGGCGACAACGATGATCCGCTTCGTCATGGTGTTTATTGTATACTCACGGTGACTGATGGGCAAGATTAAGAAATTCCCATGGAAAGAGGCAAGCTGGGCGGGTTTCTTGCCCGCAAAACGTTCCGATAGAAAAGACTCTTGTCCTGCTCCACTACATGAATAATCTCCCCTGGAATGGTGATCCACCCGTGAACTTCTCTCCGCCGGCAACCCTGTGCGCCCACCGGGTCGGTTCTGGCAGGCGATGACCCTTACAGCACTTGAGCACGAATTCAACCGCGTTCGGAATATCGGTCAGATGACCGGGGGAAATATACAGCGGCTTGCTGCCTTCCCTGGTCCGCAAGACCATTCCGATCGCTTGCGAAGGATCGCGCTCATCGAACAGGACGGTTGTGCTGCCGCGAGAAGGTCCAGGTTCTTCGTGAATACCATAGAGCCGGGACTTCCCGACGCCGATGCTGGGTATCCCCAGCCAGAGGCCCATATGCGAAGCGATGCCGAACCGGCGTGGGTGAGCGATCCCCTGTCCATCGAAGAGAAGAAGATCAGGTTTGATCGTCAGGTCTTCCCACGCAGCCAGGATTGCGGGACCTTCCCGAAACGCGAGCAGACCAGGCACATAGGGAAATCGAATCTCCAGCTCGGCGGTCACCATGGATCGGGGATTAAGATCAGGAAATCCCAGGACCACGATTGCGGCCCTTGCCCGGTTTCCGAGGACATGCAGATCAACCCCTCCGACAGTATGGACTTCGCGCTGATCCCATGCCAGTATCAGCCGTTCACGGAGTGCTAGCTGGACCTCAACCGCCTGGGCTGGTTCGAGATCCCAGGCGTGAAGGTCCTTCCCATCATCGACCATGCATATTTTCGAATTAAATCAGCATTCACTGTACCCGCAGGCATAGCACTTGCGGCAGCTTTCTTCATTAACTACAGCAGCCTGTCCACACTCCGGACACAGGTCTCCGATCGCGTATTGCAGCTGTCCGGTAAAGACTCCGGTTTCCGGCTTGTAGCCGTTGTCGTCCAGGGAAAATCCCTCATCTACTCGTCTCGA
>Ga0073934_10005886_pt1 | contig 18435 bp, 15 predicted proteins | sample LarsenN4metaG_FD_76834 | JGI IMG/M metagenome (GOLD analysis project Ga0073934, IMG submission 76834) | Hot spring sediment bacterial and archeal communities from British Columbia, Canada, to study Microbial Dark Matter (Phase II) - Larsen... ... | reverse complement strand
GGCTACGCGAAGGACCAGGCCGACCACGCGCTCGACGAGTTCGCGCGGGAATTGAAGCTGTGAGCCTGTCCGGCTCATTCAGGGAAGGTTCTATTGGTATGCAGACGTCGCCACGGCTGCCATCGGCCACGAATATCGTTTCCGCATCGTGAGCGGCGACAAGCAAGTCCTGCGCATCGACCCCTATGCGCGCGAGGTCACCAGTTCGGTGGGCAACGCGGTGGTCTACGATCCGCACTTTGACTGGGGCGGCGATGATTTCCACCTCCCTGCGGTCAACGAACTGGTCATTTATGAGATGCACTTGGGGACTTTTCACGACAAAGAGGATGGAAAGACAGACAAGTTTGCCGAAGCCGTCCAGAAACTCGACCACCTGCAGCGATTGGGCGTAAACGTCATCGAGGTGATGCCGCTGGCCGAGTTCGCCGGCGGGTTATCTTGGGGATACAACCCGTCTTGCATGTTTGCGGTGGAAACCAATTACGGTGGTCCGGCTGGCTTCAAGCGGTTCGTCAAGTCGGTGCATCAGGCCGGCCTGGGAGTGATCCTGGACGTCGTCTACAACCACTTCGGCCCCAGCGACCTGGATCTGTGGCAGTTTGACGGCTGGAGCGAGAACGGACAGGGCGGCATTTATTTCTACAACGACTGGCATGCCGAGACTCCCTGGGGGATGACGCGTCCCGACTACGGCCGCAAAGAAGTCCGCCAATTCATCCGCGACAACGCCCTGATGTGGCTGGAGGAATACCACGTCGACGGCCTGCGGCTCGATATGACGCTGTTTATGCGCAACGTGCGGGGAAACGGCGATCCGGGCGGCGATCTGCCCGACGGCTGGAGCCTCGTCCAGTGGATCAATCGCGATGTGCGACAGCGGCTACCGCGATTTATCACAATTGCCGAGGACTTGCAGAACGAAGATCGGCTCACAAAGCCGGTGGATCAGGGCGGAGCGGGTTTCACGGCACAATGGGGCGCACGCTTTGTGCATCCGGTGCGGGCCGCCGTCATCACACCTGACGATGCTCAGCGGTCACTGGACAGTGTTCGCCAGGCGCTAGAGGGCCGCTACAACGGGGATCCCTTTCAACGCGTCATTTACAGCGAGTCGCATGACGAAATCGCAAACGGGAAGTCCCGCGTCGCTTCGGAGATCAATCCGGAAAACCCCGATTGTTGGGCCGCCCAGAAGCGCACGACCCTGGCGGCAGCCCTGGTGCTCACGGCGCCGGGCATCCCGATGCTGTTTCAGGGACAGGAGTTCCTCGAAGACGGCTGGTTCCAGGATTCGGTCCCGCTCGACTGGCATAAATCCGAAGAGTTCAGCGGCCTGGTGCGGTTGTATCGGGATTTGATTCATCTGCGTCTCAATCGAGGGGGTTCGACGCGCGGGCTGACAGGATCCGGACTGAACACCTTCCATCAGAATCAGGCCGATAACGTCATCGCCTATCATCGTTGGCACCAGGGCGGTCCCGGCGACGACGTGGTGGTCGTTGTGAATCTGTCCCATCTGGCCCACGAGAACTACCAACTGGGGTTTCCATCGCCGGGAACCTGGCGACTGCGGCTGAACAGCGACTGGAATGGCTACAGCCGCGCCTTTGGGAACCAGGCGTGCTCCGATGTGGTTGCGGGAGCCGAACTACGCGACGACTCGCAGAATCCGAGGACCGCCGGACGCGATGGTTTTCCCGCCGTCGGAACGATCAGCATCGGCCCCTACAGCGTCCTGATTTTCTCGCAAGACAAGCCACAACCGTAGAGCACTTGTCGTTGTTCGACACAGAGAGGGAGACCGGTACGATGCAATGGCCTGAAAGTGTTCAGTCGGGGGATTTCATTCGTGGCCTGCCCGACAACGTCAAAACACGATTGGCGGCGCTGGGGGAACAACGTCATTTCCCGGACGGATCTGTCGTGTTTCAGGAAGGAGCGCTCCACAATACTGTGCATCTCGTCATCGGCGGCCGTGTCCAACTCGATGTGATGGTCCCGCAGCGGGGTCGCATACCGATCCTCGCGCTCGGTCCGGGTGACCTGCTGGGCTGGTCCCCCATATTCGGCCACACACCCATGACCGCGACCGCCACGGCCCTGGAAGCGGTCGACACACTCGCCATTCCCGGTGATGCGTTGCGCCATTTGTGCGAGACCGATCTGCAGGTCGGCTTCGCCGTCATGCGGCAGCTCGCCCTCAGCCTGTCGCAGCGCCTCGTGGCCACGCGGTCGCAGTTGTTCGATATTATTTCGTGAGCCCACTGCCTCGCATTTGTTCGCTGGCAGAGATCGACGGGGCGCAACTGTTCGTCGAGTGACTGACACCGCAAGCAAAGCAACGTTCACCTTGACCCCACGGAGCACCGCACCGTGGCCAACACCTACATCCAGGCGGAGCTGGAGGCGGGCATGCTGTATCGCGAGACCGCCACCGAAGCCGGCGTGCGCCGCTACGCCGCCAGCCTGATCGGCCAGTTTTCGACCCTCGCAGCGGCCGCGGAGCAGAAAAAAGAGAGCGTCAACTATCCGCTGCAGCTCCACGCCGCGAAGAAACGCATCCGCCAGCAGGAGCAGTGGAGCAGCCCCTACTACTGGAGTACGTTCGTCTTCGTCGGTCCGAACTGAGGCGAGCCAGTCGAAGCCGACCCGTGCTTGCCGACAATCGGATCGCTGAGGCGCATCCCCGCCGCTGGTGCAGCGCCTGATCCAGCGGAACACGCATGCCACTCGAAATCACTTTGTCACCGACCGGCCGGCTGAGTTGTGAGACAGCGCCCGATGCGGGTGGCAAGTCGCGACGCGATGCGCTCGACGCCGATGTTGAGAGACTGACGGCCGCCTTCGCCGAATCGAGCGCCGCTGGTCTGATCGCGCTCGCCAGCCGGCGCCACGGCGATGATTCGGGCGCCGACCTGCAGTACTGGCACGGGTTCGCCCGTCAATTCTTCGCGGCGCTGTGCGGCCTGGGGGAAGCGTCACCAGCGCAGTGGACAGCGGTGCCGCCGCCTGCCGATGCCGAACTGACGGAATTGGTCGCCGCGGCGCCGCCGATGCGCGGGCTGGAGTACCTGGACGCTTCGGTGCTCCAAGCGCTATGGCGCGAACTGGCTGCCACTGTAGCCAAGCGTGCGGCCGCATGCCCGCAGGGTCCGACCGCCTATCTCCACGCCATCGACCCGCTGTTCCATCAACTGGGGCGCGTTACATTTCACCTGGCGGAGAACAAGCGCGATCCCGAGCGGCCGTTTGCGTTCCTGGCCACCTACACCCATCGCGTGTCGGAGCGAACCAAAGTAGTGCATCTACCGCTGGTCGAGGCGCTCAAGTCGTATGCCGGCGCCCGCGATGCCGGCAAACTCAAATCTCTGTTGACGCCTGTCGAGCGCGCCGCAGAAACGAGCCCACTGGTTCGCGACCTGCTCGATCGCAAGGCGCTGTTCGCGCCCCAGGCCTGGACGATTCGCCAGGCATATCGCTTTTTGACCGAAGTCCCGCAGATGGAGCGGGCCGGCGTCGTCGTCCGCGTGCCCGACTGGTGGTCGGCCCGGCGGCCTCCGCGGCCGCAGGTGCAGGTGCGGCTGGGCAAGCGCGAACCGAGTGCTCTGGGGCTGGACGGCCTGCTGGACTTCGACGTGGCGCTCACGCTCGACGGCGAAGCACTGACCGACGCCGAACGACGGCAACTGCTCGCCGCCACCGACGGATTGGCACTGCTGCGCGGCAAGTGGGTCGAGGTCGATCGCGAGAAACTGCAGCAGGCGCTCGATCACTGGCAGGACGTGGCCCGCGAACACAGTGACGGCATCGACTTCATCCGCGGCATGCGGCTGCTATCGGGCGCGACGCTGGAGGCCGACGATGTCGAAGATGAGCGGAACGTGAACTGGTCGGAGGTGGTCGCCGGCGACTGGCTGCGAAATACGCTGGCGCAGATGCGTTCGCCGGCGCCGGACCGCGCGTGTCAGCCCGGTCGCGATCTGAACGCCACGCTGCGGCACTACCAGGTGGACGGCGTGCGCTGGCTGTGGTTCATGACGCAACTGGGGCTCGGCGGCTGTCTCGCCGACGACATGGGGCTGGGCAAAACCATCCAGGTGATCGATCTCCTGCTGCAGCGCCGCAGAGCCGCCGGAAAGAAAACGGAGGCTCCCTGCTTACTGATCGTTCCCGCATCGCTGTTGGGCAACTGGCGGCAGGAATTGTCGCGGTTCGCTCCGACGCTCAAAGTGCAGATGCTGCACCGTTCGGAATGCGATGGCGAGACGCTGGAGCGCATCGCGGCAAATCCCGCAGGGGAATTGGCCGGTTGCGACCTGGTCGCCACGACCTACGGGCTGGTGCGGCGGCAACCGTGGCTGACCGACGTCGCCTGGTCGCTGGTCATTCTCGACGAGGCCCAGGCGATCAAGAATGCCGGCGCCAGCCAGACCAAGGCCGTCAAGGCGCTCCCGGCGCGGGTGCGGCTGGTGCTGACCGGCACGCCGGTCGAAAACCACCTGGGCGACTTGTGGTCGCTGTTCGATTTCGCGTGTCCGGGCCTGCTGGGCAACGCGGCCGAGTTCAAGCGGTACATCAAGCGGCTCAACGCCCAGCACGATCCGCAGGCGTATGCCGGCTTGCGGCGGCTCGTGCGGCCGTACATTCTGCGCCGCTTGAAGACCGATCCCACGATCGTGCCCGATCTGCCGCTGAAGACCGAGCTGCGCGTCGAATGCGGCCTGGCGAAGAAGCAGGCCGTGCTCTACGAGAAGGCAGTGGCCGATCTGGCGCAGCGGCTGAAGACCGCCGACGGCATCGCCCGGCGGGGCCTCGTGCTGGCCACGCTGATGCAGCTCAAACAGATCTGCAATCACCCGTCGCAACACCTGCAACGCAACGAGTACCCGCCGGCCGACAGCGGCAAGTTCGAGCGCCTGCGGCTGTTGTGCGAGCCGATCGTCGAACGCCAGGAGCGGGCGCTGGTGTTCACGCAGTTTCAGTCGTTGACTGAGCCGCTGGCCGGATGGCTGGCGAGCATCTTCGGCAGGCCGGGGCTGGTCCTGCACGGCGGTACGCCGGTGAAAAAGCGCAGCGAACTGGTGCAGCAGTTTCAGGCGGAGGGCGGACCGCCGTTCTTCGTGATCTCGCTCAAAGCGGGTGGCAGCGGCCTGAATCTCACGGCGGCCTCGCACGTGATCCACTTCGACCGCTGGTGGAACCCGGCCGTCGAGAACCAGGCCACCGATCGCGCGTTCCGCATCGGGCAAAAGCGGAACGTGCTGGTGCACAAATTCGTCTGCCGCGGCACGGTCGAGGAGCGGATCGACGCGTTGATTGCATCGAAGCAGGAGATCGCCGATCAGATTCTCGGTCCCGATGAGCAGGTCGAGACCCAATTGACCGAACTGAGCGACGAGGAACTGCTGGGGTTCGTGGCGCTCGACCTGCGGCGGGCGCTCGACGAAGACTGAGCTTGCCGAGGCGTTTTGCGCTCAGTAGCCTGATGCCGTTCGCGCAACAGCCAATGGCAACCGGAGCGAAGGGAGTCGCACATGAGCTGGTACGACCGTGGCTACAGTCGCTGGAAGCCGTACGTTCCGGTGGCGAGACGGCAGGCTAACGCCGCCGCGCACGCCAAGCGGCTGGAAAAGAAACGAGGCAAGCCGCTCGCGCCGATCCAGATCGACGGCGGGACGATTGCCAGCTCCTTCTGGGGCCAGGCCTGGTGCGAGAACCTGGAGGCCTACAGCGACTTCGCCAATCGCCTGCCGCGGGGACGCTCCTACGTCCGCAACGGCTCGGTGATCGACCTGCAGATCGCGCAGGGAAAGATCACGGCCCTGGTCAGCGGCTCGGAGATCTACGAGCTGACGATTTCCATCGACACGCTGCCGCCGAAGGTCTGGAAGGCGATCCAGCGCGATTGCGCCCGCTCGGTGGCGTCGCTGATCGACCTGTTGCAGGGAAGGTTCGACCGCGGCGTGATGGAACGGCTCACGCGAAAGACAGACGGTCTCTTTCCCCAGCCGAAAGAGATCAAAATGAACTGCAGTTGCCCCGACTGGGCCGGGATGTGCAAACACATCGCCGCGGCGATGTACGGCGTCGGCGCGCGGCTGGACCAGTCGCCCGAATTGCTGTTCACGCTGCGCAACGTCGATCACCTCGAACTCATCAGACAGGCGGTCTCGGCGGAAAACCTGGACGCAGCGTTCGCGGGCGAATCCGAGGCCACGCTGAACGGCAGCAACCTGGGCGAGGTGTTCGGCATCGAACTGGAATCGGTCGCGCCCAAGCCGCGCAAAGAAGCTGCGCCGAAGAAAGCCCGCGCGCGAACGGCGGCGTCGCCGAAAGCTCAACGTGCATCGACAAACAGCCAGCAGGCCAACGGTAAACCGTCCAGCGGTAAACGGGCGCAACAGCCCCGAAAAGTGCCCGCTGCGGTTGCGGCGAAACCTCAGGTCGCTGGCAATTCAAGAACAGCGAACGCCCAAGCCGCTCGGGGTTCTGTCATAGCCCGCCGCAAGAAGACCGTGGCCACGTCCAAGCCGCAGACCGCTGCACCACGTCGTCGGCCGGCGAAGTAGGCGCGCCTGGGCGACTTCGAAAGCGACCCGATGGCCAAGCAGCCGCGGTCGAGAACGAACCGCACCAAATCATCCCTCGTTTCCGCCGAGGATCGTTATGACCAGATCCTCGCGGGCGTCGTGGGGCTGCTGGAGACTGCCCGGCATGCCGCGGCGCGGTCGGTGAACGCCCTCATGACGGCGACCTCCTGGGAAATCGGTCGGCGGATCGTGGAAGGGGAACAAGCCGGCGAGCAGCGGGCGGAGTATGGGGCCGCGCTGATGAAGCGGTTGGCGTTGGATCTGAGTGGGCGATTTGGGCGCGGTTTCTCGAAGAGGAACCTCGAGCAGATGCGACGCTTTTATCTCTCGTGGCGCGATTGCGCAGACAGCGTCTGCGCAATTCGTCGACGTTCAAACAGTGCAAACACCATCTGCGTAATTGCTCACGTCACAGAAAGGCCAGACACCGTCCGACCTTTCTCGGCCGGACCTGCACGCGCTGGACCGGCGTTTCCCGCTGCCCTGGTCGCACTACGTCCGGCTGCTGGCGGTCACGAAAGAGGTGACGCGCCAATTCTACGAAGCCGAAGCAATTCGCGGCGGCTGGTCGGTGCGTCAACTGGAACGCCAGATCGGCTCGCAGTTTTACGAACGGACGTTGCTGTCTCGGAAAAAGGCAGCCTTGCTCGTCAGGGGGCAAGAACCACGCCCGGAGGATTTCGTGACCCCGGATGAGGAGATCAAAGACCCCTATCTCCTCGAATTCCTGAACCTCAAAGACGAATACTCCGAGAGCGACCTGGAAGAGGCGCTCATTCAACACCTGGAATCGTTCCTGATGGAGTTGGGCGGTGACTTCGCCTTCGTCGTCCGTCAACGGCGGCTGCGGATCGATGACGAATGGTACCGGATCGACCTCTTGTTCTTTCACCGCCGGCTGCGCAGCCTGGTGATCATCGACCTCAAGCTGGGCCGCCATCGCCTCGACCATCGGCTTGGTGGTCATCGGCTCCTGGGATTCGCCGAGCACCTTCACCGCAGCGTCGAGTTGGCTCAGCTTGCCATCAGCCTTCGGCATGCGTTCCTTCTTCACCTTCACGGGCTTGTCCGCCGCGGGCTTGGTCGTCTTCTTCGCGGCGGCCGCCTTGGTTGCCTTCTTGGTTGCTGCTTTCTTGGCCATCGTCAGTTCCTCCCATCCGAGCGGGGTGACCAGCACGTTCGGGGACCAGGATATCTCATGCGTCCGCCGGCTAACGAACTCCCGATGCGCGCCTTGGCCGTCGACGAACTCGACGGTCTCGACGGCGGCATCGAGCCGAACCACGGCGCGGCACTCGCTGGCTTTCACGAGCACGCCCGTGGCCCCCGTCTCTTCGACGCGGAACCGAGTTCCCGGCTTGAGGTGCTGGAGCAGAGCCCGCATGGCGTTCTCTCCCGCTCACAGTTGTTGATGGTGGCTGCCATCTTCAGGCCGCGGGAACCATCCCGCGACGGAACATCAGCTACCTCGGGTGCCCGACGACATCCACTCGGTTCCGCCGTAATTCCTCAGGAATTCAGCAGGTTTCTGTAGTGGCACGTGGTGGCCGTGCCTGCCTCCAGTTGCGGCGGTTCAATTACCGCCCTCTCTGGAAAGGGTCTGCCTTGAGCAATGCAACTGTTCCCATTTCGTCACGTGTCCCTCCGCGTCGTGCCCGCCGTACGGCTGGTCCGATGGATCTGCTTCCCCCATCGAGACGCCGTGAAGACATCGCCGCGCACATCGCCCTCGGCGTGGCCCGTGTGCTGGAGGCCCGACTTCGGGGGTTGTCGAGCGCGACGTGCAATGACGTTCCTACGGAATCCGACACGAACATGCCTTGAGGTTGGTGGCCCGTCGAGGCTCAGTGTGTCTCGCGCTTGAATCCCCTAACCCCGAGGAGACGCGATGAAGAATGATTTCGACACGCAGATTGCCGCGCTACAGCACATGTCCGTGCAACAGTTGCAGGACCGCTACGCCGAAGTTTTCGGCGAGCCCACCCGCGGTTACCACAAGCACAACCTGAGGCGGCAGATTGCCTGGCGGTTGCAGGCACTGGCGCTGGGCGACCTCTCCGAGCGGGCTCGCCAGCGCGCGGTCGAATTGGCGCGAGACGCCGATGTGCGCGTCAGGGCGCCACGGGACTTTGTTGCCACTAGCACCGGTGCCGAGACGGTCAACGTGCCGATTGCACCGTCGGCCAACCCGAGATTGCCGACCGTGGGGACCGTGCTGGTCCGCCACTACAAGGGGCGTAAAATCGAAGTGATTATCCTGGCGGATGGCTTCGAATACGACGGCCAGCGCTTTCGTTCTCTCTCCGCCGTGGCCAACGCGGTCACCGGCACCCACTGCAACGGCTATCGATTCTTCAATATTCAGGAGACGCGATGAAGACCACAATCCCACAGAAGTCGAAGCGCACAGATTCACATCCGCAGGCCAAGGTCGTGCGTTGCGCCATCTACACGCGCAAGTCCACCGAAGAAGGGCTGGAACAGGAGTTCAATAGCCTCGACGCCCAGCGCGAGTCGGCCGAAGCCGACATCAAGAGCCAAACGCACGAGGGCTGGACGTGCCTGCCGGAGAAGTACGACGACGGAGGCTTCACCGGCGGCAACATGGAACGTCCGGCGCTGCAGCGTCTGATGCGTGATATCGAGGCCGGCAAGGTCGACTGCGTCGTGGTCTACAAGGTCGACCGCCTCAGCCGGTCGTTAATGGATTTCTCACGGATGATGGAGGCGTTTGAGAAGCACGGGATCTCGTTCGTCTCGGTAACTCAACACTTCAACACGACCAACTCGATGGGGCGGCTGACACTCAACATTCTCCTGTCATTCGCCCAGTTCGAGCGGGAAATCATCTCGGAGCGCATCCGGGACAAGATCGCTGCCCAGCGGCGGAAGGGGAAATGGTCCGGTGGACGGCCCGTCCTCGGCTACGATGTTGATCGGTCAGCGGGCAGCCCGCGCCTCGTCGTCAATGCCGCGGAGGCCGCGCGCGTCCGGCAAATCTTCGCTCTCTACCTGCAACACGGCTCGCTGCTGGCCGTGGTGAAGGAATTGCGTGACCGAGGCTGGAAGAACAAAGCATGGGTTTCCAGCCGGGGACGGACCTTTGGCGGTCAGCCGTTCGATAAGTGCGCCTCCACGGCCTGCTGACGAACCCCGTGTACATCGGCAAGATCCGTCACAAGCAGGACGCGTTCGATGGAGAGCACGAGGCGCTGATCGACGTTGCGACTTGGGACCAAGTCCAAGCGTTGCTTCGCCAGCACGGCCGCAACGGGGGCCTCGACGTGCGTAATCGCCACGGGGCGCTGCTCAAAAGCCTGGTCCGCTGCCGGTCCTGCGGGCGGGCGATGATCCACACGTTCACCGAGCGTTGCGGACGGCGCTACCGCTATTACACGTGTTCCAAAGCCATCAAGGAGGGCTATGCGCAGTGCCCGTCGCCGTCGTTGCCGGCAGCCGAGATCGAGCGTGTGGTCGTGGACCAGATTCGCGGAATCACGCGCGATCGTCAATTGGCCGACAGCGTGCTGGCGCAAATGCGGGCCCAGACTGAGCAAGCCCGTGAAGAGCTCCGCACGCAACAGCGACATTGTGAAGCGGAGATTCGCCGCCACGAAGGCGAGATCCGGCGCTTGGCCACTGGGCCCGGACGAAGGCGGCACGCCAAGCGTCTGACGGAACTGCACGACCAAGTGCGCGTTCTGACGGAGCGGCTGGATGAGATTGGCCGGCACATCGAAGCCGCGGGTCAGGGCGATTTCTATGAAGCGGAGGTGCGAGCGGCGCTGCGGGACTTCGACACCATCTGGCCAGAATTGTCGCAGCGCCAACAGATGTTGTTGCTGGCGCTGTTGGTCGCACGAGTCGAATACGACGCGGCTGCCGAATCCGTCGCCGTGACGTTCCACGATGCGGGCATCAAGTCGCTGGAATCGAAAAAGGGAGAACCATGATCACTGTGACTACGCCGCTGTACGTTCGCCGAGAAAAGGCAGGCCGGAAACGGCTGTCGGACAAGCCACGACCCGCCGTGCCCGTTCCTCAGGGTCGGGTTCCCCGGATCTCTCAGTTGATGGACCTGGCGATCCGGTTCAAGGCATTGCTCCGCGACGGCGTCGTGCACGATCAGGCAGAACTTGCTCGCCTGGCCCGCGTCACGCAGGCCAGGATGACGCAGATCATGAACCTCAACTTTCTGGCTCCCGACATTCAGGAGGAGTTGCTGCATCTGCCGCTCGTGGAGCGTGGCCGCGATCCCCTGCTGGTTCTCGATATCCAGCACATCGCCGCAGAGCAGAGTTGGAGGCGGCAACAACGCCTCTGGGATGAGACTCGGTCTACGTTGTTAACCCGCGGACGCGTTGGGAAGACCGTCAAGCGAGATCTCGACAGCCCAACCCTGCCTTAACTGGAAACAGAGACACTCGGCCGTGAGGCGAGACTTTCGCCTAAAGTGGCGTTCTCGGCGGTCCGCTGGTTAAGAGGTGGAGACAAGCGCCCGTCACAGCGAGAGACAAAAGACGCGTGTCCCCATCCGTAACTCTTTGCGAGAACTCGCATAGAAACGCCAAACGCCGCGGCACTCTTGCCGCGACGTGGGACCTAACCAAGTTGGCGGTCGAATTTGGAAATGACCAGTGGAGTGCCCCCGGTAGGAATCGAACCTACAACACACAGATTAAGAGTCTGCTGCTCTGCCAATTGAGCTACGGAGGCGAGGCATCGAATTTTACACGCCGACTTTGGCGTCGGCAACCAAATGCTCACAGGCCGTCGAGGGCCTGCTTGAGGTCGCCGATGATGTCCTCGATGGCTTCCGTACCTACGGAGAGCCGGACGAAGTCGGGCGTCACGCCAGTAGCGGCCTGCTCTTCCAGCGAGAGCTGTTGATGCGTTGTGCTGTTGGGATGAATGATCAGCGACTTGCTGTCGCCGACGTTCGCCAGGTGCGAGAACAGCTTCACACGGTTGATGAGCTTGACGCCGTTTTCTTTCTGCTGCGTGGGGCTCGCGCCTTTCACGCCGAAGCCCAGGATTGCGCCGCAACCTTTGGGCAGGTACTTCTTGCCGAGCTTGTACGACGGGTGGTTCTCCAGGCCCGTGTAGTTCACCCACGACACTTTCGGATGGTCTTGCAGGAACTGTGCGACCGCCAGTGCGTTCGAGCTGTGGCGTTCCATCCGCAGGTGCAGCGTTTCCAGGCCTTGCAGGAACAGGAACGCATTGAACGGGCTCATGGCGCCGCCGAGGTCGCGGAGCAATTGGGTGCGCACCTTCAAAATGTACGCCAGGTTCATGCCGCCGAACGTCTGGAAGAATTGCATGCCGTGGTAGCTGGGGTCGGGCTCGGTCATCTCGGGGAACTTGCCGTTGCCCCAGGGGAAGTCTCCCTTCTCGACGATGATGCCGCCAATGGATGTGCCGTGGCCGCCGATGAACTTAGTGCACGAATGGACGACGACGTCGGCGCCCCACTTGAACGGCTGGCACAGGTACGGCGAGGCCAACGTGTTGTCGACGATGACCGGAATGCCGGCGTCGTGCGCGATCTTGGAGATCGCCTCGAAGTCCGGGACGTCGACGCGCGGATTGCCGATCGTCTCCAGAAAGATGCAGCGTGTCTTGGCGTCGATGGCCTTCTTGAAGTTCTCCGGGTCGGCCTGCTGGACGAACTTGGTCTCAATGCCCAGCTTGGGAAATGTGTAGTGGAACAGGTTGTAGGTGCCGCCGTAGAGGCTGGCGGACGACACGATGTTCTGCCCGGCCTGAGTGATGTTGAGGATGGCCATCGACTCGGCGGCCTGTCCCGACGCGGCACACAGCGCCCCGCTGCCCCCTTCGAGTGCGGCGACGCGCTTTTCAAGCACGTCGCAGGTGGGGTTCATGATGCGGGTGTAGATGTTGCCGAATTCCTGCAGCCCGAACAGCTTCGCCGCGTGCTCGGTGCTGTTGAACACGTAGGACGTGGTCTGATAGATGGGCACGGCCCGCGAATTGGTGGTCGGGTCGGGCGTCTGTCCGGCATGGAGGCACAGCGTTTCGGGGCGGAGGGTGTCGGTCATGGTGGTGGTTCTCTGATTTGCAGGTCCAAATTCCTGTTGAAGTCTTTCAGCAGTTCTTCAAGATCGCCGTAATCGTAAGGTGGTCGCTGGCGAATTGCGATGACGTCGACCGTCAACTCGGCATCGGTGATTGCGTAGATGACACGCCAACGATCCCAGCGCCAGCGACGAACTTCGATGGCTAACTCGGGGACATCGAAAATTTTCGTCTTTTCGGGGCGGGGATCGTCAGCCAGCGAATCAAAGAGTTTTCGGATCCGGTTGCGCGTCTTCTTTGGAAGACCTTAACTTCTTTCCAGGCGGTCGGTGTGACGTACACTCGATACCGGTTCACCCGATTTCGCCCTTCACCTTGTCCCATTCCAGCCAGCCGGCGCGCCGACGGTTATCCTTTGTCTTCTTGAGTTGCGTGAATGCTTGCTGGACCGTCTGGACGTCTTCCAAAGTTTCCAGCCATTCGATCAGGCATTCCCAGTCCTCCGCGCGCAGCACCGCCGGGCGTTTCCCTTTCTTGGTTACAAACTGCACGGATTGCAGGGCTTCCAAGCCGGTCATGACGAACTCCGAACTCGAGGCCCATCTGGCAGGATGTTAGCCGCGCGGCGTATGATTCGCAAATCGCGTGGACCGCAGGTCCACCGGCTAAACTCGACGACGATCGTCATCACCGCGCCTGATGCCTGACGCCTCACATTTGCCCGACCCGCTGGTCCGCAACGCCCACTGGCGGACGTGGCAATTCATTCTGCAGAACTTCTTCTGCTTCTGGCTGCGGTATCGGGCGCGGGGGATGGAGCATTTGCCGGCCACCGGCGGGGCGCTGCTGGTCATCAACCACCAGAGCTTTCTCGATCCCCTGCTGGTGGGGCTGCCGCTGTCGCGGCCGGTGAGTTATCTCGCGCGGGATAGCCTGTTTCGCGTGCCGTTCGTTGGCTGGGTGCTGCGGAACACTTATGTAGTGCCCATTAACCGCGAGGCGGCCAGCACGTCGAGCTTGCGGGAAGGGATCAAGCGGCTGGAGCGCGGGTTCTATGTTGGCATCTTTCCGGAAGGGACACGGACGGAGACGGGCCGGGTGGAGTCGCTCAAGCCGGGGTTCCTGCTGTTTCTGCGGCGGAGCAACGTGCCGGTCATTCCCGTGGGCATTGCCGGAGCGTTTGAGGCGTATCCGAAACGGGCCTGGTTTCCGCGGCTGGGGATTGTGCGGGTGGTGTTCGGCGAGCCGTTCGATCGCGAACACCTGATGAGCTTCGACAAGGACTGCGAAAGCGAGCTGCTGGCGCACGTACGGGAGCGGATTATGGAGTGCCAGGCGGCGGCCCAGGCGTGGCGGGAGGGTGCGCCGTTTAGCCGCGACCCGGAGGGGAGCGCTGGGCATTTTGGCAGCGTGGATTCGGAGCGCTCCCCTCCGGGTCGCGGCTAAACGGCGTTGACCCGATTTTCGTTTCCCGTCAGACTTCCGCGCGACAGCTAAGAGACCCAGGGATACCATCCCTGGGCTTCCTGGGGAGTGGTCGATGGGTCTGGCGTGGCGGCACTGGCTGGAGTATGTGGCGTTCCGGCTGGTTGTGTGCTTCATCGAATGTCTGCCCTCGCGGACGGCGGCGCGGTGCGCGGAGAATCTGGCGGCGTTCGTGCATTCGCTTGTGCCACGACCATGGACGCGCTACGACGTCGCGGCAGACAATCTTCGCAAGGCTTTCGGCGACGAACTGACCCGCGCCGAACTGGATCGCATCATCTATCGCATGTGGGCGCACTTGTTCCGCACGGTGGTGGAGGTCGTGCAGTCGCCACGGAAGCTGCATCTCAGCAGCTACCGGCGCCTCGTCGAGTTCCACGGCATCGAACTGACCAACGAGGCACTCCTCTCCGGCCGGCGAGTGCTGCTCTTGGGCGGTCACTTCGGCAACTGGGAAATCGGCATCGCACTGATGGGGCTGTGGGGGTTCCCGATGGGCGTGGTCGCGCGGGAAATGGACAACCCGCTTCTCGACCACTGGTTCCGGCGGTATCGCGAGTTCTACGGCCATCGGCAGATGTTCAAGCGCGGCGGCTACGACGACATGCTGAAACTCCTTCAGCGCGGCGGCAGTCTCGCCTTGCTGGGCGACCAGGATGCCGGGCCGCGCGGGCTGTTCGTCGACTTCTTCGCGCGGCCGGCATCGACGTTCAAGTCGATCGCGCTGTTGTCGCTGGAGTACGACGCGCCGATCATCGTGGGCTGCGCGATCCGGCAGGATGACAATTTCGACGACCGCACGTGGTCGAAGTTCGCGCTCTGGTGCGATGAAGTGATCGATCCGCGCCGCCTGACGTCGAACGACCCGGTCCGCGAGATCACGCAGCGATACACCGCGGCCTTGGAGCGGCTGATCCGCCGCGCGCCGGAGCAGTACTTCTGGCTGCATCGCCGCTGGAAGAGCGAGCCACAGAAGCGCGCGGCGCTGCGAAAGGCGGGATAATCCGTCCCCCAGGGATACCGCGTGGGAGGAAACGCTGATCGGCACTGATCCTCACTGATTCAAATCGGGATTCGCGGTGATCAGTGGTCCTCGTTCTTTCCCTCTCGGCGCAGACATCTTGTGCAAAACTTGCTACACCGATCATTCATCGGTCAAATTGCAGGGAGGCGGTCGATGAGCGTTCCACTGTCCCAGATGTGGACGGTTGCCACGTATGTGTTGCAGCAGCGGCTGCGCGGCAATCCGCGATATCCGCTGGTGCTGATGCTGGAGCCGCTGTTCCGCTGCAACCTGGCGTGTGCGGGCTGCGGGAAGATCCAGTACCCCGCGGACATCCTGCGGAAGCAGCTCACGCCGCAACAGTGCTTCGACGCCGTCGAGGAATGCGGCGCGCCAATCGTCTCCATCCCCGGCGGCGAGCCGCTGCTGCACCCGCACATCGATGAGATTGTCGCCGGTCTCGTCGCGCGGAAGAAGTACATCTATCTCTGCACGAACGCAATCCTTTTGGAGAAGAACCTCCACCGCTTCCGGCCGTCGAAGTATCTCACGTTTTCGATCCACCTCGACGGCCCGCGGGAGGAGCACGATTTCGCCGTGTGCCGGGAGGGCGTGTACGACGTCGCCATCGCTGCGATCAAATCAGCGATCGCCCGCGGCTTCCGCGTGACGACCAACACCACCGTCTACAACAATGCCGATCCGGCCGCCATGCGGGAGATGTTCGACACGCTGATGGACTTGGGCGTGGAAGGGATGATGCTTTCGCCTGGCTATCCCTACGAAAAGGCGCCGGGGCAGGAGCTGTTCCTGCATCAACAGCAAACGGTGAATCTGTTCCAGCGGATGCTCGGCCACGGGAAGCGGCGCTGGCGGTTCAACTTGTCGCCGTTGTTCCTGGAGTTCCTGCAAGGGCATTGGGAGCTCGAATGCACGCCGTGGGGCAGTCCCACCTACAACATTTTTGGCTGGCAGAAGCCGTGTTACTTGCTGCAGGAAGGCTACTGCGAGACATTTCAGGAACTGCTCGAGAGCACCGACTGGGGGCGCTACGGCCGCGCCAGCGGCAACGTCAAGTGTGCCGATTGCATGGTGCACTGCGGCTACGAGCCGACCGCTGTGGCGGCGACCTTCAATTCCTGGCACGGCCTTTTGCGGGCCGCGCGGTTGACGCTGTTCGGCGCCCCCTCGCGACCCATTCCGGTTCCGCTGGCCACGGAGCCTGCCGCCGAATGCGAACGAGCTGCCAACGAGCGGTTGCCGCAAATCGAGTTGCCCGTGTTGACGCCGTAGCATTCTCCTCGACCGCCGTGATTCGTGGCGGCGCGCTACGCCGCAAGCGGCATACTTGCGGCTGAATCTGGCGACTTCTTGCATCCGGCGGTTATCATCAACGGACTTTGAGTCAATCCGCAACTCGGATCTCCGGGGCCGATGATGCAGCGCGTGTCGATGTGGCTTGGACTGGTCGTCGTCGTTTTCTCCGAATGTTTCACTGACGCCGCGGAAACCGCGCCGACTGGCCCACGCATTCCGGGTTACGCGCGCTTCTATTCGCAGCCCGACGCCGATCAGGTTGCGGGCGGGCAGTTGTTGCTGTCCGAGTTGAACTGCCTGTCGTGCCACAAGGCGAGTGCGAACGTGCTGGGCGGGCCGATCGGCATCCGGCAAGCCCCCGTGCTGGACGACGTCGGCGACCGCGTACGGCCGGAGTGGCTGCAGGAGTTTCTCGCAGCGCCGCACGTCGTGAAACCGGGCGCCACGATGCCCGATGTGCTCTCTAACAGGCCTGATGAGCGCGCGCAACAAGTGGAAGCCCTGGTGCACTTTCTTGCCAGCACCGGCACGGTTGCCGACACCGCGCCCGACCCGTCCGCGGTGCGCCGCGGCCGCAATTTGTTTCACAGCGTGGGCTGCACGGCGTGTCACAATCCCGTCGAGGACGCTGTCGACCTTCCCTCCTCGGCGCCGCTGCCCGACCTCGGCCGGAAGTACACCGCGGCCAGCCTGGCGGCATTTCTGAAGGACCCGCTCAAGATACGACCGTCGGGACGGATGCCCGATTTCCCACTCAAGGACGAGGAGTTCCGCGACCTCGCGCAGTACTTCCTGAAAGACGTGCGACTGTCGCCGAACGTGCGTTTCACGGTCTATCGATTCAGCGGCGAGAAGTTGCCGAACTTCGCGGACCTGCTGCCCATCAAGTCCGGCGAGTGCTCCGGCTTCGACGTGAATGTGGCCGGGCGACGGAACGACTTTGCGATCCGGTTCACGACAAATCTCTATGTGAAGGCGCCGGCTCAGCACCAGTTTTATCTCGGCTCAGACGACGGCTCGCGACTGACGATCGGCGGCGAAGTGATCGTCGACAACGACGGCGTGCACCCGCACGAAGAGGTGAAAGGCCGGCACTCGTTCGAGGTCGGCTGGCACCCCGTCGTCGTCGATTACTTCCAGGGCGGCGGCGACATCAGCCTCGAAGTGGACATCGACGGCAACGGCCTCAAGCGCCAACCGCTCGGCTCGCTGGTTTCTCTCAAGACAGATAGCCCGCCCGACGAACCCAAGGGCTTCGTGGTCAACCCATCGCTCGTCGAGCGCGGCCGCGTGCTGTTCGGCGCGCTCAACTGTGCGTCGTGCCACCAGTTGACCATCGATGGGCAGAAAGTGGAATCGCAGCGAACGGCGAAACCGTGGAGCGAGCTGTCGCAACCGGTCGGCTGTCTGGCCGAATTGCCCGCGCCGGAATTGCCGCAGTACCGGTTGAACGCCGGTCAGCGAATGGCGCTGGCGGCGGTGCTGGGGAAAGCGGCCGCGCCGGAGCCGCCGGCCGGACTGGTGCATCGCACACTGGTGACGTTCAACTGTTATGCGTGTCACAGCCGGGGCGTGTTGGGTGATCCGGAGTCCGTGCGGGGCGGTGTGGAAGAGGCCCGCAATGCGTTTTTCCTGTCGAAGCAGCAGGAAATGGGGGATGAAGGCCGGTTGCCCCCATCGCTCACCGGCGTGGGGGACAAGCTGCAAGACGCCTGGATGAAACAGTTGCTCGAACAAGGCGCCAACGACCGCCAGTTGTATCTGCAGACCAAGATGCCCAAGTTCGGCGGGCGGAACGTAGGCCATCTGCCCGCGGCATTGGCCGCCGTCGATCGCCAGCCCGACTCCGCGCCTGCGCCGGAGTTCCCCGAAGCCGATTACCGCATCAAAGCGGCAGGCCGGCATCTTGTGGGCGGAAACGCGCTGTCGTGCATCAAGTGCCACGACTTCGGCCCCCATCCCTCGCAAGGCGTGCGGGCGATCAATCTGGCGACGATG
>Ga0073934_10005885_pt1 | contig 18435 bp, 14 predicted proteins | sample LarsenN4metaG_FD_76834 | JGI IMG/M metagenome (GOLD analysis project Ga0073934, IMG submission 76834) | Hot spring sediment bacterial and archeal communities from British Columbia, Canada, to study Microbial Dark Matter (Phase II) - Larsen... ... | reverse complement strand
ATGTCGCCCGGCGTGATTTATAGCGCCTGGACATTCGCACCGACATCGCTTGAAACCTCGGCGCTAGCGCAACGGATTCTCGTCCATTTTCGCATTCCTCACCATGCCGTGCCGCAACGCTGGTTCGACAAGGTCGCCGGGCTGCAGCTGCTTTGGATCGCTTTGGGAATTGCAATGACCTGGCGCACGCGCCTGTTTTCCATTCTCGTTACCGTTTCGGGGTTGTCGCTGCTCTTGTCGATTGTGCATCTCGTCCGGCCGATGGACTTGCTGGCACTGCTGTTCCCCTGGCGGGCATCTGCGTTGCTGATGCCAATCGCCACGGCGCTCATACTCGCTCGAACGGTTCAACTGCTGAGTTCCGCCCTGGAATCGAACACGTGGACCAAGCGGCCGGCGGCTGCCGTTTCTCTCGTATTATTGCTTGCCGCAGCGGCGGGCGGCATCTGGGTCATGGTGAATCGTCAGGCGTATCATGCCAACGTTGCCGAGCGGCCGTTGCTCGATCACATCCGTGATCATCGCAGGCCGGGGTACGTTTATCTGTTGCCGGTCAAGCCGCCCAGACCGAAGCCCGGGGATCGCGGCGTGATTTCGACAAGCTTCACGCCGCCGCCGCGCAGCCACAAGGATCAGCATCTGGTTGCGGTCGATTTGCAACGATTCCGCCTTTACACCGGGGCAGCCATCTTCGTGGATTTCAAATCGGTCCCGTACAAGGACATCGAGGTGCTGGAGTGGCGAACCCGACTCGCTCTGGTCGAGCGCTGGTACGCGGAAAACAACTGGGACGATCCGGGAATTCGCGCCGAACTGGAAGCGCATGGCATCACGCACGTCGTAGCTGCGACGCCCTACGTGCCAAACGGCGCCCATCTCTATTTGGAGTATGCCGATGATGCCTATCGGCTTTATCGATTGACGAAACCGTAACGTCGCCGCTCACCATTCGACAACGACGCCCAGGTATTCGTCCTTTTTCTTCAGCAGGCCCTCGTAGGCTGTCTGCAATCCTTCCGGTTGGATGCGATGGGTCACCAGGCCGTTGAGATTCAAACGGCCGGACGCGATGCTCGCCAGCAACCATTTTTGGGCTTTGTGAATGTCCCAGGCGCCGGCGAGCCGGGTGTGCGACGGCTCGAAAAGCATGTTGCCGTGCGCACCGGTGACTTCGATGTAGCGGCGATGCAGGTCGTCGTAGAAGTTGACTTCCTTGGCTTTACCGCGTGGACTGCCGACGACGACCACCTGGCCGGCATCGCAGGCAAGGCTCATCGCGGTCGGAATCGCATCGGGAATGCCCGTGGCGTCGGCGACGATTTCCGCGCCGCGAACAGCGAGATATTTCGACAGTTGTTCGCGTACGTCGCCGGCGCCGGGATCGATGACGTGATCGACGCCCGCGGCGAGCGCCGCACTCCTCCGCATCGGCACGCTGTCGATTCCCACGACCGGATGCGCGCCGGCCGCGAGCAGGCAGCGAGCCGCAAACTGGCCGATGATTCCCAGCCCGAGCACGGCAGCCGACCGCCCAAGCGTCAGCCCCGCTCGAATCGACGCTCCCATGCCATACCGCGCGATGCAGCCCAAGGCGGCTTTGTCAAAATCCAGATTGTCCGGCAGCTTCCACCACCGGCCGCGTTCGTGGCCGATAGTCAGCAATTCCGCAGACGCATGATTGCCCGGAAAACTGACGTGATCGCCGATTTTCCAGTTGCCGGGAACTTCCTTGCCGACAGCCGCGATCGTGCCGGCTGCGGAATAGCCAACGCGAAACGGAAACTTCCAGTCGGGCATATTCGGATCTTTGAGCCACTGATGCGTGCCGGTGTAGACGGCGAGCTCGGTCCCCGCGCTGACGGCGCTGAATTTCGCCTGAACCAATACCTGGTTCGGGGCCGGGTCCGGCAACTCGACTTCGCGAATCTCAACTTTGAATGGTTCAACGAGAACGGCTTGGCGAGCTTTCATGGGGCAAGTCAGGAGTCAGGAGTCAGGGGTCGGTGGTCAGGGATCAGGGGTCGCGAAGGGATTGCATGAACGGCCAACCCGACGGACCATTGACTACAATGCGAACAGTATAGCGATGCGCGGTGGGAAAACCCATGTTCGAGCAAGATGCCTTTCTGCGGGCGGTTTGCGAGAATCCGGACGACGATGCTCCGCGCCTGGTGTATGCCGACTGGCTCGAGGAACACGGCGATCCGCGCGGCGAGTTTATCCGTTTGTCGTGCGAGCGATCCAATTTGCCGCGGCTCGATCCGCGCCGTCGCGTTTTGACCGAACGGCTGGACGAACTGCAAAAAGCATATGACGTCGTTTGGCGCGAACAGATGCCGCACCTGCCGGGCGTCACCTGGGGCGTTTACGATCGCGGGTTCATCTACATGGCCAAGCTCGAAGGCCCGGATACCTTCCAGCGTCATGCCGATCAGATATTCGCGGCGGCGCCGATCCAGGCGCTCATCCTGCGCGATGCAGGAGTGCAAACGATTCGGTACTTTCTCAACTCGGCCCATTTGCTTCGCGTGCGAAAACTGAATCTATACGGAAACAATCTCGGCGACGAAGGCGCTCAACTCCTGGCGCGATGCCCGCACCTGATCAACCTGACGCACCTCTTTTTGCCGGCCAATCAGATCGGATTTCCCGGCGCTCAGGCGCTTGCTGATTCGCGTTTCCTGGTCAATTTGCGCGTGCTCATGCTTCACAGCAACCCGGTCGGCGACGACGGCGCACGCGAACTTGCACTGTCGAAGCGGCTGGGGAAGCTTGAGGAACTGATGCTCAAAGAAACGAGCCTGCAGTCGGAAACCGTCGAGCTTCTTCGACGCCGCTTCGGACCAAATGTCTTTGCCTGACGACCTGCTGACCTTGGATTGAACGCCGGCCTATGCGATTCTGGATGAGTGGTGGAAGTCCAACCGACGGCGAGTGGAACATGGCAGAAGCAGTGCGAGGGCGAGGCGCCAGTTTCAACACGGCCAATCGCTTCATTCCGTTGTACTACGAAGAGGATCCGTCCCGAATTGATTGCGACGGCTCGGGACCGGCCACCGAGTTTTTCCGCGACAAAACGCGCTCCATTATCGCGAGCAACGACAGCCCCGATGTTGGTTTCACTCACAGCATCAACGTCTACCGCGGCTGCGAGCATGGCTGCAGTTACTGCTACGCCAGGCCATATCACGAGTACCTTGGCTTGTCCGCCGGTCTCGATTTTGAGACGAAAATCATGGTCAAGGAGGACGCGCCGGAGCTTTTGCGTCGCGAACTGATGTCGCCGAAATGGAAACCGGTGACACTCGGCATGAGCGGCGTGACCGATCCCTATCAGCCGGTCGAACGCAAGACGCAGCTAACCAGACGCTGCCTGGAAGTGCTCGCGGAATTTCGCAATCCGGTTGGGATCGTCACGAAAAACCGGCTCGTCGAACGCGATGCCGACCTGCTCTCGCAATTGGCTCAGCACAATGCCGCGTGCGTGCACATCTCGATTACGACGTTGGATAACGACCTGGCGCGGATCATGGAGCCGCGCGCTTCGCAACCGTTCGGACGGCTCGAAGCAATTGCCGCCCTGGCCACTGCGGGCATTCCGGTGGGAGTGATGGCCGCTCCCATCATTCCGGGATTGAACGACCATGAGATTCCGTCGCTGCTGCAGGCGGCTCGGGACGCCGGCGCTTCATTTGCCGGTTACACGATTCTGCGGCTGCCGATGTCGGTCGCGGACGTCTTCTCCGCATGGCTCGAACAGCATTTTCCAGACCGAAAAGAAAAAGTCCTTGGCCGGATTCGCGAACTCCGCGATGGCAACCTGAACGAGTCCCAGTTTCATCGTCGCATGCGCGGCGTCGGTTACTGGGCCGAAGTGATCGGCGATGTCTTTCGACTGCACAAAGCGCGACTGAAGTTCTCCCAGAAACCGCCGGAATTATCGACCGCAAGCTTTCGCCGCCCCGGCGAACAACGATCGCTCTTCGACGAGTGACCGGAGATTAATGCAGCCACATTTTCTTACCGAAATGCCTTTCGCAATACCGCCAGGCTCTTGGGCACGGCTGTGCGCGGGTCTTCTTTGCCCTCGAATTCGAGCGAGACCCAGCCGCGATAGTTATGCTCTCGCATGATTTTCGCGATGCGCTCATAGTCGAGATCGAGCGTGTACCAGGTGCCGCCGCCGACATACGTTTTGGCCTGCACGAGCACGGTCTTGGGTGCAAGTTTTTCCAGCTTGTCGTATGGATCCTCGAGAAAGTTGCCGGTGTCGAGCGTCACCTGCAGCCACGGCGACTTGACGGCATCGACGACGCGCAGCACGCCTTCCGGAGTCCGGCCCAGGCCCCAATGGTTTTCGAGGCCCATGATCACGCCGCATTTTTGTGCAGCGGGGAGGCATTTTTCAAAACTATCGATGACCCACTTGAAGCCCTCCTCGTCGGTGTAGCCCTGGCGCGGCGGCTCGATGCCGCGGTTTTTCATTAGCTCGTCGAAGTTCTTGCTCGTCCCCCAGGTGCCGGTGTTGACGCGGATCGTCGGGATGCCAAGCGCGTACGCCAGTTCGATGCAACGGATCGTATGGTCGATGTTTTTCTTGCGTTCGTCGGCATCCGGGCGCAGAAATGTCTGATGCGTCGAGAATCCCATCAACGCCAGGCCGTTGACGAAAGCGCGGCGTTTGAGTTTTTCTAAATAGTCGTTGTCCTCCGCCGTCATTTGGCGATGGAGGATTTCGACGCCGTCAAAGCCCATCTCGGCAGCCAGGTCGATGCATTTTTCGATGTCGCGCAGGTCGTTCTTGCGAAATTGCCAGAACGAATATGTCGAGACACCGATGCGGCTGGGGCGGTGTGGCTTGGCATCATCCGCGCGACTAAATGCGGCAGCAGTCAGTGTCGCAACAGAAGCGGCGAGAAAAGTTCGACGAGTGGTCACCATGGGTTTTCCTGTTTGACTGACCCGCTTCTGCGAGCCCCTTCGAACCAATCAGATCTCGATCCATTCGCCCGGCGTCAGCACCAGGGGCGTTGCCGTAGTTTCCTGTTTCACGCGCTTGGCCCATGCGGCGGCGTCCTGTCGAATGACGTCAAACGTGTCGTAGTGAATGGGCACGACCGCCTTTGGCGAAAGCATTTTCACGGCCCGAATCGCATCGTCGGGGCCCATGGTGTAGTTGTCGCCGATCGGAAGGATCGCCAGGTCGATGCCTTCCTCGCCGATCAGTTTCATGTCGCCGAACAAGCCGGTGTCGGCAGCGTCGTAGACCGTGGCGCCGTTGTTGAAGCGAATTAGAAAGCCGCAGGGGTTGCCGCCATTGCTTCCGTCGGGCAGCATCGATCCATGAAAAGCGAGCGTCAATTTGACGCGGCCAAACGGAAAGTTGAATGCACCGCCGTGCTGCATGCCGTGGACTTTCGGCAATCCTTTTTTCGAGAGCCATTCGTAGATTTCATAGTTCGCGATCACCGTGGCGCCGGTGCGCTTGGCGATGTCGATGGTGTCGCCGACATGATCCCCATGCCCGTGCGAAACGAGGATGAAGTCGGCCGGCACGTCGCCGGGCTTGGCAGCCGCTTTGGGATTTCCAGTCAAAAACGGATCGATCAGAATATTCGCCCCGTTGTGTTCAAAGTGAAGCGCGGCATGTCCCAGCCAGCGGAATCTTGTTTTCATTTCGTTTTCCCCGGTTCCAGGCTCAACGCCTCGTTGACCTGCTGGGCAGTTAGTATGACAAAGCGCTCATCGCGGTAAAGAGGCTGGGGAATTTTTGGCTCGACGCGCCGCCACAATTCGCCGTCGGCGCCTTGCACCGGCAAGAGGAAGTACTGCGTACCTTGTCGCATGACCCGTTCCAGGCGAAGTTTCCAGTCGCCTTCGCAGCGCGGCAAATAGACGCTGTCTTCCAGAAATTCGCCGGGGTAATAGAAGCCACGTGTGTCGGCATAGACGATCGCTTGGCCATTGAGCCGCCAGATCAAGTACGCGCCGTCGTTAAAACGTGCGAATACTTTCCACGGTTCGCCGCCGGGCGTTTGTTTCCCGGCAATCCAGTCAGCAGCCGCACGAGGCCAGGCTTCGTTTTCCTGAAAAGGCACAATTCGTGAAATCGGCGTGAATGTGAGCAGAGCGAATACACCGAACAGGATCGAAGCCCAGCCGAGTTGCGTTCGAAAAGGCGGCCGTTGAAACATCGGCATCCGCAGGTTTTGCACCAGCGGCCCCACGAGGGCCAGGCTGATCAGCAGCCAGTCGCCCAGGGCGCGTACGGCCACGAACGCCAGGCCGCTCAGCGCCAGCAGCATGGCCCATTCCCAACCGCGAAACTCTCTCCAGCGACGGATCGCAACGATCGAAAGCAGCAACGCCAAGGCAACGGCGCTCCAAACCGTCAGGGCCCGATTCCAGGGATCGGCCAACAGAAACTTCCAAGGTGGATTGATCTCGATGAATAGCCTTTGAGCCGGGTGCCGCAGTTCGGGTGCAAACGGATACAACAGGCGATCGATCGGCGCCGGCGCGACAAATGACGCGACGAGCGCCAATCCACCCCACATCGTTAGTCCATTCAGCCGACGACGAGACTCCGTCCGCTCCGTCATTACTCCGCGTTCCGCATTCCGCATTGCGCATTTTCCGATGATCCATTCCCAGGCGAGCACACCAAGCAAAAGGGCTTGCCCCATCAGAACGGCCGGGTGCAGATTACCCCAAAGCAGAAACGTTACGGGCAGCTTCCAATCGACCGATCCGCGGCCGCGGCAGTGGTCGTAAAGCCAACCGGCCGTCAGTTGCAGGCAAATCGTCGAACAAACCAGCGGCCGCAGCCGTTCGAACTGAAGAAAGAAAATCGACGTAAACAGGACGACCAGGAAAAGCAGGTCGTCGGCCACACCACGGCGCCGAAGTTGCCAGGCGAGGATCAAAATCGGCGCGACAAAGAGGGCGACCCGAACGAGCCGCAGCCCGGCCATGCCGAACCATTGCCACAACAGTGCAAGCGATGTTTCGTACAGCCATTCGTGGTCGGGCACGTCTTTTCCGGCAATGGTGTAGCTGAAGGGCTCGGGTTGGCGCATACGGCCGGATGCGAGGATGCGCTCGCCGGTGCGAACCTGCCAGCCAAAATCGAGATCGCTGATGGGGCGGATATAGACCACCGCCATCAGGACCGCGAGCAAGATGGTCAGTACGCTAGGCGCAGTAAGCCGAAACGGGTTCTGCATTGCGTTACAGTCTATTTCTTTCACATGAGTGCGGCGAATTGGTACAATGGCGTCCGCGAACCAGCGAACAACTCCAATAGGCATCCCCTTTTCTCTTTCGGAGCATCATTGTGCGAACTCTCATTTACGGCGTCCTGTGCGCTGGTCTCATGATGCCGGCAACACTCGCGCGCGCCGACGACAAGGCTGCCGGCGACCTGCTGGAAAAGGCCATCCAGGCGTATGGCGGAGCGGAAAAAGCAGCGAAGCTGACCGCGATTGCCGCGAAAGGCAAAACGACGATTTCGGAAGGCGGAATGGAAGTCACGTTTACTTTTGATGTTTCCCTTCAAGGATTCGATTTGATGAAGATGGAAGCCGAAGTATCGATCGCAGGACAGACAATGAAGACGACCATGGTCTTGAACGGCGACAAGGCCTGGGCCGTCAATCCGGGCACCGGCAAAACCGAAGAAGCGCCGAAGGAAGTCGCTCCGCTCATGCGGCAAGTAATGACCGCGCTTCGCAGCGCCGGCAACCCGGCCGGTCTCAAGGACAAGGACATTCAGCTGGCTCACGGCGGCGTCGGCAAGATCGATGTCGTAGATACGGAAATCCTGCGCATCAACCGCAAGGATCTCACCGAAATCACACTCGTTTTTGACAAGAAGACCGGCATGCCGTTGAAAGCAGAAACGAAAATCAAGGAGCCGAACGCCAACGAGGCGAGTATTGAATTCGCCTATTCGGACTTCAAGGAAGTCAACGGCGTCAAGCACCCGCACCGGGTCAAGATCCTTCGCGATGGCAAGGACATCGCCGAACTGGAATTGACGGAAATCAAGCTCGATCAGAAATTCGACGCAAGCACGTTTGAAAAACCATAATTAGTTTGAAATTTTTCAGGCTTGCAGCTTCCTGCCAGCTGCAAGCCTTCTTCTCGATTTCATATTTCGAAACTTCAATCTCCCGCACAGGTTACGTCAAATCGCTTCCGCCAGGTCGTATCGGCCGATTGCCACAGCGAATAATGTCTAGAACTTGGGCGAGCCGCTGGTCGATCCTGGCGCGCTTGGTCGTTTGACCAGCGCACGGGTAGACATGCCTCGAATGAGAGGCACAGATCGGCTCCCGCTTTTGGGGGTGCGGCCATGTTGCCGTTTTTGGTGCAGGGGAATTTCCCCATTACGCTGACGGACGTGTTTACCAGTCCGTTCTTTTACGTCGTGCTGGCGATTGTTGGATTCGTCGCCCTGATCGAACTATTGGGTCTTCGCTACATTCCGCACGATCGTGTCGGAGTGGTGGAGAAGCTCTGGTCGCCGAAGGGATCGGTATCGGAAGGCCGCATCGTCGCGCTCAATGGCGAGGCCGGCTATCAGGCCGAAATGTTGCGTGGCGGCGTGCACCTGGGCTATTGGCGCTGGCAGTTCCGCATTCACAAGGTGCCGCTCGTCACGGTGGCGCAGGGACAGATTGCTTACGTGTATGCACGCGACGGCGAACCTCTGTCGCCGAGCCAGACTTTGGGCCGCGTCGTGCCATGCAACAACTTCCAGGATGCCCGGGCGTTTCTGACAGGCACGCCGGCGGCCGATGCATCGACGGTGACAGAGAACGGGCAGCGCGGCCGGCAGCGGGCGATCATGCGCGAAGGCGTGTATGCGGTCAACCAGGCGCTGTTTACGGTCATCACCGCGAATTCGGTGTATCGGCTGCCGATGCAGGGCGGACAGGAACTGCAGTCGATCATGAACTGGCAGAAGGAACTGCTGGAGATCGACGGATTCCATCCGGTCGTTGTCGGCCGGCCCGTCGATGCTCCGGATCCGTTGCACCCCGAGCAGACAATCCCCGTGGACTCGATCGGCATCGTCACCGTGCATGACGGCCCGTCGCTGCCCCCAGGCGAGATTATTGCGCCGGCGGTCGGCATCGACCGCACCGATCCGAACTTCCACAACAACTACCAGGAACCGGAGGCCTTCCTGCGCTCGGGCGGCCGACGCGGCCGGCAGTACGTACCGCTCACCGACGGCACGTACTTCATCAATCGTTGGTTCGCCACCATTGAACTGAAGCCGAAAACCGTGGTGCCCATCGGCTTTGTCGGCGTCGTGGTCAGCTACTACGGGCGCCTGGGCAAGGACGTCTCCGGGATCGAGTTCCGGCATGGCGAGCGCGTCGCCGAGGGCGAACGCGGCGTGTGGGAAAAACCGCTTGGCCCGGGCAAATATCCGTTCAATACGTACGCCGGCAACATCGTACTGGTGCCGACGACGAACTTCGTGTTGCACTGGATCACGGGCAAGACCGAACAACATCGGTACGACGAGAGCCTGCGCAGCATCGACCTGGTCACGAAGGACGCCTACGAGCCGATGCTGCCGCTGTCGGTCGTCGTGCACATCGACTATCAGCGCGCGCCAAGCGTGATTCAACGCTTTGGTGACGTGAAGAAGCTGATCACGCAGACCATCGACCCGATGCTGTCGGCGTACTTTCGCGACATTGCTCACAAAAAAACGATGCTGCAGTTGCTGCAGGATCGCGATGAGATTCAGAAGGAATCACGCGACGAACTGAAACGAAAGTTCCGCGACTTCGACATCGAGTGCGTCGATGTGCTGATCGGTAAACCGTCCGGCGTGCAGGGCGACACCAAGATCGAAACGTTGCTCGAACAGTTGCGGCTGCGGCAGTTGTCGATCGAACAGTTGGAAACCTACGAGCGCCAGCGCGCCGCCGCAGAAAAACTGAAGACGTTGAACGAAGCGCAGGCCGTGGCCGCCAAGCAGGCCGAGTTGACGAACTCTCAGGTGCAGATTCGCATCATCGAGAACCAGTCCGAGGCCGAGCTGGCTCGCGCCCGCAAGCAGGCCGAGCAGACCATTGTTACCGCTCAAGCGGACAATCAAAAACGGATTCTGCAAGCGGATGCCGACCTTACTCGGTCCAAACGCCAGGCGGAACAAACCGTCCTGTTGGCCGAAGCTGAGGCGAAGCAACGGCAGTTGGCGGGTCGTGGCGAAGCGTCGCGGATCATGCAGATCGGTTTGTCCGAAGCCAGCGTGCTGTTACGGAAGATCGGCAGCTTCGGCGATCCGAGGCTGTACGCCATGTCGATTGTGGCAGAACACCTCTCGAAGAGCCAGCAGCCGCTGGTTCCCGAACGGATGTTCGTCGCCAGCAGCAACGGCGACGGTCACGCCAGTGGTCCTGCCAACGGCATGCTTGGGTTGCTGATGAGCCTGCTGGTCGCGGAGAAATCCGGCTTCGAGCTGGCGACGGACAACCCCGAATTGAAAGCGCTTCGCGACTACGCGGACCGGATGTCGCAGGAAGCGATCGAGGGCATGAATGCGGAAGCGAAAGCGCCCGCAAAAGCCGAATGATAGCCCAGGTGCTAGAAAAGCCGGTCAGCTTCACCCCGCTTAAGTGGACATTCGTCCCTTGGGCGGGGTTTTCCTAATGAGCGGCGCGCCAAAACGAAGTATAATTCGGTCAAGTAATCCGCTTTCTTCCGCGGAGTTTGCGCCGTGACCAAGTCTCTCTCCCGCGCTCAAGCGATCGTCCTTGGCATTGTCGTTTTGCTAAGCCTGGTTCTGACCGGCTGGGTCTTCTTCCAGGCCGGGTCGAGGCAGATGCTGTGGACCGACAAGGTCGAGATCCGGGCCGGCTTCTCTCAGGCCCACGGCATCGACAAGGGCACGCCCGTGCGAATCCGCGGAGTCGAGGCCGGCCAGGTTGTGGGAGTCGAACTTCCGCCCGACGCGAATCCCGACGGCAAAGTGTATCTCCGCCTTCGGATCGAGCGACGGTTTATGCCCCACCTCTGCGCCGATGCCAAAGCGCGAGTACTCAACGAGGGAGTTCTTGGCGGGCGAATCGTTAACATCGACCCCGGCAAGGACTACACGCGGAAACTCGCCCCCGGCGACGAAATCAGCGCCGTGGAACCTCGCGAACTGACCGACTTGATGGTGCAGGCCGGCCAGACATTGGAAGAAATCCGCGAAAGCAACGGTACGCTGGCCAAGCTGCTGAAGAGCGACGAAGCACACAAGGAAGTCGTTACGCTGGTCCGCGACACGCAAAACCTGGTGAAGCAGGGACAGGAGACGTTCCGCCAAACGCAGGACACGATCCGCAAAGGCGAGGAGACCATCACCACGCTGAAGCAAGACGCCGACGCGATCAAACGGCTGCCGATCATCCGCGATTACATTGAAGACTCGAACGCGATTCTCGTTCGCCCCGATCAGGATCGAGATCGCCGCGTCTTCGCAACGGAAGACCTGTTTGAACCCGGTCGAGCGATCCTGACCGACCATGGCCGGCAGCATTTGGAGAACTTGCGCTCCTGGTTTGAAGCGCTGCGGGTGAAAGGATCGGACATCGTCGTCGCGACCTACGCGGCGCCGGCCGTCCCTTCGGACCAAAGCGCTTCGGTCGCGCTGCTGATCTCGCAGAAGCAAAGCGAAGCGGTGGCCAATTATTTGCGCGAGCACGTCAATGCGGAAAAAGTCACCTGGTATAGCAGCCGGAAGATCACGTCGCTGGGTCAGGGATTCAATTCGCCCCCGATCGCGGAAAGAGAACCCCTGCCCGCTTCCAGGACGGAAATCATCATTTTTCTGCCGCGCTGAGTAAGATGTAATCGTCGTCGCCACAGGTCGGCAGGAACGATGGAATGGCAATGGACCTTGCAAAACGAAGCGCCGGCATGCGCGAAATCCTCCTGTACCATTTCTGCCGGCTGCAGCTGCCCGCAGTTCCATTGCCGCTGGCCAAATTCCAGCAGCACGTCAAGCGCACGTTCGGGCTATTTCAATCTCGTACTCCGAACGCAACCTGGGAATCGTGGTACGACAACCTGTACGCCGTGGACTGGTATTTGTGCTGCGGCTGCATCGAAGGCCTGTCGGCCGCGTGGGAGCGGCTTTTCGCCAGCCGGACCGGCCGGACCGACTGCCTGCTGCTCGACGCGTTGCGTGCCCGCGCGGTTCGCTTGTATCCGCGCGATGAAGAAAAACAGGAAAGCGCCGTCACGGATTTCTGGAGCCACCTGATCATCAGCGACAGTCCGACGGCGCCCGCCATCCTTGCCAGGTATGACGGCCAGCGCCCGCTGGCGCCCTGGCTGATCCGAGTCTTCCAGAATTGGCACTTGTCCAAGCTTCGCGTCAAGAATGTCGAGCATATGCTGCCGGACGAGGAAATCGGCTTGCCGTTGCCGGAACAAGCCGACGAACGGTGGCACGATGCGTTCGGCCAGGCGGCCCGCGAATGGATCGGCGACTTGAAGGACGACGATGTGCTCCTGCTCGGTCTTCGGTTGCGCTATCGCCTCAGCCAACGCGAGGTCGCCGGCGTCTTTGGCATCAATGAGGGCAATGTGTCGCGCCGGACCGATCGGCTTCGAGAAAACTGCCTCAACCGAGTGTCCGAATCGCTGTTGCAGCAAGGCTGGACGGGCGACGACCTGTCCGGCTTTATCCAAACGGAAATGATCGCACTCTTATTGGATGATCCCCGATTCTCCGCGGAGCACCTGGCGAGCCTATTGGCAAAACGCGGCCAGCGCTTGCCCGAGGCCAACTCGGAACTGCGACATTGAGCGCTCGCAACCATGTACGATTCACGCGATGCCTTTCTGAACGAAATTATCGCGCATCCAAGCGAAGATGCCCCTCGCCTTGTTTTCGCCGATTGGCTCGAGGAGCATGGCGATCCTCGCGGCGAATTCATCCGCGTCCAATGCCAACTGGCCGGCATCGAACCGGACGACCCGTTATTTGACGAACTCAGCGATCGTGAATCGTCGTTGTTGACTCAATTGGGCGACCAATGGCGGGAAGACGTCCCCGAATGGGCTCGCCCCGGCTGTGAATTCCGTCGAGGCTTCGTCGAACGTGTGGCGGTGTGGAGGCATGAGAACTTCTCAAAATTGCATCAACTGCGGCACTGTACTCCCCTGCAGACGCTGTCGTTGCACGATGTCGCCGGGACCATGAAGGAGTTCGTGGCCTCCGGCGTTTTGGAGTGGATCCGCGGCGTCGAAGTGCTGGACAGCGTCGCCGGATTCCACGAGATGCGCGATTTGCTCAGTTTGCCCGACGACGACCAGGACGGCGCGCCGGAACCCGTCTTCATCCAACGCCTGTCGATGCTGGGGCTGACGCTCTCGGACGCTGCGGCCATCGTCTTGAAATACCGTGTCAATCTGCCGAACCTGGTGTCCCTGGAACTGGTCCGCTGCGACTTTGGCAGCCACGGCGCCCAGTTCCTGGCCGAGACCGAGCGATTGCCGCGATTGATCAGCCTGGATCTTTCCGAAAACGAGATCGGCGACGCCGGCGTCTGGCATCTGGCAAGCGCCGCCGCACGATCCACGCTGCGACAACTGCATCTTCGCGAAACCTCCTTGACCGATGAGGCGATTCAGCACCTCGCGGACGCGGTCTTTACCGACAACCTGCGAACACTGGACGTGAGCGGCAATCGACTTACCGACGCATCGGCGGCCATACTGGCCAAACGGATGCCGAATTTGAAATGGCTGACGGCCCGCAACTGCTATTTCACACCGCGGGGTCTCTTGCAGCTGCAGGAACGCTTCGGCAAGCGGATGCGGGTGTGAAAGGCCGGCGAAGACAATTCTCCTCGAACCTCGCGGGGCAAGTCGTATATTGACGATCATGTTGGCCGCCGCTCCCACAATTCGTGCTTCGTTGCGTGAACATGGCTGCTGATCCGCCGCTCGATGCTCCGTTGCCGGACATCATCGGCTCAAGTCCGGCAATGAAGGAAGTGTTTCGAGCCACACGTCTGGCCGCCCCCACGATGGCAAACGTCCTGCTCGTCGGCGAGACCGGCACCGGCAAAGAGCTTGTAGCGCGAGCTTTGCACCGGCTCAGCCAGCGCGCCGACGGCCCGTACATTCGCGTCAATTGCGGCGCGTTGCACGAGAACCTGCTGGAAAGCGAACTCTTCGGCCACGTCAAAGGCGCGTTCACCGGCGCCGTGGACAATAAAACCGGCCGGTTCGAAGCCGCCCATCGCGGCACGATTTTTCTCGACGAAATCGCGAGCATGAGTTTTCGGCTGCAGGTCAAGCTTCTGCGCGTGTTGCAGGAACGCGAATTCGAACGTGTCGGTGAAAGCAAGACCGTCAAAGTGGACGTTCGCGTCATCGCCGCCACAAATGAGTCGCTCGAAGAAGCGATTGCCGAGAACCGGTTCCGCGAGGATCTCTATTACCGCCTGAATGTCTGGCCGATTGTTCTGCCGCCGCTGCGCGAGCGCGGCCCGGACATTCCGCAATTGGCGCGTGCTTTTGTGCAGCGGTACAGCGCCGACAACCGAATCGAACCGCCGCCGCTTTCGGATGAATTGCTCGATGCCATCCAGCGCTACGACTGGCCCGGGAACGTCCGCGAACTCGAGAACTACTGCGAACGACTCGTCCTGCTGGCACGCGGTGGGGCGCTGGCCGCCGGCCGGGTTCCGCTGCCGGGACAAGGGGAACGGTTGCGGCGGAATTCTCGCGGCCAAAACGACCTGCCCCAGCAGATCGAGCAGTTGGTTCGGACGGGCATCCAGTCGCTTCCGGACGGAACGTTGAAAGAGAAGCTCGTCGACGCCGTCGAACGCGAATTGATCGAACAGGTAATGAAGGAATGCAATGGCGTCGGCGTGAAAGCAGCGGACCGGATCGGCATCAACCGCAACACGCTGCACAAGAAACTCGAAGACTACCGCCGCTCGGACGGCGCCGCCGGCGGCGACGCGAGCACGCCGCCGCGTTGAAAGTTCAACCAATAACGGTTTTCCTGCCTGCTAGAATAATTCAAGCGATCGGACTGCCACTCCTTGAACAAGCGTTATGGAATCCTTCCTCAGCGGAATTAGCCGGTTCTGTTTCCTGGCGAGCTATGGCATCGCTCTGGTCATGGAGCTGATACAGCTATGGGGCGCTCGACCCTGGAAGCGCTGGACCGGCATTGCGTTCGGGACTGCGGGTCTGTTGGCCCATACGCTGTTTCTTTTGATTCGAAGGCCGTCGATCGCCGCTCCGTATGGTTCGCTGTTGCTGTTGGCCTGGGTCGTGGCCGTTTTCTATCTGTACGGCACGATTCATCATCGACGGCTCGCCTGGGCGGTTTTCGTCCTCCCGATTGTCCTGGTCCTGGTCCTGCTTTCGACGGCGTTTCCTGCGACGGCGCCGGACTCCGTCGATCGCTGGTTCACGGGCGATCGCTTTTGGGGCATCGTCCATGGCGGATTGCTTTTCCTTGCGGCCATCGGCGCCAGCGTCGGTTGCGTGGCCAGCGTCATGTACCTGGTTCAGGCATTCCGATTGAAATCGAAGCTGCTGCCCTCGGAAGGATTTCGCTTGTTGAGCCTGGAGAGGCTGGCCGTCATGAGCCGGCGCGCCGTGCTTTGGACCTTTCCACTGCTCACCGTGGGGTTGCTGGTCGGCATCATCCTGCTGGCGAATTATGAAGGGCCCTCGCGCGCCTGGACGACCCCGCGAGTGCTGAGCACCGCCGGCCTTTGGCTCGCATTTCTGTTGCTGCTTTATCTTCGCTATGCGACGCAATTCTCCAACAAGCGGCTCGCCGTGCTGACGATCGCCATTTTTGGCCTGATGCTCGTAACGCTGCTCACGGCGCATCCTGTCGTGCCAGGAGGTGCGCCGTGAATCTGACCATGATCGGCTGTGATTTTCGCTCCGCACCCGTCGAATTGCGGGAAAAACTCGCCTTCGACGACGCCAAATTGGATCGGGCGCTGGATGAACTCGTGTCGCGTTACGATTGCGAAGCGGTGATCTTGAGCACGTGCAACCGAGTCGAGCTCTATATCGCAAGGGCCGACCTGGCGCCGGCGCTCGACGTCGAACTGATTGCGGAGTTCTTGAGCGATATCCACTCGGTTCCGGCGCCGGCAATCATGCCTGCACTTTTATCGCTTCACGCAACCGACACGGTGAATCATCTGTTTCGCGTCGCCGGCGGTTTGGACAGCATGATCGTGGGCGAGGGACAAATCGCCGGCCAGGTGAAGAGGGCCTAAGAGCGCTCGGTGCAAAAGTCGGCTTCGGGTGCGTTACTTCACGCATTATTTCAGCATGCCTTCGTGGCGGCGAAGCGCATCCGAACCGAAACCGGAATCTCGCGAGGCCGCGCTTCGGTTTCGAGTGTCGCCGTCGATTATGTTCGGGAAGTGTTCAACCGCTTCGACGACAAGACGGTGCTCGTCATCGGCGCCGGAAAAATGGGCGAACTGACGCTGCGCCATCTGCGCGGGCTCAACCCGCTAAGAATCCTGGTCACCAATCGCAGTCCGCAAAAAGCAATCGATATCGCGGGACAATGTCGCGGCGTCGCCGTGCCCTGGGAGGAACTTGATCGTGCACTGGTCCAGGCCGACATCATTCTGAGCACCACCGGCGCGCCGGAACCGATCGTCACCGCGGCCCGCTGGAACGGCGTCATGAACCAGCGCGGCGGCAGCACGGTCGTGATTCTCGATATTGCCGTTCCTCGCGATTTTGAGCCGTCGATTCACGACGGCGATCGCACTTACTTGTTCAACATCGACGACTTGAAGAGCATCCAGGAGCGTACGCTGTCCGAACGCCGCCGGCACATGCAACCGGCGGAAGAAATCGTCTCACAGGAGGTCGATCGCTTCCTTGCCGAATGGGCCCGCCGCAAACGCGGCCCCGTGATCGCTCGATTGACCCAGGACGTCGATCGGAAACGCCGCGAAATCGTCGAACAACTCATGACAAGACTTAACGGCCGCCTCACGGACGAAGACAAACAATTCATTGAAAAAGCGTTCCACTTGTTTCAAAATCGCATTTTGCATGGCCCCATCAGCGCCCTCGATGAATCCGCCCACGAGGGCTCGCTGCTCGAAGCCGTGCGCAAGCTGTTTCGACTCGGCGAAAGCGAAAAGAAAAACTGAATCTGTTCGGCCAAGTGAATTCCGAAAACACAGGTCACAAAGCACACAAAGATCACGAAGGAATACACAACGTGAGCGCGTTTGCCGCAAAACAAAGTGTTGCGTTCATCGCAACCACGAAGTTCGCCGGACGCGCAAGCGAGGAAACGGCGCCACAGTGATTGGAGGAAGCCTCCATGACGGACGAAGATCGCCTGACGGACTTGCTGCTCGAATGGGAATCGCGCGATCCCGGCACGGAAACCGATCCCGAGACATTTTGTGCCAAGCACGGCGCGGCCGATCTGGCGGCCTCGTTTCGCCGGTTGCTCGAAGGACTCGGCGCCGTCGGGTTGTCGGCCAGCAAAACGGAGCCGAATCAACCAGCGAATGTTCCCGTCGATTTCGAGGCCGGGCGGTACCGGGCCGAAAGCGTGCTCGGTCAAGGCGGCCTCGGCGTGGTGTTTCGCGCGACTGATGTCGAATTGGATCGTCCCGTCGCTCTGAAGCGACTGCACGCCGGCGACCTCGCATTCGACCGGTTCGTCTTCGAAGCGCGCTTGACCGGGCGTCTGGAACATCCAGGCGTTGTTCCCATTTATGGCCTGGTGGCGAATCGGCAAAACGAAGTCTGTTACGCCATGCGGTTGATTTCCGGAGTGACGCTGAACGACGCGATTGCGAAATTGCACGAGCGCCACGGAGCGGATGAGCCGCTTCCGTTTCTCAGCAGTGAAATGCGGTGGCTTTTGCGCGCCTTCGTGACGGCGTGCGAGACGATTGCTTATGCGCACAGCAAACAGGTGCTGCATCGGGACATCAAGCCGCAGAACATCATGCTGGGCGAGTTTGGCGAGTGCCTCGTGATCGATTGGGGACTGGCGCGAGTGATCAGCGCTGCCGAGTCATCCGGCGATCCGCATCTCGATGTGCTTCGCAAACAACTCGCCGAAGGATATGAACAGACAATCGCCGGCCAGGCCAAGGGGACGTGGGCGTACATGGCGCCGGAGCAAGCGCGAGGTGAATGGGACCAGGTCGGGCCGGCGAGCGATATCTTTTCGCTGGGCGGCACGCTCTACAAACTGGCAACCGGCAAGTCGCCTTACCATGGGCCATTCGATCCAGAGGCGGTTCGCAACGGTAGGTTTCCGCCGCCTCGACAGGTCAATCCGGAAATTCCCAAACCGCTCGAGGCGGTGATTTTGAAAGCGATGGCCGCAAATCCCGGCGACCGATACTCGGACGCGCGCGATTTTGCGCAGGATGT
>Ga0073934_10005884_pt1 | contig 18436 bp, 17 predicted proteins | sample LarsenN4metaG_FD_76834 | JGI IMG/M metagenome (GOLD analysis project Ga0073934, IMG submission 76834) | Hot spring sediment bacterial and archeal communities from British Columbia, Canada, to study Microbial Dark Matter (Phase II) - Larsen... ... | reverse complement strand
CGTGTGCCGGCTGGCGATGGCGGCCACGCGCGAGCTGCTCCGCGGCCGGCCGATCGAGGCCGAGATCGAGGACTTCGACGCGTTCTGGGCCGATTTCGCACGCTACACCGAGCTGCGGCACGCCGACGGCACGACGGTCGAGACGCTGCTGCGCTCGGCGCAGGCCGAGCTGCGCTACGACATCGCGCAGTGGGTGGCCGACGGGATGCCCCATGGCCTGGCGGCGTACCGGCAGCTCCTCCCCGTCGCGTTCGAGTTCCGCCTGCCGGCCGACTCGGCGCGCGACCTGGCGGCGGCCGTGGCGGTCTGGACCACCGACCTGAAGGGATTGTCCAAGCTCGTGACGCGGATCCGGCCCGAATGGCAGGTGCGCGATTGCCGCGTCGCAGCCGAGATCTGCGCGCCGGAGGTCAGCCTCGAGCGGCTCGGCGGCCTGGCGGCGGGGGCGTAGGATGCGAGGACCCCGTTGTTCCGGCTCGTACGGGGTCTGCCTCCACGCGGCCTGCCTTGCCATCGTGCTGGCAGCCGTGCCCGTGCGCGGGCAGCAGGCCGCCCCCCAGCCTCCGCCGGCCGCGCCGCAGGAGGCCGAGACCCCGCTCTACCGGCTTCAGCCCGGCGACACCCTGGACGTCAAGTTCGATTACGTGCCCGAGCTCAACGAGACGGTGAAGGTGCGCCCCGACGGGTACATCTCGCTCCCGCGGGTGGGCGAGATCCGCGTCCAGGGGCTCACGGCGCCTGAGCTGACCGCGGAAATCCGCGCGCGGTACGCGGCCGTGGTCCGGCAGCCCGAGGCGACCGTCATCGTTCGCGAGTTCGCGGTGCAGCAGGTGTTCGTCGGAGGCGAGGTCGCGTCGCCGGGCGTGGTGCCGCTGCACGGCCAGGTCACCGCGCTGCAGGCGATTCTCAGCACGGGGGGTCCGAGAACGACCGCACGCCTGAGCGACGTCGTGCTCCTCCGCTATCTCGGCAACAACCAGGCGGAGGTCCGCCGGCTCGACCTCCGCAAGGTGGTGGAAGGCAAAGAGCAGGACGCCGTCCTCAGACCGTTTGACGTCGTGTTCGTGCCGCGGTCGAGGATCGCGAGGGTCGGCCTGTTCGTCGAGCAGTACATCAACTCGCTCGTGCCGCGCAGCATCGTCTTTCCGTACAACCTGAACACCGTCGTCATCAACCGCGTCGAGCCATGACCCTGGAGCAGAACGGCACACGCGCCCCGCAGGCGCCAGCGGCGGCCGGGCTGGAGTTCGCCCTGCCCACGTCGATCCGCGATCTGATCCTGATCCTCTTCAAATGGAAGTGGAGCATCGTCGTCATCGTCGTCACCGGCTTCATCGGGGCGGTGTTCTGGCTCTGGGTGGTCCGGGAGGAGGCCTACGAGGTCTCGACGAAGCTGCTGGTCAAGATCGGCCACGAGCAGACGTCGACGACGCTCAACGACCGGCCGATTCCGGTGATCGGGCAGCGGGCGCAGGACGTCAATTCGGAAGTCGACATCCTGAACAACAAGGAGCTGGTGAGCCAGCTGATCGACACGCTCAAGATGGACGTGCCGTCGCCGCCGCCGCCCTACCCCGAGGGCTGGTTCCAGCGCCTGCGGTGGCACGTGAAGGATTTGACGTCGCGCTTTCGCGAGTGGCAGAACAACCTGCTCATCAACATCGGGCTGCGGCCCCGGCTCACGTACCGCGAACGGGTGCTCTCGCTGCTGAGCGACGGCCTGATCGTGACGCCGCAGAAGGACTCGAACGTCATCGTCGCGCGGATGTACGTCGGTCTGCGTGAAGGGAGCAGCATCATTCTCAACACCCTGGTCGATCTGTATCTCAAGCACCGGCTGCTGGCCTGGCGCGGCCAGGGCACCGAGGAGTTCTTCGCCGAGCGGCTGGCGCGGGCGGAAGCGGAGCTGCGCGACGCCGAGGCGGAGCTGCGCGCGTTCGAGCAGCGGCACAACATCGTCGTGATTCAGAAGCAGCAGGAGGTGCTGCTCGCCTCCATTGCCGAGGAGGACCCCCGCGTCCGCGCCGCGGCCATCGCAATGGAGGAGGCGAAATCGAAGCTGGCGCGGGTCTCCGCGGAGCTGTCGAGGAGCGAGCCCGAGTTCGGGGCGCTCGGCGAGTTCGCGCAGGGATCGTTCCCGGATTCGGTCATGCAGCAGCTCGCGTCGATCGAGCGGCAGCGCGAGCAGCTGCGGATGACGGAGCTGGACACCGGGCTCCGCCTCGAGAACCTCCGCAGCCAGTTTCGCCGGCTGCTGGAAGACGTCATTGCGAACGTCAAGGCCACGGCGGCCGAGCGCACGGCGGCCTACGAGGCGCGGGCGAACGCGCTCGCCCGCATGCGGGCCGAGCTGCAGGAGCTGCACGGCAAGGAGGTCGAGTGGACCGAGCTGAAGCGGCGGGCCACCGTGGCGGAGCAGACGTACCTCCTCCACCGCGCGAAGGCGGAAGAGAACGCCGGGCTCGCCGAGCTCGAGACGCGCCACATCGGCAACGTCGTGGTCATCGAGCGCGCCACCGATCCGCTGCGGCCGGCGGGGACGAGAAAACTCACGCTGCTGATGGCGTCGCTGGCGGTCATCTTTCTCGCCGCGCTGGCCTACGTCGCCGTGGCAGAGTTCTTCGATCACCGGATCTACACCGCGGACACGCTCGAACGGGTCGTCGGCGTGCCGGTGATCGGGTCGATTCCGGCCGCTCGGGCGGCGCGGCTGCGGCGGCAAACGGCGCCGCAGGTGCTTTCCCTGGCCCACTCTTGAGCGCACGAACCGAGCATCAGGTCCGGGAAGCGTACCGGCGCGCGGCCCTGTTCTTGAGCAAGCTCGCCGCGCGCGAGCCGGGGCGCGCCGTGCAGGTGGCGAGCGCGACGAGCAAGGAAGGGACGACGACCGTCGTCCTCACGCTGGCGCGGTACCTGCGCGAGTACTACGGGCTCAAAGTGCTCGTCGTGGAGGTGGGCCAGCGAGGCGAGCTCGCGGCGATGCTGCACCTCGACCGCGACCGGGCGTTCGACAGCTTCGCATCCGGCCGCATCGCGGCGGCCGAGGCAGTGCAGACCGGAGGGGGCGTGTTCGTCGTCGCCGGCAGCCGCTCGCCCCTGTCGGCGGCCGACTTCACCGCCAGGCTGCGGGAGCTGCTGAAGGCGGTCGCCGGCGATTTCGATCTGGTGCTGCTCGACGTGCCGCCGGTGCTCGAGTCCACCGACGCGCTCGTCGTCGGCGCCTGCGTGCCGGACCTCGTGCTGGTCGTGGCGGCGGGACGGACGCGCTTCGAGGTGGTGCAGCGCGCGAAGCGTGAGCTCGAAGCGGAGGGTGTCCGGATCATTGCAACGGTGCTCAACAGGCACCGGCACTTCATTCCGTACTGGGTGTATCGATGGCTGATTGGATGAACGCCGAGGGTGCGGCCGCCGCACCACGTGTGTCGGTCATCATCCCGACCCGCAACCGCGCCCGCATGCTCCGCGAGGCGCTCGACGCGCTTGCCGCGCAGACGCTGCCGCCGGACGCATTCGAGGTGATCGTCGTGGACAACTGCTCGACCGACGGCACGCCGCAGATGATGGCGGCGCTGGCCCCCGAGCTGCCGTTTCGCGTGCTCTACCACGTGATGCCGTCTAACCGCGGCCCCGCGCGATCGCGCAACACCGCGGCGAGGCTGGCGCGCGCGCCGATTCTGGCCTTCACGGACGACGACTGCCGGCCCGACCGCGAATGGCTCGCGCGCACCGTCGCCGCATTCGACGACCCCGCCGTGGCGCTCGCCTCGGGAAAGGTGCTCTTCAAGCCCGAACAGTGGGGAAAGGCGGGCTTCTTCGCGCGCGACGGCCGCGAAGTGTTCGAGGAGCACTCGACGTACACCTGGTCGAACTCGGCCTACAGGCGCGACGTGTTCGACGCGCTCGGCGGATCCGACGAATCGCTCTGCCTGCCGGACTTCCGCAACCGCGTCGTCGACTGCGGCGATACGGACCTCGCCTGGCGCCTCAAGGAAGCGGGTCACCGGAACGTGTTCGTGCCCGAGGCTGTCGTCTATCACGAGCTGGAGTCGATGAAGCCCATCGACTGGGTGTGCGAGCCGCTGCGCCTGTTCGTCGTGGCCGAGCTCGTACGCCGCCACCCGCAGCTGCGCGGCGCCCTGCTGTACAAGGGGCTCTTTTTCAACCGGGCCAACGTGCTGCTCTACCTCGCCGTCGTGGGGCTGCTGCTCGCCCCGGTGGCATCGCCCTGGTTCGCTCTGGCTGCCGCGCCGCTGGCGATCTGGAGCGTCCGCCTGCTCTGGCCGGTACTGTCCTGGTCGTCGCTGCCCAAGCTGGTCCCGCAATGTGGGCTTCTGGCGCTTCGCCAGAGCATGCTGTGCCTCGCCATGATCTATGGCAGCGTCCGGTTCCGGAGCATCGTCCTGTGAGCGCTGCCGCCACCGCGCCGGCCGCCCTGGTGGAGCACGTCTCGAAGGAGTACCTGTCGCTGCCGCGGCTCATCTTCGGACGCCGCGCGGGGCGCCCTCCGAGCGTCGCCCTTCGAGACGTGTCGTTCTCCGTCGCGCGCGGCGAGACGCTGGGGCTCCTCGGCCCGAACGGCGCCGGCAAGACGACGCTGCTGAAGATCCTCGCCACGCTGATCGCACCAACCACCGGGACGGTGCGACTGGACGGCGTGGACGTTGCGGCCCGCCCCCGCGCGGCCCGTCAACGCGTCGGTCTGGTGACCTGCGATGAGCGGTCCTTCTACTGGCGGCTGACGGGTATGCAGAACCTTCACTTCTTCGCATCCCTGTACGGCCTGTCCCGCCGGGAGGCCGACGAGCGCATCGGCCCGCTGCTGGAGACGCTCGGCCTCACCGCCGCCGCCGGCCGTCCGTACCAGGGGTACTCGTCGGGCATGAAGCAGAAGCTGGCGATTGCGCGCGGCCTGCTGGCGCGACCCAGGGTCGTGCTCTACGACGAGCCGACGCGGAGCCTCGACCCGGTCAGCGCGCACAACATCCGCGCGTGGATCGTCGAGGCGCGCGGCCGCACCCCGTGGCAGACGCACATTCTCGCCACGAACCAGCTCTCCGAAGCGGAACAGTTGTGCGACCGGGTCCTCATCGTGAACCGCGGCACGATTCTGGCCCAGGGCACGATCGAAGACCTGCGCCGACAGTGGCGCGACAGCGATTCGGAGATCCACCACATCCGGTACCGCCGTGGATCGCCGCTTCTCCATCTCGCGCCGGATTCCGCCGCCGGCCTGCTCGAGCCTCCGGAACATGAACCGATCGAGCGGGATGGCGCCGCCGACGAGCACGTGCTGCGGGTGCGGGCGCGGCGCGGGAGCCCCGCGCTGTCGATGGTCCTCGGGCAACTGCTCGCCCAGGGGGGCACCATCCTGCGGTGCGAAACGACGGATCTCACGCTCGACGACATCTTCCGGGCCGTCGTGCGGGAGGCCCCCGAAGAGCGGCGCATGGAGTGTGCGGTATGACGGGGCTGGCCTGGGCCTTCTTCCGGCGCGACGCGGCAATTGCTCTGAGCTACCGGTCGGCCTTCATCGCCGGACTGATCGGGAACGTGCTCCTCCTCGGCATCTTCTACTACATCGGGCAGCTCATCGCCCCGGGCGAGAACCCCGCGCTCAAGCCGTACGGCGGCAGCTACCTGGCCTTCATGCTCGTCGGGCTCGCGCTCACCGACTGCGTCGGCGTCAGCCTGACCACGTTCGGCAGCCAGATCCGCGAAGGGCAGCTCACCGGAACGCTCGAGGCGACGCTGCTCTCTCCGGTGCCGCTGACGCTCATCCTGCTGTTCTCGTCGCTCTGGGCGTACTTCTTCAGCGCGCTTCGATTCCTCCTGTACATGATCGTCGGCAGCGCCCTGTACGGCGTGCACCTCGGACAGGCCGACCTGCCGGCTGCACTGGTCATCTTCGCGCTCACCGTCGTGTCGTTTGCCGGAATCGGCATCGGATGGGCGAGCATGATTCTCCTCGTGAAGCGAGGCGAGACAATTCTCACGACGATCAGCGTCATCGTGATCCTCGTCAGCGGTGTGGTCTTTCCGCGAACGCTGATGCCGGGCTGGGTGCAGCAGCTCGCCGAGCTGGTGCCGCTCACGCCGGCGCTCGAAGGCATGCGCCTGGCGCTGCTTCGGGGCGACGGGCTGCTCGAGCTCTCGGACACCCTGCTGCGCCTGACGATGTTCGCGGTCGTGTTCCTGGCGCTTGGCCTCTCGACGTTTACGGCGGCGGTGGCGCTGTCGAAGCGCACCGGCTCGCTCGTCGAGTATTGATGCGGCGGCCCGGAGGACTCCTGCTGTGCCACACGCCTTCGCGCGCGCCGACGTCACGGCCCCGGGCCGCCTGGCGCGCCTGTCGGTTGCGCCGCTGTTCGTCGGCGTCTTCGCCGCCGTTGCCGCGTCGGCGATGGCGGATCAGCCGCTGAAGATCCTGTTCTACCGCGTCGCCGCGCTTGCCCTGGTCGGCGTGGCGCTGCGGTCGCCTCACCCCAGGCGGGTGCTGCTGTTCTTCTGGACCGTCACGCTCACCTACAACCGGAACTACTTCATCGAGGCGCTGGGCAACCACGGCTCGTACGGCCTGTACTGGAGTCCGGCCGACGTGTTCCTGGCAGCGCTCCTGGGTCTGTGGGCGTTCGACGCCGCGGTGAACAAGCGGGCGCCCGTCGCCCGGGGGCCGCGTCTCTGGCCGTGGTTCCTGCCGTTCGCGGCCGGGTGCGTGCTGTCGATCTTCGGTGCGGCCCACGTCGAGTGGACGGCATTCGAGCTGACGCGCGTCCTCCGCGTCGCGCTGATCCTCTGCTACTTCCGCTACAACGTCCGGCGCGAGGACTGGTGGGCGTGCATCGCCGGCTTCGCGTGCGCGATTCTCGTCCAGAGCGCCATCTCGGTCCAGTATGTCGCGACCGGCCGGCGCTTCGGCGTGACGAGCGTGCTCGGGCTCACGCCGGGCGCCGAACAGCTGCAGGCGGCCGTGGCCGGCGCGCAGGACACGCTCGGGTTCCGCCGCGGCGAAGGCACGCTGGGGCATCCGAATACGCTGGCGATCTACTTCCTGCTGACCGGTCCGCTGTTCGGCGCGCTCGCGCTCGCCGCGCGCGACCGCCGGGTGCGCTGGCTGGCCGCGGCGGTCGGCCTTGCCGCACTTGCCGGCGTGGCGAGCACGCTCTCGCGCACCTCGTGGGTAATCACGCTTGGAGAGATGCTGCTGCTCTGCGGCCTGCTGCTCGCCTGCGCCCGGCTGCGCGTCCGCCGCGTGGCGGGGCTGGCCGTCGTCGGCGCGTTCCTCGGCGCGATCGCCCTCGCGCCGCTCGCGCCTCAGATCCAGCGGCGCTTCTTCTCGAACTTTCGCGAGTCGCTCGACTTCCGGACCAATCACGGCACGATCGCCATCGACATCTGGTCGCGCAGTCCGCTCGTCGGCGTCGGCCTCAACAACTACTCGAACACGCTTGCTGAGTACGACCTTCCGGAAGTGGAGATCTTCCTCGAGCTGGGGGAGCTGGCCCGCACCGCGCTGGGCATCCGGTCCACCGCCTGGGTCCACAACATCTACCTGCTGATCCTCGGTGAAACCGGCCTCATCGGCCTCGCCGGCTTCATCGTCTTCCTCGCGGGGGCGTTCCTGCTGGCGCTGCGCGGCGTCGCGCGGACGAGCGGCGACGTTCAGCTCGTCTCGATCGGGCTCGCGGTCGGCATGGTCGGCGTCTACCTGCACGGCATCCAGGAGTCGGCGCTGTGGATCGACCCGGTGCTGTACTCCTTCGCTGCCGCCATCGGGCTGGCCGCCCTGGCGGTGGACTGTCACGCCCGCTCGGCGGATGCGCCAGCCTCGCTGCGCGAGCTGGCGGGCACCCCGGCCGCGGCGGTTCCGAGCACGGAGGCTCATCGATGATTGCGCGCGTCGTGAGATTGAGCGGAGTCGAGTTCGCAGTGCGAGTGGACGAGCGGTACGCAGGACCGCTGCGCGCCCTGAAGAGGGCCATCTGGCCGAAGCCCGCCGCTGCCGCGACGGCCGATCCGGCTGCCCCGTCCACCGACGGGTCGGCCGCCGGCGCCGAGCTGCTCGCGAAGGTGCAGCAGATCCGCTGGTATCACACGATGGATCTCGGCCATGGCGTCGTCACCCCCGGCTTCTTCGACCATCGGCCCGTTCTGCGGCGCTACCACCTGCCGGACAGCCTCTCGGGCTGCCGGGTGCTCGACGTGGCCACCTACAACGGCTTCTGGGCGTTCGAGTTCGAGCGGCGCGGCGCGGCCGAAGTCGTCGCCACCGACATTGCGACGATGGCCGATATCGACCTCGCGCCAGCCCGCCGAGCGGCGATGAGCGCCGCGGAGCTCGCCCAGGAAACGGGCACCGGGTTCGCCCTCGCCCGGACGGCGCTCGGCTCGAAGGTCCGGCGCGAGATCGTCGACGTCTACGATCTCTCACCCGAGCGCATGGGAGGAACGTTCGACCTCGTGATGTGCAGCGACCTGCTGCTGCATCTGACGAATCCGATCCGGGCGCTGCAGCGCATTCGCTCCGTCACGCGCGGGTCGGCATACATCGCAGACATGTACGACCAGTACCTCGATCATTACGGCCCGACGGGTCTGCTGCACTACCGCGGCGGCACGAACGACTACGTCTGGTGGACGTTCAGCCTCAGCGGGCTCGAGCAGATGATTCGCGACGCCGGCTTTCGCACGGTCACGATGCTCGATCGCTTCGACCTCCTGCCCCGGCACATGACCGTTGGTCCGCCGCACGTGGTGTTCCGCGCGGACGTGTGAAAACGGAGGTGAGTGACGTGAGCGTCGTGGTCACAGGGTCATCGGGATTCATCGGGTCGCATCTCTGCGCCCGCCTCGCGCGCGCGGGGCTCAACGGTGCGCTTGGAGGGCTGGATATCCTGACGGCTCCCGCCGGGATGCCGTGTCCGGCGGTGGTCGCGGACATCAACTCCGCCGATGCCATCCGCCACGCCATACCCGGTGGCGCCGAGACGGTGCTTCATCTCGCGGCGAAAGCGGAAGTGGTCATTCCGTTCGACGAGCTGCCGGACCTGAACAGCACGAACGTGACCGGTACCATCAACATCCTGACGGCGCTCTCGCCGCGCACGCTGCTCTTCGCCTCGTCGAGCGCGGTCTATGGAAACGGGCCGAGACCGGATGTGGATACGAGCTGGTCGCACGTGAACCCCGTGGGCGCGTACGGGATGACGAAGGCGGCCGCCGAGCTGGCGTGCGGCGATTGGGCGCGCCAGACCGGCGGGTCGGTGGTCAGCTTCCGGCTGGGCAACGTGATCGGGGCGCGGTGCCGCGGCCTGATTCCGTATCTGACGCGGCACGCGAGGCGTTATCCGGATGGCGCGATCCCCGTCCGCATGCGAGGCAACGGGCAGATCGTCCGCGACTACGTTCCCGTCGACTACGTGGTGGAGATCTTCCACCGCGCGTCACGCATGACCTGGAGGCCGGGCGAGGCGCGGGCCTTCAATATCGGCACCGGCCGGGGCATGACCAATCTCGAGGTCGCGCATATCGTGCGCGACCTGCTCCGCACCCGAGGGTACGAGCTGCGCATCGATCCGTCGCTTCCCCTCGAGCCGGGCGAGGCCGACCACGTGGTGCTCGCGATGGATGAGACGGCCCGGACGTTCGAGCTGCCCGTGCCGGACGAGGACGCGGTGCGCGAGGCGATTGCGGCGGCGGTGGCCGCCGCGCTCGACGGCGACTGATATGGCCCCCGGACCCCGTGTCGCGTTCTTCACACCGCTGCCGCCCGTGCGGAGCGGGATCGCCGACTACAGCGCGGAGCTGTTGCCGCATCTCGCCTCCCTCGCGGACGTCACCGCAGTGACTGGAGACGATCACGGGTCCGCCAACGCGGGCGACGGCCGGTATGCCGTGATGACGGTGAGCCGGTTCAGCCGGGAGGAGACGCCGCACGACGTGCACGTGTATCAGGTGGCGAACAACGCGCACCACCACGGGTTCATGCTGCCGGTGCTCCAGGAGACCGCCGGCCTGCTCGTGCTGCACGACTACTGCCTGCAGTACCTGATGCTCGGGGCGACGCTGGCGCGCGGCGACCTGAAAGGGCTCACCCGGCTGCTGGCCGTCGAATACGGCGACGAGGCGCGCGTCCTCACCTGGCGGCTCCTGCTGAATGCGATCGACCCCCTGTCGCTGTCGTTTGCCGGAGGTCTGATTCGCGCATCGGAGATGGTGCTCGTGCACAGCGCATTTGCGCGCGACCGCGTGCTGGCCGATCACCCCGATGCGGTGGTGCGCGTGATCCCGATGGGCGTGCGCGGCGCGCCTCGCCTGGACGAGCCGGCCGCGGCGCGCCTTCGCGAGCGGCTCGGCATCGATCCGGCAGATCTCGTTGTCGCGTCCCTGAGCACGCCGGCGCACAACAAACGCCTGGATCTCCTGGTGCGGGCGTTCCGGCGCGCGCAGGCGTGCGAGCCGCGCCTCAAGCTGCTCATCCTGGGCGCAGGACTGCTCCATCGCGACGCGCGCGCCGAGATCGATCGGGCGCCGGAAGGGCGCGTCGTGTGTACGGGCTGGCTCTCGGCCGACGAGTACCGGGGCGCGATCGACCTGTCGCACCTGGTGGCCGACCTCCGATATCCGGCCGCGGCCGAGACCTCGGCAAGCCTGCTGCGCGCGCTGACGGCCGGCAAACCCGCCATCATCGCCGATCAGGGGCCCTTTTCCGAGCTGCCCGATGCCGCGTGCATCCGCGTTCCGGTCGGGCATACCGAGGAAGCTCACGTCGCCAATGCGATCGCCCGCCTGGCGGCGAGCCCCGACCTGCGCCAGCGCATGGGGCGCGCGGCGTCCGACTATGCGGCGCGCGCGTGCTCCCCGGCGCGGGCCGCGGACGCGTACGCAACCTGCATCGAAGAGGCGCTCGACCGTCGCCGCCGCGGCGCGGCGGTGGTTCAACGGCTGCCCCTTGGAGTCCGGCCGTCGCCGGTCGTCTCGACGGTGTACAAGGCCTGCCGCCTGGGTAAGCTGTGGCGCACGTACGGCGCATCCGACACATGGCGGCGCCTTCGCGAGGAACTCCGGCGCCAGAGGGGCGTGGCATCATGAGGCTCTCGCTGCCGCTGGCGGCCCGGCTGCCCGAACGGCGCTGGCTCGCGGCGCTGGTCGTGACCGCCGCCGCCGCGCTGACGCTGGTGCTGCTCTTCCTGGGCGCGCGCTGGGCCTGGCGCACGTACTACACCTACCGGTTCTGGCAGGGGCTCCGCCTCAACCAGACGGCGTGGGAAGCCGGCTACCTGGAGCGACGCCTGCCGCTGCCGCCGGACGGGCCGCGGGATGGCTACTGGGGATCCCGCATCGGATCGCACACCGTCGATCCGCAGCTCGGATGGGTGCTGCCGGCCCTGCGGATTCCAGGACTGCTCGAGACCGACGCTCGCGGCATGCAGCACGTCATGCCGGCGGCCCCCCCGCAGCTGCACCTCCTCATCGTCGGGGCGAGCACGGCGTTCGGCGGATACGCTTCGAGCATCGAGCGGACCTACTTCCACCAGCTGGCGCGGCGCCTCGAAGCAGCCGGTCTGCCGGTGGAGGTCACGGTATACGCCACGGGTGCGTGGAAGAGCGTGCAGGAGGTCGCCGCCCTGCGGCTCCACGGCCTGGCGCTCCGGCCCGACGCGGTGCTGTTCCTCAACGGCTTGAACGACATCACCAACGGCTCGAACGCGCGGGCGCTCTACGGCGAGGCGACGGAGACGCTCGACGGCTCGCGCTGGCATCCGCTCTATCACGAGCACGACTACGGCGCGCGCGTGCGGACGTATCTCGCGAATATGGAGGCGGCGTACGAGGAGCTCCGCGGCGGTGCGGTTCCACTGATCGTCGCGCTGCAGCCCGCTCTGTTCGAAAAGGCGCACCTCAGCACGATCGAGGCGCGCGTGCAGCGTGAGTCGCTCGTCTATTACGGGCCGCGGGAGCAGCTGGCCGGCGCGTACGCGACGCTGCGCGCCCGCCTCGCCGAGGCGGCCGCGCGCACCCCTGGGATGTACTTCATCGATTGCTCGCGCGCGTTCGACGAAGAGACCGCGACCGTCTTCACCGACATGTGGCACTTCTCGGATCCCGGGCACGAGATTCTGGCTCGCGCGTTGGCGGATCCGCTGGCCCGAATCCTGCGGCCGCTGGCGAAGCCGGCGGCGTCCGCGTCGCTCTCGGGACGTTGAAAGGTCGTATGCCCATTTCGCACCGCGCGAGCACGTTCACGCGCCTCTCGAGACGGTGGCAGTGGAGCACCGTCCTTCTGCTGCTGCTCGTCCTGTCGCTCGCGGGCGCCGCCGCGCTCGAGGCTGCGGCACGCGGCGCGCACCGGCTGGGGTGGTACACGCCCAAGATGGTGCGAGAGCCGTACCTCCAGGCGAATCCGTACCTGGACCGCGTGCTCAAGCCGGGGACGCGCATGCGCGTCGGCAATGCCACGATCGACGTGAACTCGCTTGGATTCCGCGGCCCTGAGTTCGCGGCACGCAAGCCGGACCACGTCTTTCGCATCTTCGTGCTGGGGGGATCGACCACCTTCGGCTATCCGGCGAGCATTCCGAGGACCGAGGACACCTATCCCTTCAAGCTGCAGGAGGCGCTTCGGCAGCGGCTCGGGACGAAGGACGTCGAGGTGATCAATGCGGGCGTGACCGGCTACACGCTCCGCACGAGCGTCGTGAATTACGCGACGAGGCTGACCTGGTACGAGCCGGACATGATCGTGATCTATCACGCGGTCAACGATCTGATCATCGCGCGCACCGAGGAGGATTTGTTCGAGTCGGTCATTCGGGCCGCCGGTCAGGCCTCCATCGCCGAGCAGATTCGCGACGCCAGTTACCTGCTGCTCGAGCTGAATTTCCGATTCTTCCAGTACTTCCGCCATCCGGCGTTCGCGGCCACCGGCTCGCTGCAGCCCTCGGATACTCCCGCGGCTGCTGCACTCGCCTATTACGAGCGTCACCTGCGGCAGCTCGTCGAGCTCGCCAGAGGCGATGGCGTACAGGTCGTCATTGGCAACGAGTCGACCTGGATTCCGGAGGCGTGCGAGCACGCGCGTCCGGGCGAACAGCCTGGCCCGGAGATCGCGCAGGCCTGTTTCGGGCTGCGCTGGTACTATCCGCACCTCACGACGGAGGGAATCCGCCGCTCGTTCGATGCGGTCGCGGCCATCCAGCAGAACGTGGCCCGGACCCATGGGCTCACGTGGGTCGACATGAACCCGGTGGTGCCCCGCTCGCCCGACTACTATCACGATTTCTGCCACACGCGGCCGGCGGGCACGACCCTCATCGCCAACGAATTCGCCAGACGCATCGCCGAGCAGGTGCAGCGATCGCTCCAGTCGGCGGCCGCATCGGCACGCGACGACGGACCCGCACGAGGACAGTTATGACTGCGATTCTCGGACTCTCCGCGTTCTACCACGACTCGGCGGCGGCGCTGGTGGTCGACGGCCGCGTCATCGCCGCGGCGCAGGAAGAGCGCTTCACGCGCAAGAAGCACGATGCCTCGTTCCCGGCGCGGGCGGTCGAGTATTGCCTGCGCGAAGCGGGACTGGCGCCGTCGGAGCTCGACTACGTCGGCTTCTACGACAAGCCGGTGTTGAAGTTCGATCGGCTGATCGACACCTACCTCGCGTACGCACCCCGCGGGTTCCGGTCGTTCACCGCGGCGATCCCGGTCTGGATCAAGCAGAAGCTGCACCTGTCGAAGGAAATCGAGCGGTCGCTCGGCGCGCTGCGGCGGCGCCTGGTCTTCACCGAGCATCATGAGTCGCACGCGGCCAGCGCATTCTTCCCCTCGCCCTTCGAAGAGGCCGCGATCCTGACGCTCGACGGCGTGGGCGAGTGGGCGACGGCCACCATCGGGCGCGGCCGAGGACATCGGGTCGAGCTCCTGCAGGAGATGCGATTCCCGCACTCGCTGGGGCTCCTCTACTCGGCGTTCACGTATTACACCGGCTTCAAGGTCAATTCGGGCGAGTACAAGCTGATGGGCCTCGCCCCGTACGGGCAGCCGAAGTACGCCGACCTCATTCGGGACCAGCTGCTCGACCTCAAAGCCGACGGTTCGTTCCGCATGGACATGTCGTACTTCGCGTACTGCAACGGCCTGCGGATGACGTCGGAGAAGTTCCACCGGTTGTTCGGCGGCCCGCCGCGCGCCCCCGAGTCGCCGATCACCGAGCGCGAGATGGATCTGGCGGCGTCCATCCAGCAGGTCACCGAAGAGATCATGCTCCGGTGCGCCGTCCACGCGCACCGGCTGACGGGGCTTCGGAACCTGTGCCTGGCCGGAGGCGTGGCGCTCAACTGCGTCGGCAACGGCCGCATCCTGCGGGACGGCCCTTTCGACGACATCTGGATCCAGCCGGCCGCAGGCGACGCGGGCGGCGCCCTTGGCGTCGCGCTGTTCATCTGGCACCAGCTGCTGAACCACCCGCGGACGGTCGTGGCCGGCGATGCGCAGCAGGGGTCGCTGCTCGGCCCGCGCTTCTCGGACGACGAGATCTGCGCGCTCCTGGATGCACGCGGCGCCGTCTACCGGCGGTTCGCCACCGACCGCGAGCTGTGCGAGCACGTGGCCGATCTCATCGCTGCCGAAAAGGTCGTGGGCTGGTTCCAGGACCGCATGGAATTCGGCCCCCGCGCCCTGGGCGCGCGCAGCATCCTGGGCGACGCCCGGAGCCAGCAGATGCAGGCGCAGATGAATCTGAAAATCAAGTTCCGCGAGTCGTTCCGCCCGTTCGCGCCGGCGGTGCTTCGCGAGGGCGCCAGCGACTACTTCCAGATGCGGCCCGACACCGAAAGCCCCTACATGCTGCTCGTCGCGCCGGTCCACGAGCGCGTGAGGGTGAACGGCTTCCCCTCGGCGACGCTCACGGGCCTCGACCTGCTGAAGCAGCCCCGATCCACGGTGCCCGCGATCACGCACGTGGACTACTCGGCCCGCGTGCAGACCGTCGACTCCCGGCGGAACAGGCGGTTCTACGACCTCATCCGCACGTTCTCGGACAAGACCGGGTGCCCGGTGATCATCAACACCAGCTTCAACATCCGGGGCGAGCCGATCGTCTGCACGCCGGCCGACGCGTACCGATGCTTCATGGGGACCAACATGGACGCCCTCGTGCTCGAACGCGTGGTGCTGCTGAAGGAAGAACAGCCGGCGCACGCCGCGATCGATGTGAAGACCTATCACTCGTCTTTTGCACTGGACTGAGCCATGGCGCTGCTCGATCTCAACCGCAATCCTTCGGCCGCGGAGCTCCGATCGTTCGGGCGCCTGCTGCCCGTCTTCGGCCTGGTCGTCGGGGGCTCGCTCTGGTGGCGCGGCCACGCGCCGGCGGTGGCCGGCGGCATCGCCGGCGCCATCCTCGTCGCCGCGCTCGTGTTCGCGGCAGCGCCGGCCGTCCGACGCCCGCTCTACCTGGGATGGATCTCGGCCGTGTACCCGATTGGCTGGGTCGTCTCGCACGTCGTGCTCGGGGCGATGTACTTCCTCGTCATCACGCCGATTGGCCTGGCGGTGCGCTGGCTCCGCGGCGACCCGCTCGCCCGCGGCTTCGACCGGCAGGCGGCGACCTACTGGATCACCCGGGGGGGAGAGCGCCCGCCGGAAAGCTACCTGCGTGAATTCTGATCGTCTGACGCACCGATTTCGAGGAGGAGTCATGCCGTCGCACAAGACCACCCCACCCGTTCACCACTCGGGCGCCGAGTTCACCGAGCTTGCCAGCGGCCCCCGGCGCGGCGTGGTCGCCGAGATTGCCGCATTCATCGTGTCCACCCGCAAATGGTGGCTCGTGCCCGTGCTGCTGACGCTGGCGGTCGCGGGATTGCTCATCGTGCTGGGCAGCACGTCGGCGGCGCCGTTCATTTACACGATCTTCTAGGTTCCGGCTCCGCGGGCGTCCACGCGGCCTCTGGCCGCCATCACACGGGAGGAGCGTCGATGCTGCCCCTCATCGGCCATCGTCCTCGGCACACCGGCGGCCCGTGGGCGCTGATCGCCGCGCGGTGGATTCACTGGTGCCTTGCGCTCGCCGCGGGGGTGTCGTGGGGAGCGTTCGTCTGGCTGACGACACACCGCTCGCTCACGCCCGTCTACCTCGACCGCTACTCCGGACGATTCGTTGCAGTACTGGGCGCTTCGCTTGCCGTGGCACTCGTGCTCACGTGGCTGCAGGCGCGTCCGGAGGCAGTGCTCAGACACGCCCGCCATGTGGCTATCCTCGGCGTCATCTCGCCGGTCCTTGCGCTGGGCAGCATCGAGGCGGCCATGCGCTACGGGAACTTCCTCGGCGCCTCCTTTTATCTCGACGTCGAACGGTACATGCGCCTCCTGGAGCCGCACGACACGCTCGTCTATCGCCATCGGCCGGGCCTCCGGGCCACGTTCGGAGGGGTCGAGGTGGCATTCAACGAGCTGGGATTTCGAGAGCGGCCCATCGGGCCCAGACCGCCGGGGCACATCCGGATCGTGGTGCTCGGCGATTCCGTGACGCTCGGGTGGGGCGTTCCCGCCGAGCGCACGTACGCGCGCCGGCTCGAGGATCTCCTCCGTCATCGCGGCATCCCCGCGGAGACGATCAACACCGGGGTCAACGGCTACAACACCGAACACCAGCTGCAAACGCTGCGAGTGCACGGTGAACGTCTGCGGCCCGATGCCATGGTGCTGCTGTACGTCGAGAACGATATCGAGCCGACCGCGCCGCTGCAGCTTCCGCCGGAAGGGCCGGTCGCGGACTGGAGAGACCCGCTCGAGGCCGGCGCGTCCGTCGTGCGGCAGACTGTGCTCTATCGCTTCTACCGGCACGTCTTCCCCGGCCTGCTCCGAGCGAGGAGCCGCGCGCTCGATTCAGAAGGTGTGCGGCGCTCGATGGCCGCGCTCGCAGAAATCAGCGCGGAATGCCGCAGGCTCGGGGCGCCGCTGGCCGTGTACCTGTATCGCATTCACGAGGCACAGCACACCGACACGCTGCGCGCCGAGATCGCGCACGCGGCGGGAAGGCACGGATTTGCGTTTCACGACACGGTCGCCCGGTTCGACGGACATCCACCGCACGAGATCACCAACTCGATCGTGGACACTCACCCCAATGCGCTCGGCCACGAGATCCTGGCGCGGGGCATGGCGGCCTCGCTCCAGCCGCTGCTGCCGGCATCATCCCTCGGTTCTCGCGAGGAAGCCTTCGCGTCTAAAGTCGCGCCCGAGGGCGACAATGAGGATCAGGACCAAAGAACCCACGCTGTTAAACATCGGTAAACAAGAGACTTATGGCCAATCTTCGAGAGCCGGTTATCTGGCGTTTCGCTTGCTATGAAGCTGGGCATTCCGAACCTGCGCGAGTTCGTAACTCCTGCACGCCGCGTGTACGAGCCGGGGGTCGGAAGAACCTGACGATGTCAATGCCGGTCCACAAGGAGTAAACAACGATATGAAAAAGCATTTGCTCGCGGTGATGGCGCTGTCCGCCGTCCTGACGACAGCGTCACCGGCCTCGGCGATTCCAATCGCCGCGACCGATCTGGATGTGTGGCTGCCAGCCGCCGGACCGCTCTTTGCGGGCCCGATGCTCGATAACTTCGACGCGGCAGCGCCTCCGCCGGCAACGGTCGGAGCGCTGGGCAGCGCGGTGTACTTCCCGGATGGGGTGATCGGCAGCCTGTACACGTACATCATGCAGGTGACGCCGAGCATCAACAACATCTCGGAGTTCAACACAGGCTTCGCGGTGGATGGCTTCGTCGGCATTGCCGGCTGGTCGTTCAGCCAGGCAGCAGCAGCCGGTGGCACCGGTACCGCGACCGATTTCAACATCGATTTCGAAGCGGATGGCACCATCGACTTCGCGACGGCCTTCAACCAGGCGTTGAGCTCCGGCTTCGACTCAGGCGAGGTGATCACGTTCTTCTTCCTGTCGACTCGCCCGCCGCACACCAACTACTACAACGTCATTGACGGCGAAGTTGGCACCGCGCTGGGCTTTGCACCGGTGCCGGAGCCTGGCTCCATCGCTCTTCTCGGCTCGGGCCTGGTCGGCCTGCTCGCGCGGCGTCGCCGCAAGGCGCAGAGATAGCGGGCACCGTAACTGACTCGCGCACAAAGACATCGCAGGAACTCTGGGGGCTCCGTGACTGGAGCCCCTTTTTTTTGCCAAATGCCGCCCGCTGCGGGCACTTTGTCTGCGGAATGGGTGACTTCACGGCTCCCGGCCGCCTCACAAACGTATAACATCCATTAAATCAATCACTTACATCCGCCACCCGGATGGCGCAACGGGCCAGCTCGTTGCTCACTAGTCGACGTTCGAGCCGAGAGCTCTCCTGAGAGGTCCAGCGATGATCTGTCCGAAGCGAGTGGCGCAAAGCTTGTGTGCGGCGACCGTGGCGTTGTCGGTGGCCGCCTG
>Ga0073934_10005883_pt1 | contig 18437 bp, 17 predicted proteins | sample LarsenN4metaG_FD_76834 | JGI IMG/M metagenome (GOLD analysis project Ga0073934, IMG submission 76834) | Hot spring sediment bacterial and archeal communities from British Columbia, Canada, to study Microbial Dark Matter (Phase II) - Larsen... ... | reverse complement strand
CGGCGATCACGGCCAGGGTCGCGATTTGTTTTGGCAAAACCTCGTTTTTGCGCCAGGATATCTCGAACTCGTAAAGTTTGTAAACGAGCAAGACAATAAAAAATGCTGCGATGCCTGATTCCAATCCGTTCTGGTAAAGGGTAAATAGCACATCGCGGCTAAAGACCCAGAACAAGGCGGCAATCGCTCCGATGGCCGGCATAAAGATGCGTCCTATTAATCGGTAAAGCAAAATACCGGTCGCGACAGAAAGTCCACTCATCACCAGGAGGAGAACACGTAACGGAAGGATCAAATCAAAGCGTGCCAGGGCGAAGATGGGAATACAGATCAACATCCACAGAGGATGATAGCCGTTCGTACGGTTGATGCCGTCGAAGGTGCTTCCATGCCCTTCGCTGATATTTTGGGCAACCTTGAAATAGTAATATGCATCGTCACGCGTAAACCACTGCCACGATAGATTCTGTGCATCTGACAGAGCCGCATACAGACTGATGGACATCACCACAATTATTAAAATTGTTTCGAACCAGGGGAATCGTTTCACAAGCATAGCAGTCCTGTGGATCAATGAATATCCAGTGTGATCTTTCCGAAATTTTCGTTCCTCCACAAGCGCTCCTGCGCGGCAGCCGCCTCTTCGAGCGGATAAGTCTTGTCTATCACCGGCTTTAGCTTCCCGGCGGCGATCAAGTCCATGACTTCCTTGAATTCGCCCAAGGTGCTCATCGTCGAGCCAATGATGCTGAGATGCCTGGCAAACATGTAGCGATTGTCGATTTCAAATCTGGGTCCGCCGCTGTTCCCTACAGTCAACAGCCGTCCGCCTTTTCGCAGGGTGCGCAGGCTTTGCATGAACGTTGTGCCGACATTATCTATAACCACATCCACACCGCGTTTGTTCGTGACGATGAAAACAGCTTTCGACCAATCTTCTTCTTTGGAGCGATCGATCAGGATGTCTGCTCCGATGGACTCTGCCATCTCCAATTTCTTGGCGTTGGATCCAACAACAACGACCTGCGCGCCGATCAACTTCGCGATCTGCACGCTGGCCGTATTGACTCCGCCTCCCGCCCCGACGATGAGTACTGTTTCCCCTTTTTGCAAATTTCCGCGCTTGACGAGGGAATGCCACGCCGTCTGATACACAAGCACGGCCGCTGCGGCTTGATGGAAGTCGAAATCCTTTGGCAGGCAATAAAGCTGCCTAACTGGAAGAGACACATATTCTGCATACGTGCCGCGGACGGTCTCGCCGAGCAAGTTCCAGTTGAGGCACATGTTGTCTTTTCCATCCAGGCAAAATTCACACTCACCGCAGCCAAGATTGGCGTTGATAACAACATGGTCGCCCGCCCTCACCCCTGCGCCTTCGGCAGCCTCTCCCACAGGGAGAGGGGAACCTAGTGCGACGATTTCCCCCGCCCCATCTGCTCCATTGATATGAGGCATTTCCAGCTTCAGCCCGGGCCAGCCGTTGCGGACCATCACATCCATGCGGTTGAGCGCTGCAGCATGTAAACGGATCAATGCTTCGCCAGGTTTGGGTTCAGGGGTAGGAAAATCTGTATATTCCAGCACTTCCGGTCCACCATGCCGGCGAAAAAGGACAGTTTTCATAGAGGTTGATTTTACCGCTGTCTGATTAATTTGATTTTATTTGAGTCTCAACTCACTTCTTGAGATGACCAGTCTTTGTATCTCACTGGTCCCTTCATAGATTTCGGTGATCTTTGCGTCGCGAAAGTAACGCTCCAGCGGAAGTTCTCGGCTATACCCCATCCCCCCGTGGATCTGGACAGCCTGATGGGTCACGAACATCGCAGTTTCGGAGGCGAATAATTTCGCCATGGAGGCTTCCAGTGAATAACGGCCGCCATCCTTTTTGGATTTTTCTTTTGCGAGCGCAGCATTGTAGACCAGCAGGCGGGAAGCTTCGATGCGCGTCTTCATATCGGCAATCTTGAAACCTGTCCCCTGGAAGGCGCCAATCGGCTGACCGAACGCTTCTCTCTCGACCGCGTATTGGCGCGCGGCTTCATAGGCCGCCTCCGCGATCCCCAGCGCTTGGGTCGCGATCCCGATGCGGCCCGCATCCAGAACGGTCATCGCGATCTTGAAGCCATCCCCCTCCTCGCCGAGGCGGTTCGCGGCCGGCACGCAGCAATTCTCGAAGATCAGCTCGCTTGTTGCCGAGGCGCGGATTCCCAGCTTGGGTTCCTTCTTCCCCCGCGTGAGACCGGGTGTGTTTGCCTCCACTAAGAACGCGGTGATTCCCTTTTGTTTTTTCTGCGGGTCCGTCATCATAAAAACAACATAATAATCGGCGACAGGGCCGCTCGTCACCCAGGACTTGCGGCCGTTCAATATGTAATCATCCCCATCGCGCGTGGCGCGGCTTTTCATCGTTCCGGCGTCTGAGCCGCTTTGGGGTTCCGTGAGCGAATAGGCACCAATAGCTTTCCCCGAAGCGATCGGCGTGACAAACTTCTTTTTCTGCTCTTCGGTCCCGTATTTCATAATGCCATGACAGTACAACGAGTTATTCACCGACATGATCACGCCATGCGAGGCATCTGCCTTACAAATCTCCTCGAGTGCCAGTACATAGGCGAGAGTATCCATGCCCGAGCCGCCATATTCTTCGGAGATCTCGATGCCCATAAAGCCCATTTCCCCCATTTTTTTGATGGTCTCATACGGAAATTCCCCACTCTCATCGAATTGCGCCGCGATCGGCACGATTTCATTCTGCGCAAAATCGCGCGCTGCATCGCGGATCATCTTGTGTTCTTCACTAAGAGAAAACAAAGCCAGTTCCGACATTCTTCCTCCAAAACCGGTAATCTGTCGTGATTATACTCTGCGCAGGAAAATCAATCGTGACGTGGGGCTCTGATAAAATAATGTTTGTATCTTTCTTGACTGCGATAAAAACAGCTCTTCACGCAGGGCGGCATTCATGTCGCCTTTGACAGTATCACATGAACATAAACACTCCACCTACCACCGAAGACCGCGTCTGGGCGGTCATCGCACATCTTTCTTCCCTTGCCTTTGGCATGGGCATTGTCGTGCCGATCATCGGCTGGTCTGACCAGAGGCGCAAATCCAATTACGCCTCGTTCCAAAGCTTACAGGCACTGGGATATCAATCGCTGGGTTTTACGATCTGGGTTCTATCGTATCTGGTACTGATCATTATCGCTTCTATTCTCCTGCTCGTGGATCTCAGAGCAGGAGGCGGGAACACAAACAAAGTTCCAGCCGCGGGTATGATCGTTTTCTTCATCGTTATCTTTGGCTTTTTCGCGCTGTATCTTGTTTTACCGATCATCGGAGCCGTGGCCTGTGCGCTGGGAAAGGACTTTCGCTATCCGATCCTGGGTAGTCGACTGGCGCGTTATCTAGATTACAACCCGGCCCAAAGCTCAGAAGAACAGATTTTGCTGAATGAGAATCACGAATTCCGTTGGGTGGCAGCGATGGGACACTTCAGCATTCTGATCGTCATCTGGGGCATGCTTGCTCCGCTGACGACCTGGGCGCTTTTCGGCAAACGTAAGTATTTCCTGAAGTTTCAATCGATTCAAACGCTGGTATATCAGGCCGCGGCCACAGTTCTTTTTTTCGGCGGGGTAGTTTTATATTCGGTGGGTTTCCTTCTGCTCATCGCTGCAACCGGCGCGATGGGAAGCTCAGATTTCAATTCCGGTCCGGGAATCGCTGAGATGGTGATTATGGTCGTAATATTATTGATTTCTGCGATCGTTTTACTGCTTATTCCTTTTTTGCATATCCTGGGGCAATGGGCAGGGTATCGGGTACTGAAGGGTGAAGACTATCGTTATCCATTGGTCGGCCGACTGGTTGAAAAATGGATTCCAAACAATTCGATCAGCGAGGAGAAGCACATATGAAAATCTTGATCGCAACCGATATGGAAGGGATCACCGGCGTCACAACATGGGATCATGTCACGCCAGGACATGCTGAGTACCCGCGCTTTCGCAGGTTGATGACCCAGGACGTGAACGCTGCCGTGCGCGGCGTGTTCGATGCAGGCGCGGATGAAGTGGTCGTTGCAGATGGACACTGGCACGGCTCGAACATTTTGGTCGAAGAGCTTGATCCACGCGCCCGGTTGAACACCGGCACCCCTTCTCCATTCTCGATGATGCAGGGAATTGGCGAGACCGTCGATGGAGTGATGTTTGTCGGCTACCACGCGCGTAACGGATCGCCGAATGCTGTTCTCGATCATACCTGGTCCTCGCGGACGGTCGCGAACGTCTGGCTGAACGACATCCTGACGGGCGAGTATGGATTGAACGCGGCGGTTGCAGGTCATTTTGGGGTACCGATCATTATGGTCTCTGGAGATCAGACCGCCTGTGCGCAGGTGACAGAACTGCTCGGGGATGTGGAAACCGCGATAGTCAAACAGGCTTCGAGCCGCTTCGCGGCCGAGTGTCTGGCCCCGCAGGTGACTCAAGAGACAATCTGCTTGAGCGCCGAGCGTGCTGTCCAGCGGCTGGCGGAAGGGAGCGCGCCAGACCCATTCGTTGTAGATACGCCGGTCACGGTGACAGTCGAATTCTTCACGTCAGATATGGCAGATAAAGCGACACGTATTCCGTTTACCAAACGCGAGGGAACCTGTGTGTCACTGACCGCGCCGGAAATGGCTTCTGCCTATAACGGTTTTCGCGCCATGGTCATGCTGGCACTAAGTTAACGTTTCAGGTGACAGTCACTTTAAGTGACTGTCACCTTTAGGAAAAATGCGGGGGCACTTGTCTAGAAGAGGTCTTTTGTCATTATCGGAAATCTCCGATTGATTTGTATCCCCTGTTTTCATATAATGGAGAGTGTTTATATCCGAGATGTGGTTTTGAAGTTAAAAGGAGGTGGCCTGGCTAAGCAATAACTCGGTTCTTGTTCGTCCATATTGTGTTTAATAAAATTAGATAAGAGGAGAGAGAGTTATGAAGACCAAGTGGTTCTTTGTCGTATCACTGGTGGCTTTGGCCAGCTTAGTGTTGTCTGCATGCGGGGCTATCCCTGTCACCGGCAACATGAAAACTGAAGTTGGCGAGGGGGAAGGTGAAGTGTCGATCATTTCATGGGCAGGCTATATTGAGAGAGGCGAGACAGACCCTGCCTATGATTGGGTCACTGAATTTGAGAATCAAACGCAATGTAAAGTGACAAATAAAGTCGCGGCAACCTCCGATGAAATGGTGACGCTCATGAACGAAGGCGGATTTGACCTCGTCACCGCCTCCGGCGATGCTTCGAATCGTCTCATCGCTGCTGGAAAAGTTCAGGAAATCAATATCGATCTGATCCCCTCCTGGAAGAATGTCGATGAGCGTTTACAAAACGCGCCGTGGCATACGATCGATGGAAAGCACTACGGCATTCCTTATCAGTGGGGTCCGAATGTGTTGATGTACAACACAGATGTGTTCACGGAAGCGCCCACCTCCTGGAATGTAACCTTCGAAGAGATGACTCTTCCCGATGGTCAGTCTAATCAGGGACGGGTTCAAGCCTATGACGGTCCCATCTATATTGCGGATGCCGCGCTCTATTTGAAACATCACCGGCCAGAGCTGGGCATCGATAATCCCTATGATCTGAACCAGGAACAGTTCGATGCGGTGGTAGAGTTGCTCACTGCACAGCGCGCTCTGATCAACCGCTACTGGCATGATGCCTTTGTTCAGATGGACGATTTCAAGAATGAAGGTGTTGTGGCCTCTGGTTCCTGGCCGTTCCAGGTCAACCTGCTGCAGTTCGAAGGCGCTCCCGTCGCTTCGGTCTTCCCTGAGGAAGGCGCGACGGGCTGGGCAGATAGCACCATGCTGCACGTGGATGCCCCGCATCCCAACTGCGCGTACAAGTGGATGGAGTGGTCGCTCAACCCCAAGCTGCAGGGTGATCTCGCTGCCTGGTTCGGTTCGGTGCCTTCGGTTCCAGCGGCCTGCAAAGGCAATGAGCTGCTCACAGACGCCGGATGTGCCACCAATGGCTTCGACCAGTTCGATAACATCTGGTTCTGGCGCACGCCGACCGCGGAGTGCAGTGACGGCAGCGGCGGCTGTATTCCGTACAGCAAGTGGGTCGAATCGTACGTGGGGATCATCAGTCAGTAAGTGATAGGAACAGGATGGTCAGCAGTTAAACTGCTGACCATCTTCTACATAAGGATATTGGAGTATCATTGTTGCATGTCAACGCCTGCGATTCAATTTATTAATGTGAGCCGCCATTTTGGCGAGGTTAAAGCAGTGGATGAAGCCAATCTCGAAATACGGGATGGCGAATTTTTTTCCATGCTGGGTCCGTCGGGTTCGGGGAAAACGACCTGCCTGCGCATGATCGCCGGCTTCGATCGGCCCACTTCCGGGAATATTTTTTTATATGGGCAGGATGTCTCGAACCTGCCGCCCTACGAACGCGATGTAAATACTGTTTTCCAGGATTATGCTCTCTTCCCTCACATGACGATTGAGGACAACATCGCTTATGGGTTAATGATCAGGGGCGTCCCCAAAAAAGAACGTTACAAACAAGTGGATGAAATGCTCGACCTCGTCCGTTTGCCGGGGTTTGGACATCGAAAGCCATCGCAGCTTTCTGGCGGGCAGCGACAACGGGTTGCGCTGGCTCGGGCCTTGATCAACCGGCCCAAGGTTCTTCTGCTCGATGAGCCGCTCGGCGCGCTCGACCTGAAGCTGCGCCAACAGATGCAGGTGGAGCTCAAAGCGATCCAGAAGCGCGTCGGAATCACTTTTATCTTTGTGACGCACGATCAGGAGGAAGCCCTCACGATGAGCGACCGCATCGCGGTGTTCAATGAGGGCAAGATCCAACAGGTGGGCACGCCGTCTGAGATCTATGAGCGACCTGCTTCTCCGTTCGTGGCCGGGTTTGTCGGTACGTCGAATCTGGTGAGCGGGGAGATTGCAAAGAGGATCACCGGCTCTGAGGAGATGTTCTCCATTCGCCCGGAGAAAATCCACCTGGATTCGACAAATGGCGAACCACAGAAAGATATGTATTGCATCGATGGCGTAGTACGAGATGTTGTATACCTGGGTCTGTTCACACGTTATCTCGTGGAGATCGAAGGCGGGAACGATTTGGTTGTCATTGTGCAAAATTTGAAAACGACGTCCATGGATGTGCTCTCTGCCAGGGGACAAAAGGTCCGTTTGCACTGGCACAAAGACCACATGAGTCGCGTGGGAGGCTAGCATGCTGAATCGCGCCTCCACCTATCTTTATCAACGGCCAAAGCTGGTTCTCGCGCTGCTGCTCGGCCCGCCAATGATCTACATGCTGGTGGTGTATCTTGGTTCCCTCTTCACGTTACTGGTCAATAGTTTCTTCTATCTTGAAGAGTTTACAGGTCTTGTTGTAAAGCAATTTACGCTTCGCACTTATCTACAGTTATTTTCCCCGACCAACCTCGGAATCTTTGGCCGCACGGCCGGCATGGCCATGGCCGTAACGATTGCCGACGCGATCATCGCCTTTCCACTTGCTTATTACATTGCCCGCTACGCCTCGCCGCGCCTGAAAACATTCTTATATATTGCAGTGACGCTGCCATTATGGTCAAGTTATCTCGTACGTGTCTATGCCTGGAAATTGATCCTCGCCAAAGAAGGAATTATTTCCTGGTTCTTTAATTTGTTTGGCCTTCAACCGGTGCTTGATTGGATCCTATCGATTCCAGCCATCGGCGGTTCCTCTCTTTCGCTCTCGCCGATTGGGATGTTCATTGCTTTCTGCTACATCTGGCTTCCGTACATGATCGTTCCGATCCAGACTGCACTGGAGCGCGTGCCGAAGTCTTTGCTGGAAGCTTCCAGCGATCTTGGTGCGAACACTGCGCAGACCTTTCGCAATGTGATCCTGCCTCTGTCATTTCCAGGTGTGGTGGCTGGCTCTATTTTTACCTTCTCGCTCACGCTGGGCGATTTTATCGTGCCCCAGTCGCTTGGGAATTCGCGTTTCTTCATCGGGCAGGCCGTGTATTCCTATCAAGGTACGGCAGGGAATATTCCCCTCGCGGCGGCTATGACGATGGGTCCGGTTGTAATTATGGTGACATATCTATTGATCGCCCGCAAACTGGGAGCGTTCGATGCGCTCTAAATCTTCCACCTCCTATCGAGAAAAAGCTCCTCTGGGTTTAACGCTCGGCGCGATCGGAACGCTGCTTTTTCTGCATGTCCCTCTGTGGATTATTTTCCTGTACGCTTTTACAACCGATGAGGCGACATACACATTTCCGCTGCCCGGAATAACAACGAAATGGTTCGGCGTCGCGCTTCAGCGCGCGGACCTGTGGGCGGCCCTCACACTCTCAGTTCGGGTGGCGGCTGTTGCGACTCTCGCCGCGCTGATCCTTGGGACGTTGGCTGCTGCGGCCGTTTATCGCAGTAACTTCTTTGGCAGAGAGGCTGTTTCTTTTTTACTGGTTCTGCCTATCGCTCTGCCCGGCATCGTGACCGGTATTGCCCTCCGCTCAGCGATTGGCACCCTGGATATTCCCTTTTCTTACTGGACGATTGTGATTGGTCACGCCACGTTTTGCGTGGTCGTTGTTTATAACAATGTGCTGGCGCGCTTCCGCAGAATGCAGGGATCGCAGATCGAAGCCTCGATGGATCTGGGAGCAAATGGATTTCAGACATTCCGCTATGTTGTTTTACCAAATATCGCTACCGCCCTGCTCGCGGGTGGGATGCTGGCTTTTGCCCTTTCCTTCGATGAAGTGATTGTCACCACGTTCACTGCCGGCCAGCAATCCACGCTGCCGATCTGGATCTTCTCACAGCTCACTCGTCCGCGCGACCGACCGGTGACAAACGTGGTGGCGACGTTCGTCATCTTGCTCACCTTCCTTCCCATCCTGTTAGCGCAGCGCATCTCTGCCCAGAGCGCGGATACAGAAGGGGAAAATAAATAGAATTTTATGTCATTGCTTCGCCTACGGCTCGCAATGACATCTTCGTTCAAAACCCTTTACAACCCTGATAAATCCACCCAAAATTCGCCCTCTGAAAAGATTGACATCACGACTGAACCCGTTACAATTGCACCCAACCTAAAAAGGAGCTTCCTATCGGATAGACTCGCACGAGTGTGAATGAAGAAATACTTGTGCCAACTTTCTAACTTACGCCACGAATAAAATCTGGCTTCCGCCGCCCTCCAACTAAGACTTGGTGAGGCGGCGGGACTGCTTAAGTCGATTGCAGTCAACACAGTGGTTCAGAGCTGTTGTGCTTTGACTGTTTTTGTTTGCAAGAACAAGGAGTCAACGACTCCAGTCATTGGATTTTCAAAGTCTGGAGATTTTGGACTCCGTTAGTAGAAAATTTGTGTTGTCGCTTTGGCACTGGATGCCAAAGACTATTCTGGGCAAAATGCCTTCACCAAAACGAAAGGAAAGAATGACCGGTCAATATTATTCTCACCTCAACCCGAAATGTGACTCGGGCGTGTTCGAAGAAAAAGGCGGATGCGGCGTGTTTGCCCGCGAGCCGATCAAAAAAGGCGAACTGATCTGCCTGTGGGGAGGCCGTATCGTAGCTGCAGACGAGCTCGACCCGAAGATGGAATTCTTCACACAGCGTATTCTCCAGATCGAGGAAGGTTTTTATCTGGAAGCGCCTCTTCCGCTGGAACCCACCGATTGTTTCAATCATTCCTGTGAACCAAATGTCGGCTTCACAGGTCAAATTGGGTTGGTCGCGATGCGCGACATCCATGCAGGTGAAGAACTCAACTTCGATTACGCCATGTGCGATGGTTCGAATTATGACGAGTTCGACTGCTATTGCGGAAGCGAGAATTGCCGCGGGCAGGTCAGAGGCACCGATTGGATGCGGCCTGAGTTATGGGAAAAATATGAGGGCTATTTCATGCCCTATCTGGCAAGGCGTATCGAGAAGCTCAAAACCAAAATACAAGTGCCAGGGTAAGCCGCTTTATGCTCGGTGCACGCAGAGCGAACAAACACGGATTGCGAGGATGAAAGTAAAATCAGCGCAGTCCGTGTTTATGCTTAAATCGTTTGCATTCCGCATATTCATCGTTGCACTGGTTCTGCGGCTGATCCCCGTCATTCTTGCGCGCGGGCTGGGGATCGGGCTCGACGATATGTTCCAGTACGACATGCTGGCGCGCAGCCTCGCTTCGGGGAATGGATTCCGCTGGTACGCCCGGGAGGACTTAAACCAACTCGCCGCCTATGTGGATTTTGATCTGGCGAGCGTGAAAGACTACGATCCGATCCGCGGGATTCCCACATCGTTCCGTGCGCCTTTGTACCCCACGTTTCTTGCACTCGTTTATTTTCTCAGTGGAATAGATTTCTCACGTTTCTTTGCGGCCCGCCTGGCGCAAGCTATCTTTCTGGGTGCGCCGCTCGCGCCGCTGACCTATTTCGTTTCAAAGAAACTATTTCCTCCTCTTCGAGTTGGAGAAGGAGCGGGAGTGAGGTCTGAGCGCAGTGCCCGAATTGCCGCCTGGTTTGTCGCCTGCTACCCAATGCTTCTCGTTTACCCTCTTGGCTTAGGGACAGAAAACCCCTTTTTCCTCTTACTGCTTACTTCTTCCTTCTTTCTCCTCAAATCCAACGAACAACCCATCGCTCGTAATTTTCTCCTCGCCGGCCTTTTCCTCGCTCTCACCGCCCTCACTCGCTCGGTGATTCTTCCATTTGCCGCGCTTGCGGTCTTATGGACCTGGTTCGTCTTGCAACAGAAACGCGGCGCCATACTGATGGCTTTGGCATTCGCTTTGACGATTGCGCCCTGGATTATTCGGAATTCGTTGCTGCACCAAAAACTAACAGGGATCGAAACTTCGATGGGTTACAACCTGTATCTTGGCTATCATCCGCAGGGAAATGGATCGTTTATTTTTGGCCCTTCACTCGATCTGCTGACCATCCTCGACGATGCCGAACGCGACCGCATCGGTACCGAGAAGGCCATCGAATTCATCAGGGCAGAGCCTGAACGCTTTATTCCACTTGCAATCAACCGCCTGGGATTTTTCTTCGGGCTTGAAAAACGCGTGCTGATGTATTTCTATTCCAACAACATCATCGGGTATGTTCCCCTGCCATTGTTGCTGACCATTTCTGCGATATTGCTTCTACCGTTTGTTGTCATCTCGATCTCGGCTGCTTTTGGTCTGGCGTATCTGCGCTGGAAGCCAGAACATATTTTGTTGATTTTATTATTTGTGGGTTATGTTCTGCCCCATGTTTTGATCCTCTCGGAGGATCGCTTTCATCTTGCTCTCGTACCTTACATTGCTATCCTTGCCGCGCAGGTCTGGATCAATGGCTTTGCACCGCTGAACGTCCGATGGAACGAATCATCAACAGGAAAAGCGGTCGTATCATTGGCAATCTTTGCGGCATTCTTGCTGACAGTCAATTGGGGCTTTGAACTCATCCGTGACGCGGATAAAATAGCACAATTACTGGGACCGAATGGAAATCAATCCCACTTTCCCTACTGAAAGCTGACTGCTAACAGCTAAACGCTAACAACTATGAAATATCTCCTCGGCGAAAGACTACACTTTGACTGGAAAGTTGTCAGCATCACTATCGTCAGCACACTCTTGCTGATGGTGGATCACTATCACCAATTCACATCCAGTAAATATTGGGATCGGTTCATTCTCTATCTGATTATTCCACTCCTCATTATTCTCCTTTTCTTTCGCGAAAACCCCAGAGAATATGGCTTCTCATTTGGCGATTGGAAAGCTGGGCTGATCATTACCGCGATTGGGATTTTGTTCATGGCTCCCATCATTTATTATCTGGGACGAGGCGACGCCTCCATGCAGGAGTATTACAAGCCATTTACTGTTGGACTCCCATGGACTACGTTCATCGATCTCATTGGCTGGGAGTTTTTCTTCCGCGGCTGGATTCTGTTTGGCTACGCGCGCAAGTTTGGTCCCGAGGCGCTTTGGCTGCAAGCGGTCCCGTTTGCGATTGCACACATCGGCAAACCTGAAGTCGAGACTCTCTCCACGATCTTTGGTGGGTTCGCCTTCGGCTGGGTCGCTTATCGAACGAAATCCTTCGTCTGGCCGTTCTTGATCCACTGGTTTATTGCAACGTTTATTATCATCGTGGCTGCTGGATTGATATGACGAGCAGACATTAGAGGATTAGAGAATAGATGATTAGGATTCGTCCCGCGCGTGAAGCAGAGGCTGCTCAAATACGTGACCTGATTCATTTGGTCGGGATCAATCCGATGGGGCTGGATTGGAAGCGTTTTGTCGTCGCTGTGAATGATCACGATGAAATGATCGGATGCGGCCAGTTAAAGCCTCATGGTCAAGACGTCCTCGAACTGGCTTCGATTGCGGTATATCCCGAGCATCAGGGAAAGGGTGTGGCGCGCGCCATTATCGAACATTTGCTAAAGGATAGTTCTCGTCCTCTGTATCTGATGTGCCAATCTTCGCTGGGACCTTTCTACGAGAAATTTGGCTTTCGAGGGATTTCCTATGAAGAGATGCCGCGTTATTTTCAACGCATGAGCAAATTGGCAGGACTGGTCACTACGCTTGCGCAGAGGGAAGAGCGCCTGCTGATTATGAAGTTGCAGTAAAATTACTCAAATGCAAACTTTGAAATCTATTCTTTATCTTGCCTCGGGGATATTGTTCGGCTTATTTCTCGCAGCACTCGTCTGGATTGTGTCACGTAGTCCAAGCGGCGAAGCCGTCGTCCTTCGCCCCGCGCCGACCGAAAAGCCAGTTGTCGTTTACATCACCGGCGCGGTCCCACGCCCGGGCGTATATGCCCTTCCCAAAAACGCGCGTGTGCAGGATGCCATCTCGGCAGCTGGGGGCTTCCTGGCAGAGGCAGAGAAATCGCAGATCAACCTGGCCGCTTTGGTCGAAGATGGAGAGAAACTCGATATTCCTTACATCGAAGGGGCCTCCCCGGTCCTTGGTACTCCTGTTCCGGTGATCGTTACCTCAACGACTGAGTTGGTCAACATTAATACAGCGACACTGGATGAGTTGACAACCCTTCCAGCTATCGGTGAGACAACCGCACAAAAAATCATAGATTACCGTGAACAAAACGGACCTTTCCTCGATATAGAAGACCTCATCAATGTTCAGGGAATTGGACCTGGTAATTTTGAACGAATAAGGGATCTAATCACCGTAGGGCCATGATCTCGAGGTCTCGGCATTAAACATAACCCACCCCGAATTTAATCTTTCGGGATGGTCACGAGGATTTTCACAGAAGTAGCCGACCCGGTCTGGGTCGGCTACGATTTTTGAACCTCGCCGGAGCAGGCGGGAGACTGTCAAGGTCAAAACGCGAGTACGTTATGAGGGACTAACCACGGAGACACTGAGTCACAGAGTTTTTCGTTTTTTTCTCCGTGTCTCTGTGGTTCAATCCTTAGCTTTGGGGTGAATCATACTTATTCTTTCCTTCCATCCCAGGTGGACCATTTGCGATTTTCCTGGGTAAGCAGCTCATCCGCCTCCTTTGGCCCCCATGAACCAGGTTCATAAAAGGCAAGCGGCTGCTTTCCCGAAGGATTCTCCCAGACTCGAAGGATGGGATCGATAATCCCCCAGGCGGTCTCGACCTCGTCCGCGCGGGTGAAGAGGGACGCGTCGCCCGTGATCGTATCCAGCAAGAGGCGCTCATAGGCCTCCGGGATCGCGGTCTTCCCAAAGGAATCGGCATAGTGGAATTCCATGTCCACCGAGCGCATCTGTGAAACAGTATCGGGTTCTTTCGCCTCGAACCGCAGATGGATTCCTTCATCTGGCTGCAGATAAAGCACCAGCATATTGGGCTTCATGTGACTATCTGAATTCGGGAAAAGCAAATGCGGGGGTTCCTTAAACTCGATGGTAACCTGCGATAATTTTTCTTTCAGGCACTTTCCCGAGCGCAAGTAGAACGGAACGCCCTGCCAGCGCCAGTTGTCGATCTGTAATCGCACAGCCGCATACGTGGGCGTCATGGACTCTTTGTTCACACCCTCTTCTGCGCGGTAGCCTTTATATTGGGCGCGGACGGTTCTACGCGGCACATCTTCTTCTTTCATCGGCTGGATCGCGCTCAGCACCTTGACCTTTTCGTTGCGCAGCGCCGTGGCATCGAATGATACAGGCGGTTCCATGGCAACGAGGGAGACCAACTGAAGCAAATGGTTCTGGAACATATCGCGCAGCACACCCACCTGATCGTAAAAGCGCGCCCGGTGCTCCACCCCCACTTGCTCGGCAACCGTGATCTCCACATGGTCAATGTAATTTCGATTCCACAAAGGTTCGAAGATCGTATTTGCAAAACGGGAGACCAGAATATTCTGCACGGTCTCTTTGCCGAGGTAATGATCGATGCGGTAGATCTGGCGTTCGTTCAACGCCTTATGGATTTGCTCATTCAAGCTGTGCGCAGACTCGAGATCGGTACCGAACGGCTTTTCAATGACCACACGCCGCCAGCCATTCTTTTCATCCAGTTGATCGGTGAGCCCAAGTAAGTCAATGATATTGGGGAAAATCCCGGGCGGTGTGGCCATGTAATAAATGCGGTTGCCTGCCTCGTTCTCCCAGTTCTTGAGGAGAGCCCCTAACTTCTTGAAATCGGCCAGGTCAGTGTAGCGGCCCTGCTGATAAGCAAGATTGGATGCAAAATCATCCCATTCCTTTTTGCTGTACTTATAAGAAGCGAACTCGTTCATCCCCTCTGCAAGGTGCTCACGGAATTGTTCATCGGTAAAGGCCGTATTGCCATAACCAACGATACGGAATCGTTTCGGCATTCTTTCCTTGAGAAACAGATTAAAAAGAGAAGGCACAAGTTTCCGCTGCGTCAAATCCCCTGAGGCGCCGAAGATCACAATAGATATCGGTAAATGATTGTTCATATTGTCACTCTCGTTAATAGATTTCGCGCTGCGCGGAGCGCCCGCTCAACGTGATTTTAATTCCTCTGGCAACTTATTAGCTGCATTCTCATCCAGCAGCCAGATCAGTTTGCCATCTTTTGGATCAATCCTTTGGGCAGGATATTGTGTTAGATTACGCACACGCGTTTCACTCAGTACTTGTGCTAACGTATCTGCTTTCTTTTCACCGGTTGCCATGAACGCGACAATGTGTGCGCTATTGAAAACGACCGGCGTCAACGTGACACGATCCGCAGGACGACCCTGATAGTGTGCCGTAACTGGCATGGCTGACTCAGAAACATCCACAGGCGAGCCGGGGAAGAGGGAGGCCGTGTGTCCATCTTCGCCCATGCCAAGATAAACCAGGTCGAAGCGAGGCCATTCGAGCGGAGGAGAAGCAAATTCTTTCAAGGCGAAAGAATATTCTTTCGCAGCGTAGACGGGTCCCAGCTCGCCTTTGATGCGATGGATATTCGAATCAGGGACTGGAACATGTTTCAACAATAAATCTCGCGCCTGGCCATAACTACTGCCCGGGTCTTCCACAGGGACGCAGCGCTCATCGCCCCAGAAGACATGAATGTGACTCCAATCTACTCGCTCACGATAGTCCGCCGCCAACAATTGAAAGAGGCGAGTTGGCGTGTTGCCGCCATTCAGGACGACCAGAAAACGATCCCGTTGCGCAATAGACCTCGCAGCCTGCTCGACAAAAAGATCTGCCGCCGCACGACTCAGTTCTTCTACATCCTTGAAGATGTGAATTTCAGGTTTCATACGTGCGCCGTATGCCTTTTCACGGCATTGTATGCAGACTGTGTGATCGTTTGCAGCATATGATCCCGGTCAGTTGTGTTTTCCGCGCTGATCAGATCTCCAAACGTGACGCGCGGCGTGAGGCCGAATAGCTCCTGCCCGGCGATCATCTGCCGGATGAACTGATACATGAACGCCAGTCGCTGGCGGTCCGGCCGGGCTTTGCGAAACCAGGTAATGGGATGGCGCATTGCTGGTTTCGAGATCACGCCGCTGACGATGGTGACAAGAACCCGAGTGTATGGAACCTGCTTGAGAAAAATCTCCAGGCTGCGTGACCAGTGGTCGAACTCGCCTTCCGGGTGGGGCATCCAGGCCGGATCGGCTTCGATACTGCCGCGTGGGAAGATCAAAACTGCGCCGTCATTCTTTAAATGCCGAATCACCTCTCGAATGACTTGCATGCGCCCCATTACATCGGTTGGGTCCGGCGCGAAGATAGCATTTTTGCTGATGTTCGGGAGGTATTTGAAAAAAGGAATTTCTCCGATGATCACTTTGTAGTCACGCCGCGGAATGCAAGCAGAGATAACAACCGAATCAACGTAGGCAGGGTGGTTCGACGCAATAACGAGGGGGCCGCTGGGTGGAATATTTTCCACTCCATACGCCGAATGTCCTTTTACGAATCGCGGTAGGAGCCAGCGCGCTCCTCCTGCTATACCTTCTCTTTCGACGACACAATCGAGTTCTGCGGCAAGCTCGGTAAACCCGCGGATGGCTCTGCCCATCAGCAATGCAATGATTTTTCTGACCCGCGGCGTTGCAGGGAGTGCAAGTGCTTTTGCAATTTCACACACAAGGTTTTCCGCGAGTACGGCAGTAAGTGGTTGATTCATGTCAATATCCCTCTAGCCTGAAGCTTGTTTCTGGAAAAGGAACCACGCCGATGATTTTTCCCTGTGATCATCAAATCCTTCCTGCCGAGAGATCAGCTTCAATTTCGATGAGATTGCCGCGATATCCGCCGCAAAAAGCCCATGACTCGAATTCTGCGTGTCGGAGATGAGGAAGCCATACATGAGCCAGAATCCGCCCGGGGCAAGAATTCGGTCCAGTTGTTTCAGATATTCGGTTTTTCCCTGCTGCGGGATGGTATGGAAACAGCCAAGATCGAAGGCCAGGTCAAACGGCCCGTGAATTCCGTCCAACCTTGTTGCGTCCCTGACCAACAATTCTGCTTGAACACCAGCCTTTTTGAGCTTTTGCCGGGCAAGCTTGATCGCACGCGGCGCAAAATCCACGCCTGTGACCTTCCATCCAGCCCTGGCAAGGGTAATCACGTTCGTGCCGGTGCCGCATCCAAGATCGATCGCGCGGCCGGGTTTATGGCTTTGGATAAATGCGAGTAACTCAGGGGGGCTGACACCCGTATCCCAGGGCGGCTGCCGATAATACCAGTAATGGAAAAGAAGACGGCGAAACAGGGTCTGCACGTTTAATTTACAGGTCTCGTCTCAAATGTAATTCCGGGAAAGTGAACCGCCTAAGCGTCACTTTGACAATTCAATTGAGTTCTTTTACAATCACGCAGCTAGATTTCAGAACACCGAAAAACTACACCGGAAGTTTGAATTTTGCAACATGGATAAGACTACCGGTAAAACATAACCAGGATAGGAAGGGCTGATTCATGAAAGAGTATACCACCGAGTTTCTTCGCAACATTGCACTGGTCTCTCATGGAGGCGCGGGGAAAACAATGTTGGCGGAGGCGTTTTTACATGCAACCGCAGCGACAACACGACTTGGCAAAGTGGAGGATGGGACCACGGCTTCAGATTATGATGAAGAGGAAATTCGCCGAAAGATTTCCCTCTACGCAAGCATGATTCCAGTTGAATATCGCGACCATAAGCTAAATGTGATCGACGCACCCGGCTACACCGATTTTGTGGGCGAAGCCATCTCTGCTCTCAGCGTTTCGGATGGCGCGATCATTCTCGTGGATGCGGTGGCCGGGGTGGAAGTGGGGACCGAGCTGGCATGGCGTTATGCAGATGAGTTCAAGCTCCCACGCTTTTTCCTGATCAATAAGATGGACCGCGATAACGCTGACTTTGAAAAGACCTACACCGCCTTAGAAGAGTTCGCCCGCGGTCATGGCAAGCGCACGCTTAAAGTTCAATTGCCCGTTGGAGAGAAACAGAATTTCAAGGGTGTGGTGGATCTGATCGGTATGAAAGCTTATGTGGCTGATGGCAAGACAGGGGCAGACATCCCTGGTGACCTAAAAGAAGCCGCCGACCAGGCCCATTTCACCATTGTGGAAGCCGCAGCCGAGGGGGACGATGAACTGATGGAGAAATATCTCGAGAATGGTTCTCTGACCGACCAAGAGATGGTGCGCGGTCTAAAAGGTGTGATCCACGCTGGAGACTTCATCCCGGTCTTCTGCGCGGCCGGCGGACGCGAGATCGGCGTGGTCGCGCTGCTCAACAGTATGATCGACCTGATGCCGTCCCCGCTGAACGGTCCCAGGCGCGTGGCTCAGGGCAGGAATGGTGAAGAGGAATTGAAGCCGTCGGATACCGAGGCGCTTGCCGCGTATGTCTGGAAGACCACCGCCGACCCGTTCGTTGGCAAGATGACCTACTTCCGTGTGTTCTCGGG
>Ga0073934_10005881_pt1 | contig 18439 bp, 10 predicted proteins | sample LarsenN4metaG_FD_76834 | JGI IMG/M metagenome (GOLD analysis project Ga0073934, IMG submission 76834) | Hot spring sediment bacterial and archeal communities from British Columbia, Canada, to study Microbial Dark Matter (Phase II) - Larsen... ... | reverse complement strand
GGGCGCGCAGCTCGGCGACGCCCTCGTGCGCACGGCCCAGGCACTGCAGGAAGCGCAGGCCGGGCGCGTGCTGCCGCGCCCGCAGCGAATCCTGCTCGTCACCGACCTCGCGGAAGGCTGCCGGCTGGAAGGGCTGCAGCACTTCGACTGGCCGAGTGACATTCCCGTGGAACTCGCCGTCGTGGCGCCGAAGTCGTCCACCAATGCCGGTGTGCAGTACGTGGCGCCGTCGGCCGACCTGGCCGACGACAAGGTCCGTGTGCGGATCAGCAATGCGGCGGGCTCGGTGAAGTCGGAGTTCGCGCTGCGGTGGCTCGATGCAAAGCCCGGCATTTCTGAAAGCCGGGCTTCGCAAGACGCAGAAGCCGGGCTTTCGGAAAAGCCCGGCTTCGTGGTGAAAGTCCACGTCCCTCCGGGCCAGAGCCGCGTGATCGCATTGCCGGAGCGGCCGGCGGGGACGGAGTCGGCCATCGAGTTGACCGGCGACGAACACTCCTTCGACAACCGATTGTGGCTCCCCTTCCGCCAGCCGCAACAGTGCACGGTGATGTACGTCGGCAATGAACAACCGGATGATTCGTCGAGCGCGCGGTTTTACTGGGAGCGCGCCCTGGCCTCAAACCCGCGCTATGAAGTGACGGTCGTCACCTCGTCCTTCCTCCCTTTCCAAGGGGGGGTTAGGGGAGGTAGCGATGTGGACAACGCTGCCGTCCCATCGCGCGACCCCCCCGTCCCCCCCCTTGGAAAGGGGGGGCGAAGAGAAGACGCGCCGGTCCTCGCGCTGGTGACGACTTTGGGCGAGCCGGGACTCGCGCTCCTGCCGAAACTCCTTGCAGCGGGGAGCCACGTTGTCGTCGCACCGCGCACGGCGGACGATCTCGTCGCCGCGCTGTCCGCGTGCGGAATCTCGCAGGTCACCGCGCAGGAAGCGACCGTCCGCGATTACGCCCTGTGGAGCGAGATCGACTTTGAAAGCCCGTGGCTGGCGCCGTTCGCCGAGTCGCAGTTCGCCGACTTCTCCGGCATCCATTTCTGGAGGCACCGCACGTTGTCTGAGCCGCTACCCTCGGCGACAAAGGTGCTGGTGCGTTTCGACGACGGCCAGCCCGCGGTCATCGAACTGCCCGTGCCGGAAGGCCGCGTGTGGTGCTTCACCTCCGGCTGGCATCCGCAAGACAGCCAGTTGGCGCGCAGCACGAAGTTCGTGCCCCTGGTGTGGCGAATGCTCGAGCACGCGCTGGGGGACGTGCCGGTGACAGCGGCGCTGGCGGTGGGTCAGCCGCTTCCGACGCCGCGCGGCGCCAGTGCCTGGACCATCACGCCGCCGGACGGGAAAGAGGTCGGCTGGGGCCCCGCGGACGGAATGTTCGCGCAGACGGACTCGCCGGGGCAGTATACTTTGCTGGTGGATGGGCGGCGGGAAGTCTACGCGGTGAACGTCAGCCCCGACGAAAGCCGCACCGACCCGCTCCCCCCCGAGCAGTTGGAAGCCTACAGCGTGCGGCTGTCGACAAAGCCGGCGACGCCGCAGAAATCGCCGTCGGACGTGCAGTTGCGGCAGCAACAATTGGCGGAGCTGGAGCAGCACCAGCAGTTGTGGAAGTGGGCCGTCCTGGCAGCAGTGCTGTTGATTGCGACGGAAACGGCCATCGCCGCGTGGAAAGGCCGCGCGGCGGCGGATGTGGAGTGAACGATACGACACGAGCGCGAAGCCGCAAGCGTCGATCGCCTGCGGTTTCGCGATTCGAGGAACGAATTATGCCCCATTCGCTCGAGCAACAACTCACCGATCAGCTCGGCAGCGTGTCGCGGCGCGGCTGGAAGTTCCAGCGCCGGACGCTCCTCGCCGCGGGCTGGGCCGCTGTCGCGCTCCTGGTGTGGCTGGGGGTGACGGCGGCGAAATCGCTTGGCCCTACGTTCGCCATCTACGGCGGGTTGGCGGCGGCGGCGTGCACGGTGGCGGCGCTCACGATCGGCCGCCGCGGCTGGTCGAAACTCGACACCGCCCGCCGCGTGGAAGCGAAATTCCCCGAGCTCAACGCCACCCTGCTCACCGCGCTGGAGCAGTCGCCCGACGTCGCCACCGGCCGATTGAACGTGCTGCAGCACATGGTGGTCATCGAGGCACTCACGCATTCCGTCTCCCACGCGTGGACCGACGTGGTGTCGTCGCGGCGAATGAGGGCGGCCACCGTCGCCGCCGCCGTCTCGGCGGGGCTGCTTGTTGGCGCGTTGTCGACGGCGTGGAAGTCGGGCGAGCGGCCGAAATCGCTGGCCGTGCTTGCCCCGGGACTCATCCCCCTCAGCGAAGACGAGATGCCGGTGAAGATCGACCCCGGCGACGTCGAGCTGGAGCGCGGCACCAGCCTGCTGGTCCTGGCCCGCTTCAACGGACCGCTGCCCAATCACGTACAGCTCATCGCCCAGGCGGACGGCCCGCCCGACACGCCGTTGGCCTGCGAGAAGAGCCTCGACGACCCCGTGTTCGGTGCACGACTGGCCAACGTCACCCGCGACATGACGTACCGCGTGGAGTACGACGGTCAGTCTACCCGCGACTACCGCGTGACCGTGTACGACTTGCCCGCGCTGGTGCGGTCGGACCTCGTCATCGATCCGCCCTCGTACACGAATCGTCCACAGCAGACGCTGGAAAATGCGTTCACCGCCACGGTGGTGGAAGGCTCGCAGATAACCATCGTCTGCCAGGTGAACAAGCCGTTGAAATCCGCCACGCTCGTCAACCGCAGAAGCCCAGGGATGGCGCTCCCTGGGTCTCTTTCTGCGCCGAAGACAGACCCAGGGACGGCCGTCCCTGGGCTTCCTCTGACGCGCGATGCGAACGATCCAAATCGCTGGACCGCCACGGTGTCGCCGAAGGAGTCGCTGTCGTTTGCGCTCGAGCTCGTCGACGACCGCGACCGCAGGAACCGCGATCCGGAAGACTTCCGCATTGACGTGCTGCCCAACCACCCGCCGAAGATCGAGCTGGCCTTCCCCGGCAAAGATGTGCGCGTGTCGCCGCTGGAAGAGTTCGCCATCGAAGGCCGCGTGGTGGACGACATCGGCTTGGAAGACTTCGGCGTGGTGCTGGAGGTGGCGGGACGCGAGCCGATCTCCGTTTCGCTCGGCCAGAAGCTCGGTCCGCAGCCGCAGGCGCTCCGCTGGCAGCAGGCACTGGAAGAACTGAACGTCGAGCCGGACGACCTGCTGTCGTACCACCTGTTCGCCGTCGACTTCGGCCCGGACGGCAAGCCGCGGCGGACCACCAGCGACCTGTACTTCGCCGAAGTGCGGCCGTTCGAGGAAACCTTCCGCCAGCAGGATCCCACGGCGGGCGGCCAGCAGTCGCAATCGGGCGGCCAGCAGCAACAGGGCAACCAGTTCAACAAGCTGATCGACACGCAGAAGCAGATCGTCTCGGCGATCTTCAACCTCACGCGCAAGGATGAGGAATGGTCCAAGCAGCGCGAGGAGAACGTGGACGTCATCCGGCAGTCGCAGGACCAGCTCCGCGAGAAGCTGCTGGCAATGATTCCCGACTTGCAGACGCTGGCCCAGCAGCGCCTGGCCGGCGCCGCCGCCGAGCGGATGGGCACTACCACCGAGCGCCTCGACGAAGCCACCGAGCAGGACAGCTCCACGCCGCTGTCGTCGGCGCTCGCGGCGGCGCAGGGAGCGTATCAGTCGCTGCTGAAACTCCGCGCCCGCGACCACCGCGTGCAACAGGGGCAGCAGCAGGGCGGCGGCTCGCAAGGGGGCAGCGCCAGCCCGTCGCAGCAGCAGCTCAATGAGCTGGAACTCACCAACAAGAAGAACCGCTACGAATCGCGGCAGACCGCCAGCAGCGAAGCGCAGACGGCCCAACAGGAAGATCTCGGCATCCTCGACCGCCTGCGCGAACTGGCCCGCCGGCAGGCCGACCTCGCCGAGAAACTCAAAGAGCTGGAGATGGCCCGGCGGACCGCCGCCACCGAAGAGCAGAAGGAAGAAATCGAGCGGCAACTGAAGCGCTTGCGCGACGAGCAGCAGCAACTGCTGCAGGACTCCGACGAGCTTCGCAACCGCATCGCCCAATCCAACCGCCAGGACCAGTTGTCGAACACCCGGCAGCAACTGGAGCAGACGCGGCAACGGCAGCTCGACGCCACGGAGAAGCTTCGCGAAGGGCAACTCTCGCAGGCGCTCAGCTCCGCCACCCGGGCCGAGCGCGAGCTGCAGGATCTGCACAACGAGTTCCGCCAGCAGACCTCGGCCCGCTTCGCCGACGCCATGCGCGAGCTCCGCGAAGAAGCGCGGCAACTCTCGCAGCGCGAGAACGAGCTGCGCGAGCAGCTCAAGGAATCGACGGTCGAAGATGCCAGGCCCACGCTGCGAAAGTCGCGCGACCGCACCAACCTGGAAAACGAGTTCCGTCAGCAGCGGCAGGCGCTGAGCGACGTCGTCGAGCAGTCCAAGGAGATCGTCAGGGACTCCGAGACCGCCGAGCCTCTGCTCGCGCAGCAGTTGTACGAGGCACTTCGCGGCGTGCGCGAATCGAAACTGGAAGCCGCAATGGAGGCGGTGCCGTCGCTCATCAAACAGGGCTTCATCCCCGCCGCCGAGCGCGCCGAAGAGCAGGTGAAGGAGGGACTCGACCGGTTGCAGAAGGGGATCGAGCAGGCGGCCGAGGCAGTTCTGGGGGACGAGGTGGAATCGCTGAAGCGTGCCAAGAGCGAGCTGGCGGAACTCTCGCAGCAGCTCCAGCGCGAGTTCGAGCGCCAACAGGGTTTAGCCAGCGACCCAACGGGCCGCGGTCAGAATGAGAACCAGCCCGGCCAACTGCAAAACGGTCAATCTTCGGACCAGGGTCAAAAACCCGGTCAGGGTCAGCAGCCCGGTGAAAGCCAGCGCGGCCAACCAGGGCAACAGGGTCAGCCACCCGGGCAAAGACAACAGGGAGAAGGACAGCAACCCGGTCAGGGCCAACCAGGCCAACAGGGCCAAGGTCAACAACCCGGCCAAGGTCAAACCGGTCAACCGGGACAACCAGGCCAGGGCGGACAAAGCCAGGGCGGACAGACTCCCTCCGACACGCCCGGTCAGAACGGACAACCGCAGTCGGGTCGGCCCGGCAGCCTTCGCGCCGGGGGACCGCGCACCGGCAATCAGCGCGGCGGCAATGAATGGGGCGGATTCAACCAGACGGGTGGCGGCGGCAATGCCGGACCGCTCACCGGCGAAGGCTATCGCGAATGGTCTGAACGGCTCCGCGACGTCGAAACGATGGTCTCCGATGCCGAACTGCAAGCCGAAGTCGCCCGCCTGCGCGACCAGGCCCGCAGCCTGCGTGCCGACTTCAAGCGACACTCCAAAACGCCGGAGTGGGAGCTGGTGAAGGGGAGCCTGTACGAGCCGATGCTCGAGCTGCAGCAGAAGCTCGCCGAGGAAGTCGCCCGCCGCGAGTCGCCCGACGCCCTCGTCCCCATCGACCGCGATCCCATCCCCGCCCGCTACCGCGAGCTCGTGCGCAGCTACTACGAACGCCTCGCGAAAGAGGGGGAGAAGAGGGAGTAGGTATCAGATGTCAGGAGTCAATGCAAAGCCCACGGGCCGCGCCCCGTGGGTTTGTGTTGCTCACGCTCACCAAAGTGCAAATTGGTTCAATGTGATGATTGACCTACGGGGCGCAGCCCGTGGGCTTCAAGTTCCCTACCCATGCTCGCCGCGATCATCTTTGCCCGCTCCGCCTGGCTCTGGCCTGTCGCGATTCTCGCGGCGGTGGCGGCGGTGCTGCTGTTCGCGCAGTACCGCACGTTGCGGCGGGAGTCGCCGGCGTGGATGGCGGTGGGCGCAGCGAAGTGGCTCGCCCTCGTGCTCCTCGCGGTGTGCCTGGCCGAGCCGCTGTGGAGCAGCCAGCGCGCCCGGCCCGGTGCGAACCTGTTCCTGCTGGTCGCCGACAACTCGCAGAGCCTGACGCTCAACGACGGGGAGGCCGGTGCGACACGCCCCGGCTCTTCGCGCGGCGAGGAACTCAAGAAGATCCTGCTCGATACCGCCGCCCCGTGGCATGTCCGGCTGGAGCAGGACTTCGAGGTCCGCCGCTACCAGTTCGACGGGGCCGTGCAGTTCGTCACCGATTTCAATCGCCTCGAGTTCTCCGGCGACCGCTCCGAGCTCGGCGGAACGCTGAAATCGCTGCGCGACCGGCTGCGCGATCGCAACGTCGCGGGAATGCTGCTGTTCACCGACGGAAACGCCACGGACGACTTGCGACCGGCTGATTGGGAAGGGCTGCCGCCGGTGTATCCCGTCCCCATCGGCCGCGCCGCAAACCAGCGGGATCTGGCGGTGTCGAACGTCGCCGTCGCCACGACGGCTTTTGAAGACGCTCCGGTCACGCTGCAGGCGGAGATTTCGCACCTGGGCCTGGGGGGTGAACCGGTCGTCGTGCGCGTCGAAGACGAAGCCGGCAAGACGGTGAAAGAAGAGCAGCAGACGCTCTCGCACAACGGCACGTCCACGGTCGTGCGGTTTCAATTGCGGCCCACGGCGCCGGGCGTGACGTTCTACCGTGTCCGCGCCACGCTGCGCGAACAGGAAAAAGTGTCCGGGACACTCGGAAGTGTCCCGGACACTGAGGCCACGCTCGCGAACAATGTTCGGCTGGTCGCCGTCGATCGCGGAGCGGGGCCGTATCGGCTGCTGTACGTCAGCGGCAGGCCGAACTGGGAGTTCAAGTTCCTGCGCAGGGCGCTCGAATCCGACGACCAGCTTTCGCTGGCGGCCCTGGTGCGGATCGCCAAAAAAGAGGCCAAGTTCGAGTTCCGCGGCCGCGAAGGGGAATCGGCCAATCCGCTGTTCCGCGGCTTCGATCGCGTGGATGAAGACACCGAACGGCACGACCAGCCGGTGCTCGTCCGCCTCAACACACAGACTCCCGACGAGCTCCGCGACGGCTTCCCGAAAACAGCCGAGCAGCTCTACCGCTATCACGCGATCATTCTCGACGACGTGGAAGCCGCGTACTTCACTGCCGAGCAGCTCGCGCTGCTGGAGCGGTTTGTCTCGGAGCGCGGCGGCGGACTGCTGGTGCTGGGCGGGCAGGAATGCTTCCGCCAAGGCGGATATCAGAAAACGACGCTGTCGCGATTGCTGCCGGTCTATCTCGACGCCGCCCAGGTTGCACCGCCGGCCACCGGGTATCGCCTCGCCCTCACCCGCGAGGGCTGGCTGCAACCGTGGGCGCGGCTGCGCTCCACCGAGTCGGAGGAAGTCCTGCGGTTGAAGCAGGTGGCGGCGCTACAGACGCACAACAGCATCAGCGGCATCAAGCCTGGCGCGGCGGTCATCGCCGAGGTCATCAACCCGCAGGGCCAGAAGCAGCCGGCGCTTGTGTATCAACGCTTCGGTCAGGGCCGCTGTGCCGCAGTGTTGGTCGGCGATTTGTGGCGGTGGCAGCTCGCGCAGGGGGACGAACAGCGCGAGAAAGACGATTTGGGCAAAGCGTGGCGGCAGATGATGCGGTGGCTGATTGTCGACGTCCCCAGCCGCGTGGAGCTGCACGCGGCCACCGAGCACCTGGCCAGCGCGGCCGTGGTGAAGTTGACCGCGCGCGTCCGCGACCCGGAGTTCCACGCGCAGGACAACGCCGCGGTGACGTTCACCGTCACGCCGCCCGAGGCGCCGTCGCTCACCGTCCCCGCCGAAGCGTCGCTCGAGGAACCGGGCGTGTACACGGCCGTTGCGGCCAATCGGCCGGCGGGCGCGTGGCGGGCGACGGTGGACGTTGTCGATGGCGAAGGCCGGCCGCTGGGCAAGGCGGCGACGGGATGGGCGGCCGATCCCGCCGCGCAGGAGTTCCGCCGCGTCGCCCCCGACCGCGAGGCGCTGGAGCGGATTGCAAAATCGACGAAGGGGCAACTCGTCGAGCTGGCCAACCTGGAGTCATTCACCGCCTCTCTCGCCGCGCGCAAGGCGCCGATTGAAGAAACAACCACCAGCCCGCTGTGGCACCATCCACTGTGGTGGCTGGCGATCGTCGTCGGCCTGTGCGCCGAGTGGGCCTACCGCCGAAGCCGCGGTTTGCCGTGAACTTCGTCTTAGCCCCCCACGAGTCGTGGGGGGCCGGATGCTACACGGGACGTGGAATGCGGATTGAGTTGGATCGGTGTGGTTTTTGAAGCGCTCGGCCCCCGGCGACTCGCCGGGGGCTAAGACGCGGAGGCTGAATGTCGACCATTCTCGTACTCACAGTTCTCTTGCTGACACCGGACGCACCGCGCGCCGACGTGGTGATCGTGGTCGGCGCTCCGGGCGCGCCCGATTACGCGCCGCTGTTTGCTGAATGGTCCGCACGCTGGGAGCGCGCGGCGGAACTGGGCAACGCGCGAGCCACCGTCATCGGCTCTGCTTCGTCCCCCCTTTCGAAGGGGGAGATAGGGGCGGTAGTCGATCATCTCCACGCCCGCGCGACCCCCCCTAACCCCCCCTCAGAGAGGAGGGACGAAGTGAAGACAGACCGCGATCGGCTCAAGTCCGCTCTCGTCGACGCCGCGCAGGTGGCCGATCGCCCGTTGTGGCTGGTGCTCATTGGCCACGGCACGTTCGACCGCCGCACGGCGAGGTTCAACCTGCGCGGTCCCGATTTCTCCGCGCAGGAATTGGGCGAGTGGCTCAAACCCCTCGCGCGGCCGGTCGCCGTCATCGACTGCACCGCCGGCAGCGCCCCATTCATGGGGGCCGTCACAGGACCGCAGCGGGTCGTGATCACAGCGACAAAAGGGGGCGCGGAGCTGAACTTCGCCCGGTTCGGCGACTTCCTGTCCCAGTCGATCACCGATCCCGCCGCCGATCTCGACAAGGACGACCAGGTGTCGCTGTGGGAGGCGTTCCTGTCGGCATCGCGGCGGACGGCCGAGTTCTATCAAACCGACGGCCGGTTGATGACCGAGCACGCCCTGCTCGACGACAACGGCGACGGCCAGGGCACCCGTGCGGACGAGTTCGTCGGCCTGCAGCCCGCGCCGAATGTGAAGGACCGGGCCGACACGCTCGATGGCTCCGTCGCCCATCAGTGGCACCTCGTCCCCAGCGACGCCGAAGCCGCGCTCCCGCCCGAAATTCGCGCCCGCCGAAACGCGCTGGAATTGAAGATCGTAGCGCTGCGGCAGCAGAAGAAAGATCTGAATGAGGACGAGTATTTCGACAGGCTGGAGGCGCTACTGATCGAGCTGGCGCGGTTATCCGTGAGTGTAGAGAATTTGAAAAATCGGTGATCGCGGATCGGGCCGGTCAGAACTCGCCCGTCATTTCGCCGCCGTTGCGGGTGGCGAGGGCTTTCCACAGGTTGGTGTCGATGTTTTCCGTGAGGAACCGCACCCGGCCGTCGCCGAACAGGAGGTGCACGCCGCCGGTGTGCCAACTGTGGAAATCGTCCATGTGCAGCGAGGGATGGTTGGGGGTGTGATCCGAAACGCCAAGGATTCGCGGCGCCGGCTCTTCGCCCCCCGCGATGTAGCCCACCCAGGTGCTGTGCCATTCCGGTTCTCCAGCAGTCGTGATGATCGATCGCGTGTCGGTGCGGTGCTCGCCGATGACGAGAGTGTTGCTCGTCCCGTCGGTGAGGTCGCGGATCCGCGTGACGCTGTTGTGATAGAACACGCCGTCGCTTTGGCATTGAGCGGTGGGAAACGGCGGGGCGTCGCAGATGTCCTCGGGCCCTTCGGTGCCGAAGCTCCCCACATAGTTCGCGCTGGGCAGCCGGGCCAGCACGGCGGTTGGGTTTGCTTCATCGTGGATGTCCCACATGTCGGGCGACGGGTCAGACGGGCAGCGGAAGACCGAGAGCGCGGGTCGGACGCTGACCGGGTTCGCCACCGGATCGAAGCACGACGCCCGGAAGTTCAACTGGTTGAACAGCGGTCCCTGGTCGACATACGGCAGGAGGTGCGCTCCCCAGCCGAAGCCATTCAGCCCATCCATGTCGGCGCCCGCCGGGCGCGTGACGCCGATCCAGCCGGGGGGAAACGTGTTGAAGTTGTCGTGATAGTTGTGCAGCGCCAGACCCAGTTGCTTGAGGTTGTTGAGGCACTGCGACCTGCGGGCGGCCTCGCGCGCCTGCTGAACGGCCGGCAGCAACAGCGCAATGAGGACCGCAATGATCGCAATGACGACCAGCAATTCGATGAGCGTAAAACCGTGCCGACGACGCATGGGAAATCTCCTTCGGAACGACGCGGCCGCGGACTCGCAGCCGATGAACGAAGGCGATTGTAATTCACTAGCAATTCTATTGCAAGTAGTCAGAGGCTGCGATTTCACACGAGGGGCGCCACAGCCTCGAGGGCGAGCGAAGAAGGACACGGCATCTGGCATCAGGTGTCAGGTAAAAGAAGAGGCTGCACCAGATTTCGTTCCTGACACCTCATACCTGATCGCTGACACCTTTCATCGCCCGCGGCGGAATTTGCGCTGCGCGGCGCGGATGGCGTCGGCCAGCACGTCGATCTCGCCGGGCGTATTGTAGAACGCGAAGCTGGCCCGCGCCGTCGCCGTCACCTGCAGCAGTTCGTGCAGCGGCATCGTGCAGTGGTGGCCAGCGCGGATCGCCACCCCTTCGCGATCGACCAGGTCCGAAAGGTCGTGCGGATGCACGGTATCGACCGTGAAGCTCACAATCGCCCCTTTGTGCTGAGGCGATGGGCCATAAATCGTCAATCCCTCGATGGCACCGAGCTTCGCAGACGCCTGCTGCAGCAACTCGTGCTCGTAGGCGCGGATCTTCTCCAGGCCCAACGCTTGCACGTAGTCGATTGCCGCACCCAGGCCCACGGCGTCGACGAACGGCGCGGTGCCCGCCTCGAACTTTGCGGGCAGGTCGGCCCACGTGGAGCGTTCGCGAAAGACTTCGCGAATCATATGCCCGCCGGTGAGGAACGGGTCCATCGCCTCAAGCAACTCGCGCCGGCCATAGAGGACGCCGATGCCCGTCGGGCCGTACAACTTGTGCCCCGAAAACGCCAGGAAGTCAATGCCGTCGGCGACGACGTTCGTCGCTTCGTGGGGAACGCTCTGGGCGCCGTCGACCACGATCTTCGCGCCCACGGCGTGTGCCCGCACGGCCAGCTCGCGGATCGGGTTGATCGTGCCCAGCACGTTCGACATGCCGGTGACGGCCAGCAGCTTCGTCCGTGGCGAGAGGATGGAATCGAGCGCGTCGAGCTCCAGCCGGCCGTCGGGCGTCAACGGGATGAACTTCAGCGCGGCGCCGGTGGCCTGGGCCGCAAGCTGCCACGGCACGAGGTTGGCGTGGTGCTCCATTTCACTGAGCACGATCTCGTCGCCGGGCGTGAGGAACTTGCGGGCCCACCCAAAGGCCACGAGATTGAGCGACATGGTGGTGCCGGATGTGAAGAGGACTTCCTCCGGCTGCGTGGCGCCGATGAACCGCTGCACTTTCTCGCGGGCCTGCTCCAGCTCCAGCGTCATGCGGTCGCCGAGCTGGTGGATGCCGCGGTGCACGTTCGCGTTGTACTCGGTGTAACACTCGACGAGCTTGTCGATGACGCACTGCGGCTTCTGGGCGGTGGCGGCGGTGTCGAGATACACCAGCGGCCGGTTGCCCGCCAGCCGCTGTGCGAAGATCGGAAAGTCGCGGCGAACAGCGGCGACGTCGAACTCGGTCGTGGCAGCGGTCGTGGACATTGGTGTTGTGGCGAGCCGAGTCGCGTCAGCGACCGGGTGTCTTGGCTTTTTCCATGATTGAAGCCAAGACTCCGGGAGCTTACGCTTCCAGCTCGCCACCCGGTTGTTCGAGGGAATACAACATCGTCTTCAGCACGCGGAAGCCGAGCAGCCCGCATTTCTGCCGGCTGGGCGTGAGACGCACCTGCAGCAGCGCGAGCATGTCCTTCGCCTGGAGCGCTTTCAGCTCATCGAGCGACTTGCCCTCCACATGCTCGCACAGGATGGACGCGGCCGCTTGGCTGATCGCGCAGCCCTTGCCGTCGAAGTACGCCTGCTTCACGCGACCGTCGTCGATCTGCAACTCCAGGCCGATCACGTCGCCGCAAATGGGGTTCTTGTCGCAGTGCGAACACGACGGATGAGCCAGGTGCCCCTTATGATACGGGGCCTCGTAATGGTCGAGGATGTGCTCGCCGTAGATGTCGTCGGATGCGTCGGTCACAGCGATCAAACCCCGCGGAGCGCCCTACCGGCCGTCGTGTGGTCCCCTACCGGCTCCGTGTGGACCGTCGTATTCTAGGCGCGGCAATGAGGGAATTCCAACGGGCGGCAAAACCTGTCGCCATTCGCTGCCGTACGCGGTACGATATCTCATTCCAGCCCCGAATCCTTCCTGCTTTCATCCAGCCCAATGAGTGATCCTTTGCGAACGTCCGCCTTGATCGGAGCACTGTGTCTAGCCGCGTGCGTGTTTCCTTCACGTGCGGAAGAAACGACTTCCGCGGAGCACCTCGCGTTCTACCAATCCGAAGTCCTCCCGGTCCTGGAGCAGCACTGCTACAAGTGCCATGGGCCAGGCAAAGCGAAAGGCGGTCTCACGCTGGTGAGCCGGGCGGCGATCCTGAAAGGGGGCGAGAGCGGCCCGGCGGTCGATCTCAAGTCGCCCAAAGACAGCGGTCTGTTGCAGGCGATCAACTATCAGGGCTTCGAGATGCCGCCGTCGGGCAAGCTGCCCGCGGCGCAGATTGCCGTGCTGACGAAGTGGGTGGAACTCGGTCTGCCGATGCCCGCCGGCGGCGACGCGCCGCTCACCGAGCACAAAGGGTCGCCGCAGGTCACCGAGGAAACAAAAAACCATTGGTCGTTCCGGCCGGTACGGCGTCCAGAAGTGCCCGCGGTGTCCGACGCCGCGTGGGTGGCAAATCCCATCGACGCGTTCGTTCTGGCGAAGCTGGAAGTCGCGGGGTTGAAGCCGAACCCGCCGGCTGACCCCGGGCGGCTCGTCCGTCGCGTGCATTACGACCTGGTCGGCCTGCCGCCGTCGATGGAACTGGTGGAGCGGTTCTGCGCCGATCCGTCTGCCGCGGCCTATCAAACGCTGATCACCGATCTGCTGGAGTCGCCCCATCACGGCGAGCATTACGCGCGGTACTGGCTGGACGTCGTGCGGTACGCCGAGTCGAACAGCTTCGAGCGCGACAATCCCAAGCCGTTTGTATGGCGCTACCGCGACTACGTCATCAACTTCTTCAACAGCGGGGCGGGATACGACCGGTTCATCCGCGAGCAACTGGCGGGAGATGAACTGGATGAAGTCACACGGGACTCCATCATCGCCACCGGCTATTACCGTCTCGGATTGTGGGACGACGAGCCGGCCGATCCGGAGCTGGCGTTCTACGACGGCATCGACGACATCGTGAGCACCACGTCGCAGGCGTTCCTGGGTCTGACGTTGAACTGCGCCCGCTGCCACGACCACAAGCTCGACCCCATCCCGCAGGCGGACTACTACCGGTTCGCCGCGTTCTTCCGCAATATCAAGCACTACGGACAACGGTCCGACGAGTCGGTGTACGAGGCGTCGGTGCGGTCGATCGCATCGCCCGAAGAGCAGCAGCAGTGGCAATCGCAGAAGCTTGAGTGGGAGCAGCGCGTCGCCGCGTTGCGGAAGCAATTGGACGAAGTAGAGGCCGGCATCCGCGAGCAGCTGCAAGGAGGCGAGCGCGACGACTTCAAAGCGGACAGCGAACGACTGCCGATCATTCGAAAGCACGTTGGCGACTTGATTTCGGAGGACGACTTCAACACGTATGCCCGCACGCGGAAAACGTGGACTGATCTGCGCAACCGTCCGCCGCGAAGTGCGAGCCAGGCCTTGTGCGTGAAAGAAAACGGAACGAACGTGCCGCCGACGCACGTGCTGGTCCGGGGCAGTCCGCACGTGAAAGGGGATGTCGTCGAGGCCGCGTTTCCCGAAGTGCTGTCGCCGCCGGCGCCGAAGCTTCGCCCCGTCGCGAACGGCGAGAGCAGCGGGCGTCGCCGCGCGCTCGCGGAGTGGATCGCCAGCTCCGACAACCCGCTCACCGCCCGCGTGATGGTGAACCGGCTGTGGCAATGGCACTTCGGCCGCGGCATTGTCCCCTCCAGCAACAATTTCGGTCTGCAGGGCGATGTCCCCACGCATCCCGAATTGCTCGACTGGCTCGCTGCCGAGTTCGTCGAGCACGGCTGGGATCTGCGGCACATTCACCGGTTGATCCTGATGTCGAACACCTACCGCATGTCATCCCAAGGTCAGCCCGCGGGATTGGAACAAGATCCGCAGAACCAGCTCTTCTGGCGGTTCGACATGCGGCGTTTGCGTGCGGAGGAGATCCGCGATTCGATCCTCGCCGCCAACGGCACGCTCAAACTCGACAAGATGTTCGGTCCGAGCGTTTATCCCACCATCGAGCCGGAGGTGCTCGCCGGGCAATCGCGTCCGGGAGCAGGTTGGGAGAGATCGTCGCCGGAGGACAAGCGGCGGCGCAGCATCTACATTCACATTAAGCGCTCGCTCACGGTGCCGCTGCTGGCGAACTTCGACGCCGCCGACACCGACTTCACCTGCCCCGTGCGGTTCGCCACCACGCAGCCGACCCAGGCGCTGACCATGCTCAACAGCGCGTTCCTGCAGGAGCAGTCGCGGGAACTGGCGAGCTTTGTGCAGCGAGCCGCGGGCCACGACCGCTCCGCGCAGGTGAGACTCGCCCTGACGCGCGTGCTGCAGCGCGAGCCGACCGAACAGGAAATCGCCCGCGGCCTGGGTTTGATAGAATCGCTGGAAACGAATGGCGAGAGCGCCGACCTGGCGTTCCAGCATTTCTGCTTGACGGCGTTAAACTTGAATGAGTTTGTGTACCTGGATTGAGTCGATCAAAGCCCCGAGCGCAAGCGAAGCAGTACCTGGATCTTGTCGCGGACGCGCTCGGTGACGATCAGCGCTGAAACGACTGAGAAGCTTGGAGAAGTGATTATGCCCACCCCCAACTTCTGTGGCCGCACGCGGCGAGAATTCCTCTGGGAAACCGGCGCCGGCTTCACCGGTACGGCGCTCACCGCGCTGTTGAGCCTGGACGGCTTCTTCGCGAATACCGCCACTGCGGCGGACACGGCAAAGGCGGCATTTAAGAATCCCCTCGCCCCCAAGCCGCCGCACTTCGATCCCGCCGCCACCGCGTGCATCTTCCTCTACATGTACGGCGGGCCAAGCCACGTCGATACCTTCGACTACAAGCCCACCATGACCGGCCGCGACAACCAGACCGTGGCGGTGAAAACCTTCGGCCGCGGCGGCCACAAGAACGAAGGCCGCATCGTCGAGCCGCGTTGGAAGTTCCACCAGTACGGCGAATGCGGCAAGTGGGTCAGTGACCTGTTCCCGCACCTCGCCCGGCGCGTGGACGACATGGCCTTCATTCACTCCATGACCGCCGATTCCCCCATTCACGGCTCGGCAATGCTGATGATGAATTCGGGCAAGGTGCTCTCCGGCAGCCCCTGCATTGGGTCGTGGCTCAACTACGGTTTGGGAACGGCCAACGAAAACCTGCCCGGCTTCGTGGTGATGCTCGATCCCCGCGGCGGGCCGATTTCCGGTCCAAAGAACTGGTCGAGCGGCTACATGCCGGCGTCGTACCAGGCGACGGTCATGCGCTCGCAGGGGAACCCCATCCTCGATCTCGCGCCGCCGGAAGGCCTGACGGTCTCCGCCCAGCGCAAGCTGCTCGACGTGCTCCGGGAGTACAACGAAGAGCACGCCGCCGCCCGGGCGGACAACTCCAACCTTGCGGCCCGTATCGCCAGTTACGAGCTGGCGTTCAAGATGCAGGCGCATGCTCCGGATGCAATGGACATCTCCCAGGAAACCGCGGCCACGCAGAAACTGTATGGCCTCGACGATCCCAAAACTGCCACCTTCGGACGGCAATGTTTGTTGGCGCGAAGGCTCGTCGAGCGCGGCGTGCGGTTCGTGCAGATCTATTCTGGCGGCGCCCACAACGACGACAACTGGGATGCCCACACCGACATGGAGTCGAACCACAACTTGCACGCCGGCGAGACCGACAAACCCATCGCTGGATTATTGGCAGATTTGAAGCAGCGCGGGCTGTTGTCGAAGACGCTCATCGTGTGGGGCGGCGAGTTCGGCCGGCAACCCACGGCCGAATATGCCAAGGGGACCGGTCGCGACCACAATTCCTACGGCTTCACCATGTGGCTGGCCGGCGGCGGGATTAAGGGGGGCGTGAGTGTGGGCATGACGGACGAGCTCGGCAGCGCCGCCGTCGAAGACCGCTTCCACGTGAAGCACCTGCACGCCACCATCCTGCACCAGATGGGGCTCGATCCGAACCGCTTGAGCTACTTTTTCGGCGGTCTGGATCAGAAGCTCGTCGGCGTGGAAGAGGTGGAGCCGATCGAGAAGATCATCGCGTGAGCGAACCGTCACTTGGTTGATGTCTTCGTTTCAGCGGCCTTTGCTTTCTTCTCGGCGAGGCGTTTGGCCTTGGCGTCCTCATACGTTTCGCGTGCCTGGCGAATGCGCTGCTCGCGGCGGTAGGAACGCTCCCAGAACTGGTCGAGATCCACGCGCTGCTGAACGATGCTGGCCCGCATGGCGGCGGTCGCGGCTTGCCAGCGCCGGGCCTGCATCTGCTCGAGCTGCAAGAAGCTCGCCATCGACGAGCCTCCGCCGTTCATCCCTCCCGGGGGACGCCCCCCGCCCGGCCCCTGGGCCAACGCGGCGGACGCCAACAACGCGGCCATCGTCGCACAGGTTCTGGCGATCAGACCGATCGGCATGATGCTGCTCCGCGGGACTTGCAATTCGTCACTGGTCGAGCGTCGTACGAGCACAGGGAGCATAAACGCAAGGCATCGGGCGGAATCAACAGGGCGGCGCGCACCGAGGTTAGGAGCCGCGTGCTGGCGGACAGAATACCGAGTACCGAGTTCTAACCGAGCATTGAGTACTCCGTACGATTGCAGCGAGCTGCCCGGTGTGGCATCGTCATCAACTCGGACCTCCGCCTCAGCCGCGGCCCGTGTGAAGCCGTTTTCACATTGGGAGAATCATTTTCGACGACTTCCCCCTCAGCGGCGAAACCGCCGCAGGTTTGCGGGGTTTATTGTTGCCGTGACCGGACGGGATCGCCTGAGGTTCTGGGATCACGGTTGATTTGTGCGGTGGTTTCGCGTTTTCCAGGCGCCTCTTCATTCCCGCAGGACCGCCAACAGAGAGGAATTTCATGTCCCAGCAGTTGTTTCTGCCGAATCGACGGCTGTTCCTTGGCGCGTTGGGGGCCGGTCTGTTCACGACGCGCGGGCTGTTCGCCGAGCAGTTGTTGGAGACGCCGCGGTTGACCGAAGGGCCGTTCTATCCGGACAAGCTGCCGCTCGACCTCGATAACGACCTCTTAAGAATCAACGACAATATCACACCGGCGGTAGGGGAGATCGCGCATCTGACCGGTCGCGTGCTGACGGTCAGCGGTTTGCCGGTGCGCGACGTGACTGTGGAAATCTGGCAGTGCGACGCCAACGCCGTCTATCTGCATACCGCCGACAGCGTGGCGAAGGCGAATCAGCAGGACAAGAACTTTCAGGGCTTTGGCCGGTTCACGACGGGCACCACGGGTGAGTATCGCTTTCGCACCATCAAGCCGGTGCCCTATCCTGGCCGGCCGGCCCCGCACATTCACGTGAAAGTGAAGAAAGGGGATCGCGAACTCCTCACCACGCAGTTCATGATCCGCGGCCACGAAGGCAACGCCCGCGACGGCGTGTTCAACGGCATTCGCGACCTGCTGGACAAAGAACTCGTGCTGGTGGACTTCAAGCCGCTCAAGGACACGAAACTGGGCGAATACGTGGCGAACTTCGACATCATTCTCGGCCGCACTCCGGACGAAGCGCAGCTGCAGCGCGGCCGCACGGCCCGGTGACACATTGACAGCGTAGGGTGGGACGAGTCTGCGAGTCCCGCCGTCGTTTTCCCTGACCGCGATTGGCGGGACTCGCAGACTCGTCCCGCCCTACCCGCTTCTGAAAGACTCTCTCATGCGCAAATTGACCGGACTGATAACACTTACGGCTCTCATGACGATGGCGTCGTTCGCTGCAGCTCAACAACCGCCACAGCGCGGACCCGGTGGTCGTGAAGGGGGCGGACCCGGCGGCGGCAACCCCGAAGGCTTCATCGCGCGGCTGATGGAGCTGGACGCCAACAAGGACGGCAAGCTGCAGAAGAGCGAAGTCACCGACCAGCGCCTGCAGTCCCTGTTCGAGCGGGCCGACGCCGACAAGGACGGCGTGCTCACGAAGGACGAGTTAACCGCCGTCGCCAATCGGGAAGGGGGTCGCGGCGGTCCCGGTGGTCCGGGACAGGGCGGGCCCGGTGGACGCGGACTCGGTCCAGGTGGCCCCGGCGCCGGACCGGGCGGATTCG
>Ga0073934_10005880_pt1 | contig 18439 bp, 17 predicted proteins | sample LarsenN4metaG_FD_76834 | JGI IMG/M metagenome (GOLD analysis project Ga0073934, IMG submission 76834) | Hot spring sediment bacterial and archeal communities from British Columbia, Canada, to study Microbial Dark Matter (Phase II) - Larsen... ... | reverse complement strand
CTATAGCTGCGGTGGGAGCGAGCTATTTGTAGAATAGAGATAAAAAGCCTTTCTAAATTGGAGCACACAAGAATGGAACGAAGAATTCAGACGCCGCCTAAGCGCGTAATGCGTCTAGAAGCAAATTCCAGGAAAGCAATCTCCGGGCGATCAGGCATAGCTCTATCAACAAAATAGACCCCATTCGATGTTAACGCCCAGTTATTCCAATCGACCGGATGCAACTGGGAAAGCACAAGCGATTCATCTCCACCTTGTGTTGGTATACGCCATAGCCCAGCTACATTCTGCTTGGTAACATAGAGCCAATTTCCATCGAGCAATTCAACGCTTCTCAATATATAACTCTCGGTAAAAGAATTACCGGTAAAAATAGAGTCAATTTCCATCGAGCGATTCAATATCAAGCAAAAAGATTGTTTCAGGTGATTGTGCGCTTGCTCGATCAGTGAAGGCAAGCGTCTTGTTGTCCGGCAACCAGGCAATATCAGGTTCATCCGCGCGCCGGGCAACTTGCGAGCTTGCGCTCAGCCCCGCCAAGCGCGGGGATTGCATAGATCGCTCTCTCATTTTCAAGCGTTCGCACAAAAGCTATTGTGCGGCCATCGGGTGACCAGACTTGATTATGATCGCGCGCTGGGTTAGTTGTCGGCCGCTTGGAGATCGAGCGATTGAGCGCATCTTCGGTCACAAAGGTATCGGCCCATAGCGTTTCAAGAAGTTGCCCTCGCGTGACTGTCTCGCCCACCTGTTCAGCGAGCCAGACAAGCACTTCCATTACTTTCGGCTCGACCTTGTGACTCTTCCCGTTTCTGGTGATGTGACTGGTGCGCGGTTGAATGAAACACTCTCCTACCCAGAAGTCCCCTTCGATAGCTCGCTGATTGGATTGAATAGTTGACATAGATGAAATTGCTGCGCGCCATATCTCAATCCCTGGTGCGTCAATTGTAAGACCGCAAAGCAGGCCCAATCAAGTTGCCCCCCTTTGTGAGTTCCGATGACTGATGAACACTGCTTTCTCGTTTGGTCAGGAATCTGATTCCAGCTATCCTCGATATGCCAGAGCGGATTACGGCCGTTGAGGCCCCCCACACTGGAGCCTGGCAATAGCATAAACGCCAAAGGATTGGGCAAGCCTCCGCTCGCTCGGCGTCTGCTAGCCATCGCCAATGCTATTTTCAATGCTATAGGCGTGCGCATCAGAGAGTATCCCATAACTCCTAATAAGAGAGGTATTGATCGATCTGGCCTCAATCAAAGAGCTGGAAGGCATTCGCTAAAATCGCGCCAGGGGGCTTACCATAGGAGCGATGACTCGCCATTGCATTCACGATTCCAGAAAAGGACCCTTTTGCCTGAGAACGTTGCCTTTGATCCGGTCGAACGTGCGTTTTGTGTAGGCAGCACGCGCAAATTTATATCTATACGGGTGAAGTCGCACCCCCTGCAACAGAGTTCGCTAACAAAGAGCTTGACAAAATATATTGTATGGTGTACGGAAACACTATACAATCTTCTATCGTATAAGGTGAAGCAGATGTATATAACGATAGATGCCGATGATCGGCGGCCGATTTATCAGCAAGTGGTTGATGAGATCAAGAGCTTGATCGCTAAGGGGGAACTGCGCGAAGGAACTGTGTTGCCGCCGGTCAGGCAATTGGCGGCTGATTTGGGGGTCAACCTCAACACGATTGCCACTGCCTACCGCGAGCTGCAAAACGAAGGATTGGTCATTATCAAGCATGGCTCAGGGGCGGTGGTTACTTCCCGCAGGTCCAGCGTGAGCGGTGAAGATGAGTTGCGCAAACCGCTGCGCGCAGCATTGACCCAACTGGTGCTTGCCGGTCTGCCGCGCGCGCAAATTATGAGCATCGTGGCCGATGAGTTGCGCGGATTACTGAAAGGAGCGAAATGAGGTTGACTATGCTTGCGCTTCTGTTCTTCTGGCTAGTACTCGATGTAATTATCTTAGCTAGCTTCATGTACATGCCTGTATTGCGAGACGAAGAGGCATTCTTCGGCGTGCGAGTCAGCCCCGAAGTTTACCACGGGCCGGGCCGTCGCATCCTGCACCGGTATTGGTTCTGGCTAGTTGTGACATTTCTTGAAGTCGAAGCCATCGGGCTACTGGTATCGATCTATCGGTTCCAACTGCCTTATGCTCGCATTGCTTCGGTGCTGCTCCTGACTTCGGCCGGCATCATCTTTTATCTTATCTTTTATCGCCAGGTGAAGCCGTTCGAGATTGTCGATCAGAGGCAGCGATTCGCCTCATCGCTCAAGGTCCGGCATCTCGGCGATTACACCAGCATAGCTCTCGAAGTGGTCATTGGGGCCCTCACAGTATTGCCATCGCTGGCGCTGATCTATTATTACCCGGAGCTTCCCGGTCGTATTCCAGTGCATTGGAACTGGCGATTCGAGCCAGATCGCTGGGCAGATAAGAGTTTTGGCACGGTCTTCTTCTTGCCGATAATTGCAATCTACCTACAGGGCCTGTTCCTGTTGATCAAGCATGGTCTGCTTCAAGTGAAGATGACATTGCCTGCCGAGCATGCGGAAGAGTATTTCCGTTATAAGGAAGAATCGCTCAATATGAATATGAAGCTGATGGATCGGGTGCGAATTCTCATGGCTGTTTTGAAAGGCACCCTGGCGCTCAACATCATCTTCAGCGCTATCGAACGGTTTAGCTCTTTAAGGGGGATAATTGCCGTGACGGTAATCGCTACAACGTCACTGCTGTTAATCCTCGGCGCTTACTATGGGCATCGTCTCGTTGTCATAAACAGGAATCTGAAGGCAGTGGCAGGGCGAGTCTATGTTCAAAGAGAGACCGATGCAGCGCACTGGTATGGCGGCGGGCTCTTCTATTACAACCGGGAAGATCCTGCTCTGTTTGTAGAGAAACTGGTCGGGTTAGGCTACACGCTCAACCTGGCCAACAAGCGAGTGTATATCTACCTGTTATACCTGGTTGGGCTCCCATTGCTGGTAGGTTGGGCAGTGAAGAGCCTGTAATGAATGTCGATCCTGAAACTGGGAGATTCTGCATTATGTCCAGCGAATAAAGGAGCAGAATGGGGGGCCTTATGAGAAGAACGATCTTTCTATTCATCATCGCTGTTTTCGCGTCGTCGTTTTCGCTCGCACAACGATCAGAAAAGGCGGATAGAAATTCAACCGGTCAAGAGAAGACTGAGACAGTGGCTGCGCCAAAGCTTCCACCAGCCGCGCCTCTCCTATCACCTGCTATATGCGGCAAGGGGACTTTTCTGTTTACATTCGGCAATCAGCCGCTGGGACGCGAAACATTCGAGATAAACTGTCTGCCAGATGGCAGCTTTGCTGCCGGCGGCCATACCGATTTAAGGCTGCCCGGCGCAACCGTTGATCTCAACATGAGCATCGAGCTGAATAAGGCTGCTGTGCCGATGAAAGTTATGGCTAAAGGCAAAGCTGGCGGGATTGCAATCGATCAGATATTGATCCTGAAAGACGGCACAGCGACGTTGACATCCAACGGGAGCGCAAGAGAGATTCCCTGCGCTAAGGATGCTGCTTATATTCCCAACAACGTCTTCTATCCGCTTCAGTTCGTTCTGGCTCGTTACAATGCGGCGCAGGGAGGGGAACAACAGATCACGGCGTTCCCCAATGTGAGCGTCAAGATAGAGCGCGCGGCGCGCGATGTGGCGCAGGCAACAGGTATGGCCGTTGCCGCTCAACCATCTGCTTTCGATCGCTACACTCTTCGCGTGGGGGCCGCAGCTTCAGTGCTATGGGTTGATATGCAGGGGCGCGTCGCAGTGGTAATGATCCCTACGCAAAACTTCGTCGCTGCCCGCGAAGAGTATTCTGCTTTCACCGGCTCGTTGCGCGCCGCTCTGGGCGCGGCATCGGAGCCGGATTACAGCGCGCCGCCTGGGGCCCCATTCGCTGCCGAAGAGGTAACCGTGCAGGCCAAAAGTTTCACATTAGCAGGCACATTGCTACTGCCGAAGACGGGTAAGCCTCCATATCCGGCGGTTATTACCATTACCGGTTCGGGCCAGCAGACGCGCAGCGGACCGGTGCCGATCCCTGGCCTTGAGAAATACAGGCCGTTTCGGCAGATTGCCGAAGCGTTAGCCAGTCGTGGCATTGCTGTGTTGTACGTTGATGATCGCGGCGTGGGGAAATCGACCGGGTTCGATACTCTTGCCACAGCGACTACATCTGACTTTGCCGATGATGTGCGCGCGCAGGTTGAATATTTGCGCAAGCGCAGCGAGATCGATCCCAATCGCATTGCGCTGGTCGGGCATAGCGAAGGGGGCATCATAGCGCCGATGGTGGCAGCAACCGATCCGCGCATTGCAGCCATTGTGCTGATGGCCGGAACAGCCAAGCGCGGCGATGATGTGCTTGCCGATCAGATGAAAGACCTGGTTGAGCGCGATCCTACATTGACCGAAGAAGAGAGAACAAAGAAACGCGCTGAGCATAGAGAGATGCTTCGCGCCGTTATCGAAGGCGGCGATACATCGAAGGTTCCAGAGATGCTGCGCTCTCCCTGGTTCAAAGAGTTTCTCGCCTATGATCCTTTGACAACGATACGCAGAGTGCGACAGCCGATTCTGATCTTGCAAGGGGCCCTTGATCGCCAGGTGACTGCTGAACAAGCGACAATGCTCGAACAGGCGGCGCGCCAAGCGGGCAATAAAGACGTGACTACTCATATCTTCCCCAATCTTAATCACCTGTTTCTTCCGGCCAGGACGGGAGCATTCAGCGAATACTCTTCACTTGAAACAAGTGTGATTGGCGATGAAGTGTTAAAGATATTGAGCGATTGGCTACGCCAGAAGCTAGGGGTAAGCGATTAAGTAATATGTAGCCCTTAAGAAGAACATTTTCCCGTTCGGGCGCTGCGGCGCCCTCAAAACAATTCAGAAATAGACTTGTTTTGAGGGCGCCGCAGCGCCCGAACTAATACCGTAGTAGAGAGAGGCGAAGCTTCTCGTCCGTGACGGTGGCCCCAGCCACCGTAAGCCCTGGGTGAACTCTGGTCATGTCAGTAAAGGCGCAGACGACCTGCTTTCGTCTATCTTTAATTTGATCGGTCACAATGATAGACTGAATCTCTGGTTAGAATCCGTTGATTTCGTCGGTCTGAGTTATGGCAAGGCATTATCCTGAGATCATAGTCGTAGGCGGGGGATTGGCAGGCAGCGAGGCAGCGTGGCAGGCCGCGCGCTATGGCGCGCAGGTGCGCCTTTACGAGATGCGCCCTGTTGTACAAACGCCTGCGCACAAGACGGAGAGATGCGCTGAGATAGTTTGCAGCAACTCGTTTAAATCGGATGAACCCGGCACAGCTCCATTTCTACTCAAAGAAGAGCTGCGGCGAGCGGGCTCCCTGTTGATCGAAGTGGCAAGCCATCACCGCGTACCCGCCGGCAGCGCGCTGGCCGTTGACCGAGAAAAGTTCTCTCAGGAGGTCACAGAGCGCCTCTCTGCCAATCCCAATATTGAGATCATCCGCCAGGAGATGACAATCATACCTGAAGATGCGATTTGCATTATTGCCACCGGGCCGCTGACCTCTCCCAGGCTTTCAGAAGAGATCGCGCGGCTGATGGGTTCCCGCCATCTCTACTTCTATGACGCTATCAGTCCGATAGTTGACGCTGAGACTATAGACTATTCAATTGTCTTCCGCGCGGCTCGATACGGCAAAGGCGGCGATGATTATTTGAACTGCCCGATGAATGAAGAGCAGTACAACGCTTTTTATGAAGCATTGATCAGCGCCGAGTCTGTGCCGCTGCATGCTTTTGAGGAGACTCATTACTTTGAAGGCTGCTTGCCTATTGAAGAGCTTGCCCGACGCGGGCGCGACACGCTCCGCTTCGGCCCGATGAAGCCGGTAGGATTGATAGACCCTCGCACCGGTCGCCAGCCATTTGCTGCTGTGCAGCTTCGGCAGGAGAATCTCATGGCCGATAGCTATAACATAGTTGGGTTCCAGAACCATTTGAAATTTGGCGAGCAGAAGCGAGTCTTGAGGATGATACCGGGACTGGAAAAGGCGGAGTTCTTCCAGTTCGGCCAGATCCATCGCAATACCTATATCAATTCTCCCAGACTGCTGAGCGAGAGCTTGCAGATGCGCAGCCGTCCCAATATCTTTTTCGCCGGGCAAATATCAGGCGTAGAAGGGTATGTCGAGTCTATTGCTACCGGATTGATGGCCGGGGTCAGCGCCGCTCGCGTGCAACGCGGCCTCGAACCGCTCGTGCCATCAAGGCGCACTGCGTTTGGCAGTCTGGTTCATTACATCGCCAATGCTGATGCCAATAACTTCCAGCCAATGAATATGACGTTTGCGCTGTTGCCTCCGCTTGATCCGATGTTGAGGCGTCGGGCCAAAACTAAAGCGGAGCGCCGCCAGATGCAGATTGAACTAGCATCGAAAGATTTTGCCGCCTGGCTGGATGCAGTTGGACGCGCTACCTGAAGCGATGGAAGAGTATCGTAGTTGCGCTTTTTCATCCTTGTTGCGCCGCATCCGAATGGCAACTATCAGGGGCCCCCGATTATTTCTGTTCACTGAAGACCTTGAACGCCAGGCTGAGCCCCTCCCAGGCAGCAGGAAAACCGGCATAAGGAGCGATATGCAGCAAAGCTTCTATGATCTCTTCCTTAGTGGCCCCATTGTTGAGCGCCATGCGAATATTAAGCTCCAGCCCCTGTGGGCGGCCAAGCGCTGCAAGTGCAGTGATGGTGCAGAGGCTCTTGGTTCTTAAATCCAGTTGTGGCCTGCTCCAGATCTCGCCTGAGAGGAATTCAACGACATACTTCTCGAAATCAGGGCAGAGTTTCAACCATACTTCACGGGTAGCTTCTGCGCGCTCAGCTCCTAGCATTTGATGGAGCAAGCGCATACCTTTCTCTCTATCTCCAACGCTCATTATTCATTCTCCTAACTATAGGTCTTCGGGAAAAATCCTTCTTCAGTTCCGTGAGGCCCGCGCGCCCTCAAAACAATTCTAAAGATAGACTTGTTTTTTGGGCGGTCTTGAGGGCGCAAGAGCTTCGGCCTGTCTGCGTGCAACGCACAGGCAGAGCGGTCTTGAGGGCGCCCGACGCCCGAAGTTTTTGCCCTCAAAACCGCCCGAAGTATTTGCGCCCGAGCCTGCGGCAATCTTTTTCTTAAAGTCTATAGCAACATAGGGCACGTTCTCCGACATTGGGGCGGGGCAATTATCAGGCGTCCTTCCACGATTTGCTTTAACTTCTGTTTTGCTAATTCCAACATCTCTGTTTCAACCTCTGTCAGCAACTCTAGATACACTCATCACGAATGTATTCACCTGTTGCGAAATAATCGCCGCTGCCTTTCGCCGAGCCAGTCTCAGAAAGTGTGAAGCCGCGCGGATTCATAATTGGATCAAGGATTTTACATCCTGTTCCGAGTAATGATTTGGGTCCACGACTCACTCTTTGTCACGACACTGGGTATGGGCACTCCGCGAACCTGCGATCATGATACCCCTTCGACCCAACTGCACGCGCCAGCGGGCTACGTGGATCAGCCCCCGCTTTCAGGCAGTCAAGTATATATCGAAAATCATACTGAGGACGCCAGCCAAGCTCCCTCTGCGCTCGCTCGTTAACATACACTCGTTCGATGCTGGGGAACATCTTCCAGCCGCGGCGCGCATACTCCTCTTCATATTCGGGGACCCGCCGCTTCACCACCTGGGGCGCGTTCAGTCGCAAGTCGAGCAGGTCATCAGGCTGGAATGGAGTGGTCGCGCTAATTATGTATCGACCGAAGCCGATCAAGGGGGCCTTATCAAGGGCGAGCAGATGAGCCTCGACGACATCCTCAAGGTCCACCCGCCGGTAGAGGTACTCGTTCGCTTTGGCGTTGCCGTCCTCATACGCCTGGCGGATTGCCTGGTTGTCGTCCTCTTCAGGAAAAAAACGCGACGTTCTCAGAATGAGGCACGCAAGTCCGTGTCTGCGATGGAACAGTTCGCAAAGATCCTCCGCTGCTGTCTTTGTCACGCCGTAGATGTTCTTAGGAACGGGTCTGACGTCTTCGGTTATCCATACGGCGGGCGCTCCATCTTGCGGCATCAGCGCCTCGCCGAAGGCGCTGGTCGTGCTCATGAAGATGAAGGACGCGATACCGGCCAATGCAGCCTCTTCCAGGAGGTTTAGTGTGCCCGTGATGTTGGTATCGACGAAGTCCTGTCGGGTGTGAGTGGCAATGTGTGGCTTATGTAAAGTTGCTGTGTGGATGACGGCGGCCACGCCCTGCATGCAGCGCCTTACACAAGCGCGGTCGGTGATCGACCCGATGATGCTGGTGAATGGTGACGCCAGCCTGTCTAGGCCGACGACCTGATGGTTCGCACGTTGTAGAGTGCGAACCAGTGCTTCTCCGAGGTGCCCACTACTACCTGTAACCAACACTTTCATGCTATTGCCATCTCCTCAGAAAACAGAAGGCAGAAGGCAGGCTTCTTCCAACTGCGCTGTTCTCATTATTTCTCTCGCGTCGTCGCTGACGACATGAAAGACTCCTCTCCTGGGAGCGCCGCGACGAGAGAGGGTGGTGCTGCCTTGCCTGCTCAGCCTTGCACTAGGCTGGCAAGGCGGGCCTCTCAAGGAAACCAGTGCCCCCAGGCTTTTCATTATTTCTCTTGCGTCGTCGCCGACAACATGAAAGACTCCTCAGAAAATACTCCGAGAGCGCCTCTCATCCTTGCCTGCTTGTTTGCCGTGTAGCTCAACATGAGCAGGCAAGGATGAGAGGCGCTCCCAGAATTTTCATTATTTCAGGGCGTCGCCTGGGGCCGTCTGAAAGACTTCTTAGTGGCGCCGAACAGCCCGGATTTCAACCCCTTCTTGTTTAAAGATTCCTGGGACCAATTTATCCATAATGATGCGATTGATTTCGTCCCGCTCTTCTTCTGCGGTTGAAGGACCTCGCCTCTTTGTCATTACTTTTTGTCAGAGAACTTTTTCGGAGTTACTTTTTGAGGGCGCCGTAGCGCCCAATTTTACTGTTGTCTAGTTGGTATATTCACAGCCTGAACATCAGCCGCTTCACTCTTACGCGCAAAGTACCCCTGCGCCGTCATGAGCGTGACATCGCCAGCGCGTTTTTGCGTCGCCGGTTTGAGACTGAGCTTGAGTTTGCGATAGCGGTCGCCGGTCGTGTAGGGGGTCGGCGCGAATCCAATGACGTAACGGTTATGCAGATAGTTGAGCAGTGTGGCCAACTGCTCGCTCGCCTCATCGCCTCTGGTGCGGCTCAACGTACCGCCGGAGCGGACAACCAGGCGGGTGAAGCTGCGGTCTTTCAAGATCGCATCCAGAGTGGCTTGCGTGCTGAGGCGAGTGCCGAGGCCGATGGCAAATGTGATTGGATTGCCAAAACTGAAGATGGCAGATTCAATCACAGCGCGTTTGACTCTGCTTTTACGCGAGGGCCCACTGCCGTCGGCGACCAGCCCATAGACTGTGCAGCCGGTCTCGGAGAGGAATTTGGACGTGATGTCGGCGAAGCTTGAGCCATAAGATTTAGTATCGTCGGTCACTACGATGACTACACGGCGATTGAGTGGCGGAGCCAGTTTGTCCAATTGTTCAGCAGCCTGGAAGACGGCTTGTGTGCGGTCCTGCCCGTAACCCAGATTGAGCTTATTGGCCTCTTCGGTGAAGTTGCGCAATTTGATAGCAATGAGCTTACGGTCTTTGGTGAAGCTTTGAACCATCAGAGCTTTGTTGCGAAAGGCCATCAGCGCAATTTCGTCATCAGGCTGGAGTTTGCTCAACCAGTATCTGGCGCTGCGGCGCAGAGGCGAGAGCGCGTAACCGGTATTGCCCCCCATATCTATCAGCAGGACCAGCGAGAGGGGCGTTTCCCCGTGACGGAAGTAGGCGAGCGTCTTTTTAATGTTGTTGTCCTGTAGCTCGAAATCGTCTGGAGCGAGATTAGTGATAGCCGCGCCCGTCTTTTTGTTGAGCACCAGCACATCGAGCAGCACCAGGTGAGCAAAAGGATTGGCAGACTCCGGCTGAGCGTTTACGCGGCGCCGACGAACAGCTTTTGGCGGAGACGCAGCGGGCGGCGCGTCTGTTTCGGGTATAGTAGCGACTGTATCTTTCGTTTCAGCAGCTGATGCTTCGGGCGATTCTGCCTTGGGCGGTGCTCCTGTGTTTTCTGTCTTTTTCGTTGCCGCCTCCGCTTCGGCCAGCCACTCTTCGGACTCTTTATCAATTGCATAGTAGCCCTGCCGCGCGGCGACGACGCACTCGCCCAATCGTTTGCAGGCTTCAGGCGTAAGCGTCAACTTGATCTGGCGGAACTTGCCGTTGAAGTCCTGATTGATAGGGATGTAGCCCAGGCTGTAGCAGCTACGTAAACGTTCGATCATCTCGCCTAAGCGCGCGTTGATTGTCTCTTTGTTGGCCGCTACTATCTCGCCGCCGGTCAACTCGACGTAAGGGTTGACCGAAGTCCGTTTGAAGTGTTGCTGCATCGCCGGGTGCTGAAACAGAATGCCATCCAGCACGTTCAGGAACGATCTAACGATCACGCCGCAAAAGGTCGCATTGGATTCGATCACCGCGTCGCGGACTTCCGCTTCCGATACTTCGTCGTAGCGACGTGAGAGCGAGCCCTGATTGTCGGTGATGACGATCACAACGCGGCGACTCCTCTGAACAGTAGCGTGTTTGAATTGGCGGGCAGCGCGGGCGACGGCAGCGTGGATGCGCGTCCCGGCGCCGTCTTTGAGCAGGCCCTGCTCGATCTTTTTCACCAGCAACTCGCGGTCTCTGGTGAAATCCTGAATCAGCTCGGTCGCGCCGGAGAAGACCATCAACGCGACTTCATCTTCGGGCTTCAGCTTTTGCAACGCTTGCAATGCGCCGTAGCGAATCTCTTCGATGACGGGGCGGACGCTGGGGCTGATGTCAAGCAACAGGATAATATAGACTTTAAGAAAAAGATTGCAGTAGGTTCGGGCGCCAAGCGCCCTCAAAACAATTCAAAAATAAAATTGTTTTGAGGGGCAGGGCGCGCTGGACGCCAGTGACACCGGCACTGGTAACCCTCAAAACAACTCAAAAATAAAATTGTTTTGAGGGCGCTTGGCGCCCGAACCAAAGAAGGACTTTTCTTAAAAGCTATAGATAGAGGCAGCTTATCCTGGCTGAAGTATTCGATCTGCTGTTTGGCGCCGTCTTCGTAAAGTTCAAAGTCCTGCTGCTTGAGACCGCTCACCACTGCACGCGGAAGGTTTGTCGGTGAGCGTGCGCATCTACCAGCACCAGATCGGTTCTGAGTTTGATTGCTTCTTGCGGCGTTTCGCCGGGCGGTGTTTGCGCTGCGCCGATTGTAGCTATAGCTTTTAAGAAAAAGATTTCTCGGTTCGGGCGTTGAACGCCCTCAAAACAGTTCCATTTAATCTGTTTTGAGGGCGTTCAACGCCCGAACTGACCCTGATCTTTCTCTTAAGGTCTATAGAATTGCGACAACGGCAACACATCCAAAAAAGAGGAGCAGAAGTTTGGCTACTCGCATAGTGAAACCTCCATTCTGTGCAAAGGTTGGGATCTTCAATGCTCGCTGCACTGCGCATAGGCACTAATGAAACTTCGGTCAGGGTAGCGATAAAGTTTCATCTATCTATCCTGTTGCAGTTTTTGCCAACAACGCAAAGACTGCAACAAGATAGGCAGTTATTTTGTGCCTTAATCTTCCAGGTTTATGACGCCGCCGATTCCGGCGCTCACAGCTTTTGTGGAAAATTCGCATTCGCTTTCGCCGCAAAGTATACCCGGCCCATCTCAAGCAATCCGGCTTTGATGTGAAAGCCTCCATCGCGCGCATGGATTCCGAGGATTCCCGGTGGTGTGGTTTTGACTTCAGCATGGAGCTTGAAAGCTTGTTCAACTTTTTTTCATTGAAGAAATACTCGCACAAGACCGATGACGCCGCCTGAGAGGATAACCCACAGCACGTCTACTTTGAAGCGATAGAGCGCTGTGAATGCCGCCAGGCTCATCACCGCCGCGAACCAATTAGCTTCCCCATTCAACCCTTGAGGCCATAAGACAGCGACACCAAAAACCAGCGCCAGATTCAAGATCACACCCACGACAGCAGCAGTCACGCCTGAAAGCGCCGAGGTCAAACTCCTGTTACCGCGTAGCACCTCGATATAAGGCGCGCCGAGAAAGATGAAGATGAAGCAAGGAAGAAACGTCGCGTAGGTGGTGAGAAGCGCTCCGGTGATCGCGCTCGCCGTTTGGCCCAGATGGCCCGGATGATTCCAGCCAGCCATAAAGCCGACGAACTGTAAAACCATGATGAGTGGCCCCGGCGTCGTTTCCGCCAGAGCCAACCCGTCTATCGCTTGCGTCCGGGTTATCCACCCGAAACTCCCTGCGGCAGCCTGCGTGACGTAAGCGAGCACAGCATACGCGCCGCCGAACGTGACCAGCGCAGCCTGTGTGAAGAAGCGATACTCCTGAGCATGGATGCTATCCCATCCAAGCCACAATGTGAGCGCCAGCAACGGCATCACCCAGAGCGCGAGCCCAACCGCCATTACTTTGAGCGCCCGGCTGCCTGATGGGAGCGTGTGCGCCGGAGCCGGAGCATGATCGTCGATCACCGTTGCTGAACCTTCTGTCTTGAGCCTTTGTCTTACTGCATCTCCTGTTCGGCTGTTGTTGGCGGCGGAAAGAGAAGGCAGGGCGCGAGCACCCAAAAGACCAATCAATCCTGCGGCAAGCACAATCAACGGAAAAGGGACATGGAAAAAGTAGATGGCGATGAAGGCTGCCGCTGCTATGGCGAAATGCGCGGGCCCTCTGAGCGCCCGAGCGCCGATTTTCACTATGGCCTCGACGACAATCGCCACGACAACAGGCTTGAACCCGGCAAGTATGCCTGCTACCGCTGGCACATTTCCATAAGCCGCGTAAATGTAGGAGAGCGCCAGCAGCACGAAGATTGAAGGGATGACAAAGAAGGCTCCGGCAATGACGCCGCCGAGCGTGCGATGGAGCAGCCAGCCGATGTACGTTGCCAATTGTTGAGCTTCAGGACCGGGCAGCAGCATGCAGTAATTGAGCGCGTGCAGGAATCGCTCTTCGCTCAACCAGCGCCGCCGCTCGACCAGTTCGCGGTGCATAATAGCGATCTGGCCCGCCGGGCCCCCAAATGAGATGAATCCCAGCTTGACCCAGAAGCGAAATGCTTCAGTGAATGAAACTGTCGGCTGCATCGGTTCTAACATACCTGGCAGATCACTTTCTTCCGGGCAATCGCCCGGCGTGCATCACTGCCGCGTGTTCGCTTTCCACCGCTTATCTCCTCTATATCTTTATTGAACATTTCATACAAGCCATCGAAGATCGGGCCGCAATGCCTGGCGAGCTTGCGGTCATCTTCTGCGATGCGAAGAGCGTTTTTGGGCAGCGTTCATAAGCCAGCGGCGCTTGCTGTCGTAGCAACCAATTGGTCGCCATTTAGATAAGGCAGGGGGCCGAATCAACACGCCGTAGATGACGCTGAAAATGGCTGTGTTAGCGCCGATGCCTAAAGCCGGTGTCAGAACTGACATCAGGGTGAAGCCGGGATTTTTGATAAGCATCCGCAGACAGTAGCGCAAGTCTTGCCGGAGCGATTCCAGCAATCTCGCCCGGCTCACGTCGCGGCACTCTTCTTTGATCTGCTCGATGCCCCCAAAGCTACGCAGCGCCACCAGGCGAGCCCCTTCTCGACTCATTCCGCGGCGTATGTTCTCTTCTATCTCGCGCTCAAGATAAAAACGCAGCTCCGCGTCCATTTCGCGTTCTATCTTGTCTTTCTGAATGAGCGCGCGCAGGCGACGAAAGACTTTTCCTACCATTGCGTCAGTCTCCGGTTAAGTGGTCTGTAAGATTTGATTGATCGCTGCCGAAAGCCGCTCCCAATTCTCAGTCTCCTCGGCAAGTTGTTTGCGCCCTGCCCTGGTTAGTTTGTAATACTTGGCCTGGCGATTGTTTTCCGAGCTCCCCCACTCCGAGCTGATCCAGCCTTGCTGTTCAAGCCGATAGAGCGCCGGATAGAGGGACCCCTGATTGATATTGAGCACTCCTTCGGAGATTTGCTGGATGCGCTGCGAGATGCCCCAGCCGTGCATCGGCTCCAGCGCCAGAGTTTTCAGAATCAGCATATCGAGCGTGCCCTGCAAGAGATCGGATTTTGGTTTGGTCATGGTGGAGTCTCCTAGATAATCTACAGCAGCGGAGTATACGCGCCGACCTATAGATTGTCAAGAGGGCCGCGAACATCAAAGTCAGGTTGCTGCGTTTTATCGCCGATGCAACTCCGGCCATTCCTCGACTAATCATCCCTCTTTTTCCGGTCGATAATCCTGGAGGTACGGAGATAGTTTAATTTTAAGGTATTGGCTTTGCGGCCCGATTTGCTCATCTAAGCAAATTGTTTAGACCGGTCATGTAAATTATGCGTGAAACAGTGTAAACTATAGAACGTACTATTTATAGGCGCTGGGCGCATCCTGTATAATGATGCAGCCTGAGCCGGTGGGGAGCTTGAGATTTTGAGTATGAGCACTTCAGATTCTTTGTTGGCCTCTCAGAGCAGATCCAATTTGGGAGAGGTTGAAGAATTCTCCGATATGAACAGATCGGATGATTTCAATTTGGTTCCTCATATCAAAGAGAGAATAGAGATAACTATTCCCAGCGACCTGGATTATATGCATAGTGTGTTGAGCTACATGCTTGAGAGGGTGGCTGAGTTTGGAATTGCCGAGCCTGCGTCATGCAATCTTCTGGTCGCTCTCGATGAAGCCATCACCAATGCTATTAAACATGGCAATAAAAGCGATCCGGAAAAGAAGGTCAAAATTGTTGCTGAATTGAGCGCCGAAGAAGCGCGGTTCACAATCAGAGATGAGGGAGATGGTTTCAATCCTGCTGGCGTTCCTGATCCGACTGACCCTGACAGGCTCCTTAATCCGCACGGGCGCGGCATTCTCTTTATGAATCACATCATGGACGAGGTCCATTACAACGAGCGGGGAAACGAGATCACTTTGATAAAGCGCGCGCCACAGGGGCCCTCGCCGGAGGACAGTGGACAGAAGGCAGAAGGCAGTAGGCGGTAGGCGGTGAATGAAGTCTTCATCCTCTCCGCTACTTCGGCGGTCTATCGGTCTCGATTACAGGCCGCTCCTACCGGAGCTATAGATTTCAAGAAAAGCTCTTCCGATTAGAGGACGTTCTACGTTCTAGACGGAAGATTAAACGTCGAACGTCGGCTATATGTTCTACGTTCTAGACGGAAGATTAAACGTCGAACGTCGAACGTCTGTTCTACGTTCTAGACGGAAGATTAAACGTCGAACGTCGAATGTCGAACGTCGAACGTCTGTTCTACGTTCTAGACGGAAGATTAAACGTCGAACGTCGAACGTCGAACGTATAGCGGACGTACAGGCGTAGGACGTATCTCCGACGTCGGACATCGGACGTGGCGACGTCGGACGTAATCTCTATAACTACCGTCCCCACTTTGCCCTTTGAAAAATTCCGGGCAAGCATTTAGCAGTTGCCTGTACGCTCAAGCAGAGATTAAAATCAGGTTCTACCGGCGCAACTTTCTTCTACAGCAGAAGCTCTAAATTGCAAAACTAATTCAAGCGAGGAGTATGAGCATGTCTTTGCCGATCAAGTTTCGCAAAATGTTTGCCCTGATTATGGCATCTCTCTGTCTGGCGCTTACCGTTGAAGTAAGCGGCCAGGAGCTTCAGACGCTTGTGGCCAATCTCAAGAGCCCTGACGTCAATACCAGGCGCAAAGCCGCCAAAGAGCTTGGCAACCGCCGCCAGCGCGAAGCTGCCGAGCCGTTGGCCGAAGCGATAAGAACAGACTCGGATGCAGAAGTAAGATCTAATGCTCTTCGTGCGCTGGGCCTGATAAAGAGCTTTGAAGTTCTCCCGACCATGATCGATGCGCTGAAGAAGGATGCGAGCGCGGACGTGCGCAAAGCGGCGCTGCTTGCGCTGGTCAATCTCTATATTGAAAAAGATATTGGCTTCATTACCTCCAGGCGCAAGGGGCTCAATATCCTCAATCCGTTTCTCGATACCGATGGCTCCGCCATCATCGACCAGAACGTGGAGGTCAATCCGGATATTATCGAAGCGATTGCTGAAGCGATGCGTAATGATGCGGATGAGGATATGCGAATTGGCGCAGTCAGGGCGCTTGGCGTTTTGCGCGCGATAAGCGCGACGCCTAAATTAGTCGATGCGCTGAGCATAGATAAGTCTGTTCGCGTGGACGTGCTGCGTACATTTATAAAGTTTGGCATCTCCGATCATGGCAAATACGCTATTCCCTACTTCAACGATGGCGATGCCGGGGTGCGCAGCCAGGCGATAGAAGCAGCCGGATTGCTGCGCACGCTGGAGGCGGTGCCCGAACTGATCAACATCTACCATCTCGGCGAAGAGAAGCGAGGCGTTATTGGAACGGTCAAAGGCACATTCAAGGGGTTGCCCGAACGCCAGAAGCTGACGCTGCGCGCGCTGTCGCTCATCGGGGCCCCCAAAGCGGAGACGATCTTCCTCGACAATATAAGGCACCCGGATGAGGATCGGCGACAATACGCTTATGAAGGGCTGGCGCGGCTGGGAGATAAGAAGCATGAAGAGCAGATACTCGCTTCGTATCTATCGGAGAAGAAGGCTAATGTGAAACTGGCTCAAGCATTCGCGCTCTATAAGCTCAGCTCGAACAAGTATGTGATACCTATCGTAGAGAAACTTGATTCGGTGACGCTTGACAATCAGGCCTATGAGTACCTGTTTGAGATCAAGCCTGACGATCTCTACCCTTACTTGCGCCAGGGCGGTATGAAGGCGCGCACCAAAATGGTAGAGGTGCTGGGCAAGACCGGCGATGCAAAGGCTATTGAACGCCTGAACCCGCTGCTTAAGAGCAGCGATTCCAATTATGTCAATGCAGTTAATCTGGCTATTGAGCGTATCAAAGCCCGCGAAGGGCTGGCGACAAAGGAGCCGCAGCAGACCGAGCAAACAAACAAGGAAGAAGAGAAGTCAGAGGGTCGCCCACGCCGCGTCAAGAAACCTTATTGATTCTTAAGGCTCGACTTTGTTTGTTGTTGGTTTGTAACCGAGGTCGAGCTTAATTTTTGGGCGCGTAGTATTCGCTGCGAGTATAAGCAGTATATCCAGGCTGTGTGATCAAGATGCGAACGCGGCGCAAGCTGCCATCGGCGCGATCATTCTTGGGAACGTAGGTGAGAATATACTGGCTTCTGAGTTCATCTGCCACCTGTTGATAAGCATCATTCAGTTCTGAATCGGCAAGAGGCGAATAGATTCGCCCGCCCGTCCGCTCAGCCATCTCCCGCATGTTCTGTTCAGCATCCTCAAACTCTTTGATATAAGCCCTGGCTATCGGACGTGTGCCCGCGATTGCTCCTACAATGCCGCCGTATTTGCGAAGTTGTTCAATTGCTGCGCGGGCTTTGCTCACAACATAGACAGTTGCTTGCGATTGCACTATGGCCTGCATCGCTTGATCGAATTTGACCTTGCTCCTGGTGTCAACTCCATCTGACATAACGATAATTGCTTTGCGGCCATTGACATTTTTGAGCTGTTGAGCAGCTGCCAGATAGAGCGCATCGTAGAAGTGAGTATATTCGCCCGGCCGGTAGCGCCACATCATCGTCTTTCTCAGAGCCGCCTTATCATTTGTCCAGTCTTGAATCAACTCGACTTTGTCGGCGAACTGAATCACACACGCCCGGTCTTCTTCGCTCAGTTGATTTACGAAGTTGAGAGCTGCTGTGCGAATGCTGCTGATTTCGGTGAAGACGCTGCCTGAAGCATCCAGCAGCAAGACGATGTTGATCGGCGCCTTCTCAACGCGGAAGCTGGCGATCTCCTGTTGCTGCTCGTCTTCGATTATGATGAAGTCGCGCCGGGAAAGTCCCTTCGCCAGATGGCCGTAGGCGTTGCGGACGGTAACCGGCAGCATAACTTCCAATGTGCCCAGCTTGACCGAATCATCGCCTGAGCCATTTCCGTTGTTGTTGACTTTGTTTGGGAGCCGCCTGCCGCTCTGCGCCAGTATTTGAATGCAGAGCAGAGCCAGGGTAAGTATTAGGATAAAGAGTTTTGCTAGCGATCTCTTTCTGCTCATAACCGGCTGCCTTATGGATGAGCTTTAAGCACGAATTAGTTTACAAGTATGCGTTTAGCGTGGCAAGAAGCAGCGGCGTAGCCGCTAAAGGATATAAGGAACAGGCCCCGGCGAGTCGGAGACTCGCCGCACATCAGTAGCGGCCACAGCCGCACAACTTACAAACACG
>Ga0073934_10005879_pt1 | contig 18447 bp, 18 predicted proteins | sample LarsenN4metaG_FD_76834 | JGI IMG/M metagenome (GOLD analysis project Ga0073934, IMG submission 76834) | Hot spring sediment bacterial and archeal communities from British Columbia, Canada, to study Microbial Dark Matter (Phase II) - Larsen... ... | reverse complement strand
CCGCCGGCACCGGGCTTGTTGTCCACGATCACCGACTGGCCGAGCGCCTTGGCCAGCGGCTCGGAGATGGCGCGCGCGACGATGTCGCTCGCACCGCCGGCGGCGAAGGTGACGACGATGCGGATCGGCTTGTCGGGCCAGGCGGCGAAGGCCGGCGCGGCGGCGAGCAGTGGCAGGGCGAGCAGGGCGGCGGCGGTGATCAGGCGGCGGCGGTTCGGCATGCGTCTCTCCGGGGTGATGGGGTGGGCCGGCGCACGCAAGCCGCGTGCCGCGGGTCGGGTCGCTCGGCGCGGGGTCAGCTCCCGCGGTAGGTGGCGTAGCTCCACGGGCTCACGAGAAGCGGCACGTGGTAGTGGCCGGCGGCGTCGGCGATGCCGAAGTCGATCTGCACGGTGTCGATGAACGGCGGATCGGGCAGCTCGACGCCGAGCGCGCGGAAGTAGGGCGCCACCTCGAACAGCAGGCGGTAGCGGCCGGCGGCCATCTCGGCGGCGCCGAGCAGCGGGCCGTCGCCGCGGCCGTCGTGGTTGAGCGCCACGCTCTTGAGCGTGACCGGGCCGGCGGCGTCGATGCGCTGCAGCGTCACCTTCAGGCCGGCGGCGGGGCGGCCGTGCGCGGTGTCGAGGACGTGGGTGCTGAGGTGGCCCATCGGTTTGGTGTGGTGGCGGGTGTGACGATGGCGCGGCGCGAGCTTGCGCGGCGCGGCAAAGTGTATACACTTCGGCATACACGTCAACCGGTCCGGACCCGGGCCGCTCCGCCCAGCGCCAGACCCCACCGAACCCCGCCGTGCCCCGCTCGCGCGCCAATCTCAAGGTCATCCGCAGCAGCGCCACGCGAGCGCGCGCGGCGGCGCGCACCGAGGCGCCGGCGGACGTCACGCAGCGCATCGTCGACGCCATCACCGCCTCGATCGTCGAGCGCCGGCTGATGCCGGGCACCAAGCTCGCCGAGCAGCAGATCGCCGACCTGTTCCAGGTCTCGCGCACCATCGTGCGCCAGGCGCTCAACCGCCTGTCGCGCGACCACCTGGTCACGCTCGAGCCGGCGCGCGGCGCCTTCGTGGCGCAGCCCAGCGTCGAGGAGGCGCGCCAGGTCTTCGAGGTGCGGCGCATGGTCGAGGGCGCGATGGCGCGCCAGCTCGCCGCCAAGCTCACGCCGGCGCAGATCGGCGCGCTGCGCGCCCACCTGCGCGAGGAGGCCGCCGCGGTGGCGCGCACCGACGTGGCCGGCCGCACGCGGCTGCTGGCCGACTTCCACGTCGTGCTCGCGCGCATGCTCGGCAACGAGGTGCTGGCCGAGCTGCTCGCCGACCTGCTCTCGCGCTGCTCGCTGATCGCCCTGATGTACCAGAGCGCGCACTCGGCGGAGCACTCGGCCGACGAGCACGTGCAGATCGTCGACGCGCTCGAGCGGCGCGACGCGCGCGCCGCGGCGCGGCTGATGGAAGCGCACCTCGAGCACGTCGAATCCCACCTCCGCCTGCAACCGCGCGGCGGCGACCTCGCCGCCGCCCTCGCGATGTCATGACCCGCACCGATCCCGTGACCGCCTACCCGCGCGACCTCAAAGGCTACGGCCGCACCCCGCCCCACCCGCGCTGGCCGGGCAATGCCCGCGTGGCGCTGCAGTTCGTGCTGAACTACGAGGAGGGCGGCGAGAACAGCGTGCTGCACGGCGACGCCGGCAGCGAGCAGTTCCTCTCCGAGATGGCCAACCCGCCGGCCTTCGCGGCGCGCCACCTGAGCATGGAGGGCATCTACGAGTACGGCGCGCGCGTCGGCGTGTGGCGCATCCTGCGCGAGTTCGAGCGCCGCGGCCTGCCGCTCACCGTGTTCGGCGTGAGCATGGCGCTCGAGCGCTGCCCCGAGGTGACGGCGGCCTTCGTCGAGCTCAGCCACGAGATCGCCTGCCACGGCTGGCGCTGGATCCACTACCAGAACGTCGACGAGGCCACCGAGCGCGAGCACCTGCGCGTGGGCATGCAGATCATCGAGAAGATGACCGGCCAGAGGGCCCTGGGCTGGTACACCGGCCGCGACAGCCCGAACACGCGCCGGCTCGTCGCCGACTACGGCGGCTTCGAGTACGACAGCGACTACTACGGCGACGACCTGCCGTTCTGGCTGAACGTGAAGAAGACCGACGGCAGCCGCGCGCCGCACCTCGTGGTGCCGTACACACTGGACAACAACGACATGCGCTTCGCGCTGCCGCAGGGCTTCAGCCACGGCGACCCGTTCTTCCAGTACCTGCGCGACGCGTTCGATGTCCACTACGCCGAGGGCGAGGAGCGGCCCTCGATGATGAGCATCGGCATGCACTGCCGCCTGCTCGGCCGGCCGGGGCGCCTGCGCGCGCTGCAGCACTTCCTCGACCACGTGCAGCGCCACGACGGCGTGTGGATCGCGCGCCGCATCGACATCGCGCGCCACTGGAAGCAGGTGCACCCGTACGACGCGGCGACCGCCTTCGCCTGGGAGTGATCGACGACATGCTGACGCTGGAACGCCTCAACGCCGCGACGCGGGCCGAATTCACGGCGGCGCTGGACGGCACCTTCGAGCACTCGCCCTGGATCGCCGAGGCGGCCTGGACGAAGCGGCCCTTCGCCTCGCTCGCGGCGCTCAAGCACGCCTTCGCGAGCGTGCTGCGCGAAGCGGGCCGCGACAAGCAGCTGGCGCTGATCCGCGCCCACCCCGAGCTCGCCGGCAAGGCCATGGTGAGCAAGACGCTCACCGCCGAGAGCACCAACGAGCAGGGCCGCGCCGGGCTCACCGACTGCACGCCCGAGGAGTTCGCGCGCATCCAGGAACTCAACGCCGCCTACAACGCCAAGTTCGGCTGGCCGTTCATCCTGGCGGTGCGCGGGCCGCGCGGAACCGGGCTCTCGCGCGCCGAGATCATCGCCACCTTCGCAAGGCGGCTCGAGGGCCACCCGGACTTCGAGTTCGCCGAGTGCCTGCGCAACATCCAGCGCATCGCCGAGATCCGGCTGGCCGACAAGTTCGGCTTCACGCCGGTGCTCGGCAACCGCGTCTGGGACTGGGCCGAATCGCTCGCCGAGTTCAGCGACCCCGGCTTCAAGGAGCGTGGCCAGCTCACCGTCACCTACCTGACCGAGGCGCACCGCGCCTGCTCCGGGCGCATCGAGGGCTGGATGCGCGAAGCCGGCTTCGACGAGGTGAACGTCGACGCGGTGGGCAACGTGGTCGGCCTCTACCACGGCAGCGATCGCCAGGCGCGGCGCCTGCTGACCGGCAGCCACTTCGACACCGTGCGCAACGGCGGCAAGTACGACGGGCGGCTCGGCTTCCTGGTGCCGATGGCGGTGGTGCAGGAGTTCGCGCGCGCCGGCCGCCGGCTGCCCTTCGGCCTGGAGGTGGTGGCCTTCGCCGAGGAGGAGGGGCAGCGCTACAAGGCGAGCTTCCTCGCCTCGGGCGCCTTGAGCGGCCACTTCGACGCGGCCTGGCTCGCGCAGAAGGACGCCGACGGCATCACCATGGCCGAGGCGATGCGCGCCGCCGGGCTGCCCGGCACGATGGAGGCGATCGCCGCCTGCCGGCGCGACCCGGCGCGCTACCTCGGCTTCGTGGAGGTGCACATCGAGCAGGGGCCGGTGCTCAACGAGCTCGATCTTCCGCTCGGCGTGGTCACCTCGATCAACGGCAGCCGGCGCTACGTGGGCGAGGTGGTCGGCATGGCCAGCCACGCCGGCACCACGCCGATGGACCGCCGGCGCGACGCGGCGGCGGCGGTGGCCGAGCTGATCCTGTTCGTCGAGAAGCGCGCGGCGGCGGTGGCGGACGTCGTCGGCACCGTCGGCATGCTGGAAGTGCCTGCCGGCTCGATCAACGTGGTGCCCGGCCGCTGCCGCTTCAGCCTCGACCTGCGTGCGACGACCAACGCCGCGCGCGACGCGCTCACCGACGACGTGCGCGCCGAGCTCGATCGCATCTGCGCGCGGCGCGGGCTGTCCTGCACCCTCGAGGCCAGCGCCAAGGCCGACGCGGCGCCGAGCGATCCGGCCTGGCAGGCGCGCTGGGAGAAGGTGGTGGCTTCGCTCGGCCTGCCGGTGTTCCGCATGCCCAGCGGCGCCGGGCACGACGCGATGCAGCTGCACCGCGTGATGCCGCAGGCGATGCTCTTCCTGCGCGGCGGCAACTCGGGCATCAGCCACAACCCGCTGGAGACCATCATCAACGAAGACGCCGAGTTGTGCGTGGCGGCGTTCATGAAGCTCCTCGACGACCTGGCCCGCGAATGAAGCAGCACGAACAGCTCGACGCCTGGATCGACGCGCACTTCGACGACGAGGTGCGCTTCCTGCAAGCCCTGGTGCGCGTGCCCACCGACACGCCGCCCGGCGACAACGCCCCGCACGCCGAGCTCACGGCGCGGCTGCTCGAAGGCATGGGCCTGGCCGCCGAGAAGCACCCGGTGCCCGAGGCGGCGGTGCGCGCCGCCGGCATGCAGTCGATCACCAACCTCGTCGTGCGCCGGCGCTACGCCGCCGGAGGCCCGACCATCGCGCTCAACGCGCACGGCGACGTGGTGCCGCCCGGCGAAGGCTGGACGCACGACCCCTACGGCGGGGAAGTGGAAGGCGGCAAGCTCTACGGCCGCGCCGCCGCGGTGAGCAAGAGCGACTTCGCGAGCTACACCTTCGCGCTGCGTGCTCTCGAGGCGCTAGCCTGCCCGCTGAAAGGCGGCGTCGAGCTGCACTTCACCTACGACGAGGAGTTCGGCGGCGAGCTCGGCCCGGGCTGGCTGCTGGCGCAAGGCCTGACTAAACCCGACCTGCTGATCGCCGCCGGCTTCAGCTACCAGGTGGTGACGGCGCACAACGGCTGCCTGCAGCTCGAGGTGACGCTGCACGGCCTGGCCTCGCACGCGGCCTACCCGCACACCGGGGTGGATGCACTGCAGGCGGGGACGAAGCTGCTCACGGCGCTGTATGCGCACAACGAGGTGCTGCGCACGCGCCGCTCGGCGGTGGCGGGCATCACGCACCCGTACCTGAACGTCGGCCGCATCGAGGGCGGCACCAACACCAACGTGGTGCCCGGCAAGGTGGTGCTCAAGCTCGACCGCCGCATGATCCCCGAGGAGGACACCGCCGCCGTGGAGGCCGAGGTGCGCGCGCTCATCGAGCAGGCCGTGGCGGCATCGCCCGGCGTACGCGTGGAGATCCGGCGGCTGCTGCTTGCGCAGCCGCTCAGGCCGCAGGCCGCGAACGCGCTGCAGGCGGCGCTCGTGGCGGCCATCCAGAAGCATGGGCAGGCCCTGTTCGGCGAGCCGATCCCGGTGTCGGGCACGCCGCTGTACACCGACGTGCGGCTGTACGGCGCGGCCGGCGTGCCCGCGGTGATCTACGGCGCCGGGCCGCGCACCGTGCTCGAGAGCAACGCCAAGCGCGCCGACGAGCACATCGTGCTGGACGACCTGCGCAAGGCCACCCAGGTCATCGCGCGCACCTTGTTCGATCTGCTCGGCACCTGATGCGGGGCATGGCGCCTCGGTCTGGTGCAAGCCCCGAGCGAAATGCGAGCACGCAACTTGCACAATCGCCGCCGATCTTCCTCCCGCCTCCCGGAGCCATCACCATGCCCTTGAAGTCCATCGTCCGCCGCGCCCTGCTCGTTGCCGCGGCGGCCGCCGCCGCCCCCGCGCTGGCCCAGACGCCGATCAAGTTCCAGCTCGACTGGCGCTTCGAGGGCCCGGCGGCGCTGTTCCTCGCCTCGGCCGCCAAGGGCTACTACAAGGCCGCGGGCCTGGACGTGACCATCGACGCCGGCAACGGCAGCGGCGGCACCGTCACCCGCGTGGCCAGCGGCACCTACGACATGGGTTTCGCCGACCTGGCCGCGCTGATGGAGTTCCACGCCAACAACCCCGACGCGCCGAACAAGCCCGTCGCGGTGATGATGGTCTACAACAACACGCCGGCGGCGGTGCTGACGCTCAAGAAGAACGGCATCACCAAGCCGGCCGACCTGAACGGCAAGAAGCTCGGCGCGCCCGGCTTCGACGCCGGGCGCCGCGCCTTCCCGATCTTCGCCAGGGCCAACAACATCAGCGGCGTCGCCTGGACCAGCATGGACCCGCCGCTGCGCGAGACCATGCTCGTGCGCGGCGACATCGAGGCCATCACCGGCTTCTCGTTCACGAGCATCCTCAACCTCGAGGCGCGCGGCGTGAAGCCCGAGGAGATCGTGGTGCTGCCGTACGCGCAGCACGGCGTCAAGCTCTACGGCAACGTGATCATCGCCACGCCCAAGATGATCAAGGAGAACCCGCAGGCGGTGAAGGCCTTCCTGTCGGCCTTCGTCAAGGGCGCCAAGGAGGTGATGGCCAACCCCGACCCGGCCATCGAGTACGTGAAGGCGCGCGACGGCATCATCAACGTCGACCTCGAGAAGCGCCGCCTGCGCATGGCCATCGACTCGGTGGTGGCGAGCCCCGACGCGCGCGCCGAGGGCTTCGGCGTCGTGGTGCCGGGCCGCCTGGCGCTGATGGCCTCGCAGGTGAGCGACGCCTTCGGCACCAAGACGCGCGTGGATCCGGCCGCCGTGTGGACCGACGCCTTCCTGCCGCCCAAGGCCGAACTCAACGTGCTGCCGCCGGCGCGCAAGTAGGCCACCGCGGGGCGCGCAGCTTGGCCTTCGTCGACTTCAGGAACGTCTGGCTCGCCTACAACGACGAGTTGCTGGCCAAGGGCCATTACGCGGTCGAGGACATCAGCCTGCAGGTGCAGGAGGGCGAGTTCATCGCCATCGTCGGGCCCTCCGGCTGCGGCAAGAGCACCTTCATGAAGCTCACCACGGGCCTGAAGATGCCGAGCAAGGGCTCGATCACCATCGGCGGCCAGCCGGTGACGGGCCCGCTCAAGATCAGCGGCATGGCCTTCCAGGCGCCGAGCCTGCTGCCCTGGCGCACCACGGTCGACAACGTGCTGCTGCCGCTGGAGATCGTCGAGCCCTACCGCTCCCACTTCAAGAGCAAGCGCAAGGAGTACGAGGCCAAGGCGCGCGAGCTGCTGAGGAGCGTGGGCCTCGCCGGCTACGAGGACAAGTTCCCCTGGCAGCTCTCGGGCGGCATGCAGCAGCGCGCGAGCATCTGCCGCGCGCTCGTGCACGAGCCCAAGATGCTGCTGCTCGACGAGCCCTTCGGCGCGCTGGACGCCTTCACGCGCGAGGAGCTCTGGTGCGCGCTGCGCGACCTGCACGCCGCCCAGCGCTTCAACGTCATCCTCGTCACGCACGACCTGCGCGAGAGCGTGTTCCTCGCCGACACGGTCTACTGCATGAGCCGCAGCCCGGGCCGCTTCGTCGTCAAGCGCGACATCGACCTGCCGCGCCCGCGCGACCTGGAGGTGACCTACACGCCGAAGTTCACCGAGATCGTGCACGAGCTGCGCGGGCACATCGGGGCCTTTCGTCAGCCGGTGGGTCAGCCGGTGGGCCAGGCAGCCCCGGCGCTGCCGCAGTGAAGCGACGAAGCCATGAAGAGGAAGACCCTCGAACGCTTCTCGCCCTTCATCGTGCTCGCCGCGGTGCTGCTGCTGTGGGAACTCATCGTGCGCGCCTTCGGCGTGCCCGAGTTCATCTTCCCGGCGCCGAGCCAGATCGCGCAGCAGTTCGCCGAGTTCAGGGGCCCGCTGCTCGAGGCGGCGTGGAAGACCTTCTGGGTCACGATGCTCGGCTTTGCCATCAGCATCGTGGTGGGCGTGCTGCTCGGCTTCCTGATCGGCAGCTCGCGCATGGCCTACCAGGCGCTGTACCCGCTGATGGTGGCGTTCAACGCAGTGCCCAAGGCGGCGGTGGTGCCGATCCTCGTGGTCTGGTTCGGCATCGGCCTCGGGCCCGGCGTGCTCACCGCGTTCCTGATCTCGTTCTTTCCGATCACGGTGAACATCGCCACGGGCCTGGCCACGCTCGAGCCCGAGCTCGAGGACGTGCTGCGCGTGCTCGGCGCCAAGCGATGGGACGTGCTCACCAAGGTCGGCTTGCCGCGCTCGATGCCGTACTTCTACGGCTCGCTGAAGGTGGCCATCACGCTGGCCTTCGTGGGCACCGTGCTCGCCGAGATGACGGCCGGCGACTCGGGCATCGGCTACCTCATGCAGACCGCCGGCAGCCAGCAGCGCATGTCGCTCGCCTTCGCCGGGCTGGTGACGATCGGCGCGATGGCGATGGCGATGTACGAGCTGTTCTCGTGGGTCGAGATGCGCACGACGGGGTGGGCGCATCGCGGGAGTCAGGCGGCCTGAGGCGCAGCGGCGCCCGGCCGGGCCCGCGCGGCCGGCGGCAGTCAGACCTCGAGCTGCTCCCGGAACCAGTCGCGCCAGTCCCGGTTCGGCGCCAGGCGGCCCGCCGCAGCCAGGGCCTCGAGGATCTCGAGGCCGCGGCGCAGGTGGCGGCGGCGGGCGTCCTCGGGCAGCGCGGCGCAGGTGCCGAGCTTCGAACACGACACGGCGAGGTCCACCTGCCACCCCGCATGAGCCGGGTCGCGAGCGGCCAGGCGCCCGCGTATGGCCAGGCTGGCCTCGAAGGCTGCCAGCGCGGCGGGCAGATCGCCTTGCGCAACGCGCACATCGCCGATCTTGTTGTGGCTGACCGAGAGGTCGCGCTGCCATTCGGTGTTGGCCGGGTCAAGCGCGGCCAAGCGCTCGTCGATGGCCAGGCTGGCCTCGTAAGCCGCCAGCGCGGCGGGCAGATCGCCCTGCGCGACGCGCACATCGCCGATCCTGTTGTGGCTAACCGAGAGGTCGCGCTGCCACTGGGTGTTGGCCGGGTCGAGCGCGGCCAGGCGCTCGTCGATGGCCAGGCTGGCGTCGAAGGCCGCCAGCGCTGCGGGCAAATCGCCCTGCGCGACGCGCACATCGCCGATCTTGCCGTGGCTGACCGAGAGGTCGCGCTGCCACTGGGTGTTGGCCGGGTCACGCGCGGCCAGGCGCTCGCGGATGGCCAGGCTGGCCTCGAAAGCCGCCAGGGCGGCGGGCCCATCGCCCTGCGCGACGCGCACATTGCCGATCCTCTCGTGGCTGACCGAGAGGTCGCGCTGCCACTGGGTGTTGGCCGGGTCGCGCGCGGCCAGGCGCTCTGCGATGGCCAGGTCGGCCTCGAAAGCCGCCAACGCGGCGGGCAGATCGCCCTGCGCGACGCGCACATCGCCGATCTTGTGTTGGCTGACCGAGAGGTCGCGCTGCCACTGGGTGCTGGCCGGGTTGCGCGCGGCCAGGCGCTCGCGGATGGCCAGGCTGGCCTCGAAAGCCGCCAGCGCGGCGGGCAGGTCGCCCTGCGCGAGGCGCACATTGCCGATCCTCTCGTGGCTGACCGAGAGGTCGCGAAGTGCGTCGTCGGACGCGTCGGCGCCGGCGCGCTCGGCCGCCAGGCGCTGGCCCGACGCGAGCGCCGCCTCGGCTGCCGCCAGGTCGCCGAGGGCGATGGCCATGTCGCCGAGCAGGAACCAGCCCCACAGGTCGGCCGGGTCGTTCTGCGTGGCCGACTGGAACGCCGAGTAGGCCGCCGCCACGTCGGAGGCCATCGCCAGTGCGCCGCGCTCGCGCGCCAGGGTCGCCGCCTCGACGCGGGCGGCGCGTTCGGCCTCGGGGCTGGTGGCGGCTGCGGCGCCGGCCAGGGCCTGCTGCTCGTCCTGTCGCAGCAGTTCCTGCGCCGGGCCGGCGTCGCCGGCGCGCAGCGCCGCGGCGGCGCTGGCCTGTTCGGCGCTGGCGCCTGCGGCATCGCCGGCCGCGAGCGTGCGCGCTACCGCGGCGGCCAGTTGCTCGCGCAACTGCGCGTTCTCGCGTTGCAGCGCCTCGATGCGCTCGCTGTGCTCGCCCGCCTCGCGGTTGAGCCGCACGATGACACGCTGCACCTCGGGGTCGGCCCAGGGGTCGCGCGGCGCGGCGGCGGCCAGCGCGGCTTCGAGTGCCGGGATCAGCTGCTCGGGCCGTTCGATCTGCGCCGGGCGGTGGGCCTTGGTGACGCGGTCACGGAAGTCGAGCAGCTTGTTGTAGGCGTCCTTGTTGCGCAGGTCGGTGAACCTCGGGTCGCCGACGTATTCGACGAGGATCACGACGACGCGCAGGCCCATGCCGGCGGCCTGTTCGAGCGCGGCCTCGTACTCCAGCTCGGTGATCGAGCGGCCGTGCGGGTTCGGCCCGTCGGCCACCGTGCCGTAGCGCCAGGCGATGAGCAGCACGTAGACATCGCAGCCGGCCACGTCGGCGATACAACTCGCGCGCACGGTGTCGGTGTCGGCCACGTAGCTGTGCACCGGATCGTCGTGGCGCTGGCGGATCCAGTCGAGCACGGCCTGACGTTCGTCCTTCAGGTCGGCCAGGGTCGACGAGACGTAGATGCGTGCCACGGTGCGGCGATGTTAGACGGGTGCCGGCTCTTCTCGCCGGCCTTTATGCTCCCGGGCATGACCCCCACGCAGGTGCAAGCGGCGCTGCGCCGCGCCAACGCGGTGGCCGAGCGTGCGCTCGACGCCGGCCACCACCCCTTCGGCGCGGTGCTGATCGCGGCCGACGGCGAAACCGTGCTGATGGAGCAGGGCAACGTCGACGGCGTCAACCATGCCGAGGCGGTGCTCGCGCGCGAAGCCGCGGCGCGCTTCGACGCGGCCACGCTGTGGCACTGCACGCTCGTCACCACGGTGGAGCCGTGCGCGATGTGCGCCGGCACGCAGTACTGGGCGCACATCGGCCGCGTGGTCTACGGCATGAGCGAGAGGCGGCTGCTCGCGATCACCGGCAACCATGCCGAGAACCCGACGCTCGACCTGCCGTGCCGCGCCGTCTTCGCGCGCGGACAGAAGGCGGTGCAGGTGATCGGGCCGGTGGCCGAGGTGGAAGACGAGATCGCGGCGCTGCACCTGCGCTTCTGGCGCGCGCGGTGAGCGGCGACGCGGACAGCCGCGAGGGCTGGCACGGCCGGCTGCGCATCGCCTACCGGCGCGAGGGCGCGCGCACCATCGCGCACGACGCGCACGAAGGCCCGCTGCGCGTGCTGCAGGCGCTGTACCCGGAAGGCGAGGGCATCTGCCACCACGTTCTCGTGCACCCGCCGGGCGGCGTGGTCGGTGGCGACCGGCTCGACATCGAACTGCGGCTCGGCGCCGGCACGCACGCGCTGGTCACCACGCCGGGCGCCACGCGCTTCTACCGCGGCGGCGGGCGCCATGCCGCGCAGCAGGCTGTGCTGCACGTCGGCGAAGGCGCGCGGCTCGAATGGCTGCCGCTCGAGAGCATCGCCTATCCGGGCTGCGACGCCGCCAACGCGGTGCGCCTGGAGCTCGAGGAGGGCGCGCAGGTGATCGGCTGGGACCTGCTCGCGCTCGGCCTGCCCGAGAGCGGCGCGCCGTTCGATGCCGGTCGTTTCCTGCAGGAGCTGCGCTGGCCCGGCCGCTGGCTCGAACGCGGCCGCATCGATGCCGGCGACCGTGTGCTGCTCGACGGCCCGCTCGGCCTGGCCGGCGAGCGCGCGCTCGCGACGATGTGGTTCGCGGGTGCGCGCGACGAGGCCGAGGCGCTGGTCGACGCGGCGCGCGAGGCGCTCGGTGCGCTCGTGGCGACGCCGCTGGCCGCGCGCTGCGGCGTCACGCAGCCGAGTCCGGGCTCGGGCCTGGTGGTCGTGCGCGCGCTGGCGCCGCGCATCGAGCCGCTGGCGCGCGCGCTCGGCGCGGTGCGCGCCGCCTGGCGCTGCGTCGCCTGGGGCTTGCCACCGCACGCGCCGCGCGTGTGGCGCACCTGAAGCGGCGCTCAGAGCGCGAGTTCGATCGAGAACAGCACGCGTGGCGCGGCGGCCGGCGCGCCGGCCGCGCCCGCGGTGCCGGCGTTGCCCGGGGCGGGATCGTCGCCGCAGCTCGGCATCGCCAGCAGCACCGAGACGGCGAGCACGCCGAGCACCACGCTCCCGGGCGGCATGCGCTTCACGGCTTGCGCTCCAGCTCGGCGATGCGCTCCCGCAGCGCCCGCCGTTCGGCGGCATCGGCGGCGCGCTCGACGAGCGGCGCCAGCGCGCGCAGCTGCGCCACGCGCAGCGCGTCGGCGGCGTCGACCTTCACGTCGGGCTCGACGCCGCTGCCTTCCCAGTTGGTCTTGGTGATCGGGTTGATCGCGCGCCCGGTGGGCACGAAGGCGCGGAAATGCGCGCCCACCTTGCGCAGCTCGCCGGGGTGGGCGCCGCCGCCGGTCGTCTCGCCGACCAGCGTGGCGCGCTTGAGGTTCTTCAGGTTGTAGCTGAACTCCTCGGCGGCGCTGAAGGTGCGTGCCGAGGTCAGCACGTACACCGGCTTAGTGCCGCCGTAGCGCGCGCCGCTCACCCAGTCGTGGCTCCAGAACTGCGTGGTGCGGTCGGTGGGGCGGAAGTACAGGTCGTTGAGGTGCGTGCGGCGGTCGAGCAGGTAGCTCGTGAGCAGCGCCACGGTGGCCGGGTCGCCGCCGCCGTTGCGCCGCAGGTCGACGATCAGCGCCTCGGTGCGCGCAAGCAGCGTCATCGCGGCGGCGATGGCCTCGCCGGCCCACTCGGCGCTGGTGAAGCTGCGCAGCTCGAGGTAGCCGACGTTGCCCGGCAGCCGCTCGACGCGCTCGATGCCGAAGTTCATCGCCGTGGCGCGCTGCCTGAAGCGGTCGATGTCGGCCTGCGCCGGGCGGTCGTCGGCGCGCGCGTCGGGCACCGGGGTCTCGCTGTGGCTCACGCGCAGGTGCTTGTCGCGCGTGAGGGCCTTCAGCTCGTCGGTGAGCACGCGCGCGAACTCGGCGGCATCGGTGGCCGCGTCCCAGCGGCGGGCGGGGCCGCGCAGCGCCGCGGCCACCTGGCGCGCCACGTCGGGAAAGACGTAGCGCTCTTCGAGCGCGCGGGTCAGCTGGTCGACCACCTGCTGGCGCGTGGCGGCGTCGATCGGCTGCGCCGCGACGCCCTCGGCGCCGAGGCTGCAGGCGGCGAGCAGGGCGAGGGCAAGGCGCTTCATTCGTTTCATCGGCGGGATTTTCCGCTGCCGAGCGCTTCGATTTGCGCGGCTCACCGCAGCAGGATCCTCACACGGGCTGCGTATAGTGCAGCCATGGACCGCATCGACGACATCATCCTCAGCCGGCTGGCGCACGACGGTCGCGCCAGCTTCCGCGAGCTGGCCGAAGAGGTGCGCCTGAGCCCGAACGCGGTGGCCGAGCGTTTCCGCCGGCTGCGCAAGAACGGCACCATCCGCAGCATCCGCGCCCAGCTCGACCCCGCGGCCTTCGGCCGCACGGTGGAGGCCATCATCGAGGTCAAGCTCGAGCCCGGGACGGCCGCGCCGCAGTTCGAGGCCGTGCTGCGCGGGCTGCCGCAGGTGGTGAGCGCGATGCTGCTCACCGGCTCGTTCGACTGGGCCGTGCGCGTGGCCTGCATCGACCGCGACGAGCTGGTGCTGGTGACCGAGACGCTGCGCCAGCGCGGCGTGCGCGAGACCAACACGCGGCTGCTGCTGCGCGAGGTGCAGCTCGGCGGCGTCTGAAGGCGCGGGCCGGATTGCCGGTTACGCCGCGAGCGCGCGGATGCGCGCGGTGATGGCCTCGGGCAGCGCGGCGCCGCGGCGGGCCAGCGCGTCGAGCATCGCCAGCGCCGCCTGCGGCGTGTGCGCGTAGCCCGGCGCGAGCCGCGGCAACTCGGCGGCGAGCGTCGGCTGCCGGTTCTCGAGGCGGCGGTCGGCACCAAAGGGGTCGCCGCCGGCAGCGCGCGTGGCCAGCGCGTCGAGCTCGACCAGGCGGTCCAGCGCGTAGACCTGCACGAAGCGCATCGCCGAGAGCTTCTCGCCGCGCCGCCAGCGCGCCAGGCCCATGAACAGGCAGGACAGTGCCTCGCCGACGATCCAGGTCTCATCGGTGTTGGGCCGCGGCAGCGCGCGGCGCGGCGTGGCGATGCCGTCGTCGACGCCGTCGCGCTTCCACACGACGCGGCCCGGCGCGAACGGGATCGCCTCCAGCTCCTGCGGCTCGAAGGCGGCGAACTCGCAGAACAGGCCGTCGGCCATCAGCGCCTTGTGGCCGTCGCCGGTGTTGCGGAAGTGCCAGGCGAGCGGGTGCGCGGCCTCGAGCCAGTCGAGCCGCTCGATGAAGCGGGCCTTGAAGCCGGGCTGCACGATGACGAAGAAGTCGAGGTCGCTGTAGGCGTCGATGCGCGCGGTCTCGCGGCCGACCGAGCCGAGGCCGATCAGCGCGAGCGTGCCCTCGCGCGCGCTCAGCGATGCGGCGATGGCGTCGAGGCGCCGGAGCTGGGGGGGAACGTCGGAAGGCATGCCCGGGATTTTCACCGGCCGCGGACGGCGTGATCGCTCCGCGGGGGGGCGGATCGCGCCGCGGTCTGCGCACGCCCCGGTCAGCGCATGCGCAGATCCAGCGTCTCGGCGGCTTCCTCGAGCGCGGTGCTGCCGCGCGGCCGGCGCCGCGCCAGGCGCGGTCCGAGCCAGAGCGCCACCGGCACCGCGGTGGCCAGCATCAGCGCGTACAGGCCGGTCGTCGCGCCGAGGCTCCAGGTCTGCAGGGGGCGGGCCAGGCCGAAGAAGGCCGCGGCGAGCCAGCTCGCTGTGCTGACGGCGCCGCAGGTCATCAGGATCGCGACCTCGCCGACGCCGAGTCGCCGCTCGGCCACCAGGCGCGGGAAGCAGTAGTAGCGCAGCGCGAAGGCGTTCAGGCTCAGCACGCACACGCACAGCAGCTTGGCGGCCAGCTTGGGGTGCTGCGCGACGTCGACGAAGCGCCCTGCCAGATCGAGCCCCACGATGCCCAGGCCGGTGAGCCACAGCCCGGTCAGCAGCAGCAGGACGCGGCGGTGCACGGCCATCAGCTGCGCCGCACCGATGCGCTTGCGCAGCACGCGCCGGTCGGTGGACAGCACGATGTGCAGCGCGAACACGCACAGCAGCAGGTGCGAGTACAGCAGAGCCAGGCGTAGTGCTGCGATGGGTTCCAGGCGATCCCCCGACCGATGGGCTTCGTCGCAGTGTACGTACACCGGGCGCGCCGGATTCAGCCGTTGCCGGGGATTTCGCCGGGCACCCCGGCGGGCGGCGGGCCCGCCCTGCGGGCCCACGGGTGAGCTACGGCGGCAAGCGGGCCTCGATCTTGATCGACGAGAACCAGGCCGCCAGTGCCGCGATGTCGTCGTCGCTCAGCGGCCGCGCCATCACCGCCATCACCTCGTGCTTGCGCGCGCCGCTGCGGTAGGCGCGCAGCTGCGCGGCGAAGTAGATCGGCGGCATGCCGGCCAGGTGCGGCGCGTCGGGCGTCACCGAGATGCCCAGTTGCCCGTGGCACACCGCGCAGGCCGCCGCCTTGGCGCGGCCTGCCTGCGCGTCCTGGGCTGCCGCCGCACCGGCCAGGGCCAGCGCGGCGGCGGCGAACAGCCAGCGCACCACTTACGGCGCGCTGTAGGTCACGCGGTAGATCGCGCCGGCGAAGTCGTCGCTGATCAGCAGCGAGCCGTCCTTCATCACCGCCACGTCGACCGGCCGACCGCGGTAGATGCCGGTGGCATCGAGCCATCCTTCGGCGAACACCTCGTGCTTGTCGGCGGTGCCGTCGGCCTTCAGCGAGACGAAGTCGATCAGCGCGCCGCTCGGCTTGGTGCGGTTCCACGAGCCGTGCGCGGCCACGAAGATGCCGCCCTGGTACTTCGGCGGGAACATCTTGCCGTTGTAGAAGGTCATGCCGAGCTGCGCCTGGTGCGCAGGGAACTCCACCTGCGGCTTGGTCCATTGCGCCGGCGGGTTCATGCCCTTGAGGTCGGGCGCCGCCGCGGTGCCGGCGATCTGCACGTTGTTGCCGTGGATGAACGGGTAGCCGAAGTGCTCGCCGCCGCCGCCCGGCCGCGTGATGCGGTTGAGCTCGCCGGGCGGCGTGTCGTCGCCCATGCCGTCGGTCTGGTTGTCGGTGAACCAGACGGTCTTGTCCTTCGGGTTGATGTCCATGCCCACCGAGTTGCGCACGCCCTTGGCCACCACCGCGCGGCCAGAGCCGTCGAACGGGTTCAGGCTGATCATGCCGCCGATGCCGATCTGCTCGTACAGCGCCACCTTCTCCTTGGGCTGCACGTTGAAGGGCTGGCCGAGCGTGATGTAGAGCTTGCCGTCGTCGCTGACGCGGCAGGTGCGCGCGCCGTGGTTGTAGCTCTCCTCCTCGGGCGGGATCAGCTTGCCCTGCGGCACCACCTCGATCACCGCGACGTCCGGGCCCTCGTAGAAGAACTCGGCGGCGGGGAAGTTGAGCACGCGGTTGTGCTCGGCCACGATCAGGAAACCGTCGCGCGTCCAGCACACGCCGTTCGGGTTGGTGAACTTCAGGCTCGGCGCGAAGCTCTTGACCTCGTCGGCCACGCCGTCGCTGTTGCGGTCGGTCACCGCCCACACGGTGGTCTTGCGCGTGCCCACGAAGAGCATGTTGGTGCTGGGGGCCACGGCCATGTGGCGCGCGTCGGGCACGATCGCGTAGAGCTCGATCTTGAAGCCCGGCGGCATCTTGATGTTGCGCAGGTTGGCGCGGATCGCGTTGGCGTTGGCGCCGGTCTGCGGCACCACCGGGATGTTCAGGTCGGTGGTGGCGACCTTCATCTGCTTGAGCTTCTCGAGGTTGGGCTGGGCGCTCGCCGCTCCGGCCGCCAGCGCCAATGCGGCGGCTGCGGCGAGGCCGATCGAGGTGCGGGAAAGTCTTGCGGGCATGGAGGGTCTCCGTCGTTGTCGTCGATGTTCGCCGCGGCGCGGCGCAACGGAGCCTTACTGCAACACGCGTACCAATCGGTACTCACCCGCAGACGCCGGACGCGCTTGCGAGGGACACTCCGGGCCCCGTCGCTGTTCCGTTGTTCCGTCCCGGGGCGTGGCACTGTCCAGTTTCGGTTCAGTGTTGCGGCCCGGGTCCGGCTGTTAGCTTCGAGCCAAGCGAGCCGTGACCGAACGGCCCCGAGGAGACCACTGCGTGTTGCACGCTTCCGACCTGCGCGCCAGCGAGCGCGCCCTGGCCCATGCCCGCATGCTGCGCGCGCGCGGCGCCGCGCTGCCGCCCGACGGGCTGCCGGCGCCCGAGATCCTCGACAGCTGGGTGCGCTGCCAGGAGCGCGGCCAGGAGTTCGGCAAGCCGCCGCGCATCGACGTGGTGGAAGGCGGCGAACTGGCGCGCCGCCGCGAGCGCAGCGACTTCGTGCGCCGCCTGGCGCAGGCCGAGCTCGAGACGCTGGCGCAGCAGATCGCCGGCAGCAACTACCTGCTCGCCTTCGCCGACCGCGACGGCGTGATCCTCGACCTCTACGCCGACAACCGCTTCCGCATGAGCGGCTCGGCCGCCGGCATCGTGCCCGGCAGCTGCTGGGACGAGGAGCGCTGCGGCACCAACGGCCTGGGCACCGCGCTGGCCGCGCGGCGCTCGGTGGCGGTGACGGGGCTGGACCACTACCACCTCTCGCTGGGCGACATCTCGTGCACCGCGGCGCCGATCTGCGACGCGCGCGGCGAGGTGGTGGGCGTGCTCGACGCCTCGTCGTACGTCGAGTCGCGCCAGCGTCACACGCAGGCGCTGGTGCAGATGGCGGCCACGCAGATCGAGAACATGCTGCTCGCGCACCAGATGCGCGACTGCTGGGTGCTCGCCATCCACCCGCGCGCCGAGTTCATCGGCACGCTGTCGGTCGGCCTGCTCGCCTTCGACGACGAGGGGCGGCTGGTGGCGATCAACACGCGTGCGCGCCAGCTGCTCGCCGGGCTGGAGGTGGCGGCCGGGGTGCGCTTCGAGCAGCTCTTCGGCGACAGCTTCGTCGCCGCCTGCGCGCGCCTGGCGCTTGCCAGCGAGATGCGCGTGCGCGACGCGCTCGGCAGCTCGCTGGTGGCGCGCTGCATCACGCGGCCGCAGCGTCCGCAGTCGGGGCCGGGCCTGCGGGCGCTTGCGCCGGCGGCGTTGCCGGCCGCGGCCACGACGGCGCTGGGGGCGCCGGCGGCGACGGCCGTGACGCGGGTGGCGGGGGTGGCGGGGGTGACGGGGGCGACGACGGCGCCGGCGGCGCGCACCGCGGCGCGTGCGCTGCCCGAGCGCTCGAGCTTCGTCGCCGAAGACCCGGCCGTGCGCCAGGCCATCACGCTGGCCGAGTCGGCGGTGCGCATGAACGTGCCGCTGCTGCTGCACGGCGAGACCGGCACCGGCAAGGAGGTGCTGGCGCGCCACCTGCATGCCTGCAGCGGCCGCCGCGGCGCCTTCGTGGCGGTGAACTGCGGCGCGCTGCCGGCCGACCTGTTCGAGGCCGAGCTGTTCGGCTACGCCGGCGGCGCCTTCACCGGCGCGCGGCGCGAAGGCAGCGCCGGGCTGATCGCCAGCGCCGACGGCGGCACGCTGCTGCTCGACGAGGTGCGCGAGCTGCCGCTGCCGCTGCAGGCCGCGCTGCTGCGTTTCCTCGACGACCGCCAGGTGCGCCCGGT
>Ga0073934_10005877_pt1 | contig 18454 bp, 13 predicted proteins | sample LarsenN4metaG_FD_76834 | JGI IMG/M metagenome (GOLD analysis project Ga0073934, IMG submission 76834) | Hot spring sediment bacterial and archeal communities from British Columbia, Canada, to study Microbial Dark Matter (Phase II) - Larsen... ... | reverse complement strand
GCAAAAGTACGATGAGAACAAGGACGGTAAACTCAATGCCGACGAAATCGCGAAAATCAGCAAGGAGGACCGCGAAAAGTACGAAAAAGCCGGTGTCCTTGGGAAGGCGCTGAGGAAGGGCCAAAAGAAAACCCAGTAAACAACTCACCCACAGTGGCCCAGCGACACCCTCCCGCCCTTGGTCTGCAGGTCAAGGGTTGTGGGGGTGTTTAGTGTTGGCCAATAGCCCGTCTGGCCAATGGCCTCCCAACAATGAAACAGGTCAGGCTAGAGCGGGTGGGTAGAGAGGGTGACTCTCATGACGCTGGTTTTGCCGGGAGGCAACACCAGGCGATTGGGACCCACGTTGCCCGACTCGACACAAATCATGGAACGATATTCTTCAGTGCCAAAGTCGGGCATCAATTGAGCTTTCTGCACCCAGGGATTCCAGATCACTGTTGAAGCGGCTCCAGCCTTCTCAACTCGAATCCTCCGCCCAAAGCCGGGATCAATCACATCTACCCGAGCCTCAGTGTTGTAGTACAGGCGGTCCATCTCGTCACAGACACGCAATTGGGGGGCGGTGTCCCGATGGCGGGTCATATTGTCCACTGCATCGAGATATTCCGCCCCTTCGAGGCCCACTACAGTAACGTCGCTGATGTCAGCCACCGCCAGATAGGTGTGGAGGCAAATCTCAAAAGCAAATGGCTGATCAGCCGAGGCGTTGGTGATGATGACCTCCAATGAAAGGCGATCGGTGATTGTCACCACGTAGTTGGCCATGAAAGGTGGCAAGGTAGCCCGCATGGGGTTGTCGGGAAGCCCCAGCCGGAGCGTGACCCCGCCTTCAGGAAGTGTGGAGACCTCGTGCAGTTCCCATTCCTCGATCCGGGCAAAGCCGTGGGCCGGCATGCCCTCACGAACGCCAAACCAGGGAAATACGATGGGGATGCCCCCACGAATCGGATGCTGCTTTTCAAACCGGCTGCACTGGCTGAGGAACAACAGAGGGGGCTCACCCTTTTTGGCGAAAGCGGTGATATGGGCACCATGTAAATAGACCTCAGCGGAACTTTGGTCCGCAGTCAGTTCCAGCATTGGTAATTCACCATTACCCTCCATCACGGAGACCCGGCCGGGAATCTCGTAGCTCTTCAGGCGCTCTGGCAGGTCCTCGATAACCATAGTCTGATGCTTGCTTCACTCTAACGCCACGGACTGGGAAAGCCCACATCTTTTTTGCGGTTTTTCTCCGAATCCTGCCTGACCTGAAAAAGCTGTTGATGGACCCCGCGAGAGGACCTTTGCCACGAAAGCATCGTGAAACTCAGGGCCACAACTCCTGGATCTTATGGACCACGCCCCGATCCCCCCACCCCCATGGATGTGGTCCGCGAGGCTGTGGGTAGACTGAAACAGCAGCCGATTCGCCGGCAACTCGGCGCTGGGAACTAGCCGATCCAGCTACCGAAGGGGCCCGACACGCCATAGAAACCCTCGGGGCATCTGCAGACCCCCACATAGAGTTTAGGGGCCCCTCATCAGCAGAACGTCGGACCGCGGCCAGCGTGTTGTCATTTGCCTTGCCGACAATCTTGAATGAGCCACCGGTCCTCGAACGTCGGATGGACTGGCATGGGAACGCGTTTCTGCTGGCTGGGCGTTGTGATAGCCGGGCTGACCTCTGGCTGGGTTCGGGCTGCCGCAGGCCCGGCGCATACGAACGCGCCCGTCGAACGCATCCTGCAACAGGAACTCCGACAGGAGCAGCTTCGCCATACCACCCACCGCGTTGGCCAACAACTCCGGAGCATTATCCAGGAGTTTGAGGAAAACGCCATCAGTGGAGAGGACCTTCGAACGCTGAAGGCGATTCAACATGTGTTGGAACGTTTGAGCGAGAAGGACATGCGACTCGTCATTAGCTCTCTCGAGGAGGCAAGAACCTCAGTGGATGAAGCCGCGTCTCGTCAACGCCTGACTGGAGCCTACACCGGGCAAAAGGCAATCCTCACTCTGCTTAAGCAGCTTGTTCTCGAATACGAGAGGCAACAGGCGCTCTATGAGTTGAGTCTGCGGTTCCGTGAGATGGCTGCCCGCCAGACCAGAAACCTGCGAGCCGGCGCCCGGTTGGTGCGTGAGAATGAGTCGCAGCGTTTCAACAACGAGCAAAGGCTCCTGATCCAGATGCAGTGCGCCGACCAGGTGAACATCGTCGAGGAGACCGCAGTGCTGGCAAACCGCCTCCTGCAAATAGCCGATGGGGCGCCGGAGACATCCAACGACCGTCGGGCGAAGATGGCCGCCGCCTGCCTGCGGGACACGCGGCTCCTGGATCAAGCCAGGGCCGCATCGGACCTGCTTAAGGCTGGACGTTTACTCGACGCAATAGGCGAGGAAAGAAAAGTCAGGAACACCTTGCGCGACCTGGCTCGACATCTTCTTATTTCCGAGGACCGACTTGATCTGCTGCGCGCGGCTATCGCGGAAACCGAGACCACAATCCTCCACCAGCAGCAGGTCCTGGAAGAAACACAGCGACTCGCCAGCCGGGAGGACGCGCTGCTGGCTCAGGACCATCAGTTGGAAATTGTGGATGACACAAACTTGATTCGGCGCGATGTCACTGATGTCGCTCCTGCCGCCAGCGGCCTCCTGCGCGAGGCCGAGTTTTGCCTCCAGGACGTTACTGCCATCCTCACAAACTGGGACCGCCCGGAAAAGAAGCGGGGCCAGGCAGTCGTGAAACAAGCCGAGGCCTTGACCAAGCTCGAGTCAGCAAAGCAATCCTTACAGGATCAACTGGCGCGGGCGGAACGCGAGGGGAGCCGCCCCGAGGACGACTTGGAGCGCCTGCGTCAGCTCAAGGAAGAGGTGAAGGATCTGGCCCGTAGCGAGGAGGCGCTCAAACAGGAGACCGGAAGGCCGGGCCAGAAACCCGAAGAACGACGTGCAGCCGCCCCGCGCCAGGGGGATTTGCGTGACCGGGCTCAGGATGCCCAGCGAGAAGCTGCCGCAATCCTGCCATCAGCCGCTCGGGCTCTCGAATCAGCGGCGCGTGAAATGGAGAGTGCCCAGAAGATCCTCGCCCAGGGCCGCGACGCCTTGCCGAACCAGGAGGCGGCTGTCGAAGCCCTCAGGCAGGCGGAGCGCCAACTGGACGAGCAAATCACCGTACTGGAAAGTGCCCGTCAGCAACTGCCGCACCTCGAAGAACTGGCAGTTAAAGTCGGAAACTTGATCCAAACCCAGCAACGTCTGGGGCTGGAGACAACCGCTCAGGTTGGTCGTCCAGAACGAAACCTCAGCACCCTCGGCGATCTTGCTGCCGACCAGAAGGCCGTCGCCCTTGAAACCTCTGAAGTCCGTCAAGAGGCCGCCCACTCCTCTCCATCTGCCGCCCCCCATCTTGAGGAGGCAGTTACTCGGATGAGACAAGCCGGGCAATCACTCGAAAACCGCCATGCGGAGGCAGCGCAACCTTCTCAGGACAAGGCGCTGGGCAGCCTGCTCGCGGCAAAACACACCCTGGACCAACACATCGAGGAACTGCACAGACTCCTCGGCCATGCCCCCACCACCGAGACGCAGGACCTTGCCAACGCGGCCCGCAAGCTGCTGCGCGCGCAGGCTGCGGTGGACCAGGCGTGGGCGCAACTCTCCCCTGCCCCATCTGACCTCCTGGCTCAACTCATTCAAAGCCAGAAACGAATTGAATCCGATTTGGCCGGCCACGAGCGTTCGACCGACCAAAGCCCCCCGGCGGCATCTCAGCAGGCCCGCCAGGCAGCCGCTGAAGCCGTGAACAACCTATCTGAAGGCCGCCTTGCCGAAGCCGTCGCTGCCATGCAACGTGTTGAGGAACGCATTTCGACCTTGTCGCCCGGCCCCCCCGCACCAACAACCAATGGTTTGAGCCCCCAGGCAAACGGCCAGCCGCAAACAACACCCCCCTCTCTGCCCACAATAGCCGCCAGGCAGGCGGAGATTAGACAACAGACTGAGACGCTGGCAAATGCGCAACGCGATATGCCCGAAAACGCACTGGACAGGGCAGCAGAACACCTCACCCGCGCTGCTCTGGACACCGCCGAAGTCGCCTCAGGGCAAACCGGAACACTTCCCGAAACCGCCCGCGTGGCCACCGAATCGGCCCTTCAATCGTTACACCAAGGCCTCAGAGGCGCCCGGGCACGACGGCACCCTCAGGCGCAAGCACACACGCAAGCGGCCGCCGATGCTCTGTCCAGGGCCTTAGCCGCACTCGTCCTGGCGCAGGCTGGGCTCGGAGACGAGATGGCTCAGACAGCCAATCAACCCTCCCCTCTACAACCATCCTCCGCCTTAGCAGGGGGTCAGCCATCACAGCAGCCCGGCCAGTCTTCCGGACTACAGGGTTCCCAACCAGCAGCTCCAGGTCTGCCATCCATGCGCGGCACAGGACAAATCGGCAACTGGACCGGCTCAGGAGCCCGGTCTGGCGTGTTGCGTAATGCCACCGGCGCGGGTTCCCACCTGCAACTGCCAGCCCGCGATCGCGCCGCCATCCAGCAGTCCGCCGGCGAGAGTTACCCCCAGGAATACGGCCCCCTCGTCGAACAATACCTCAAGAACCTTTCCGATCAAAGGTAGCGCCGGACGCCGTCACACGAACCACCACGGAACCAGTGGTTCGACAGCGGCCTGCGGGCCCCCGGAGTCAGTGTGTCCTGAGGAAACCGATCTGATAGAACTGACTCGAAGGAGCGGAGCAACTGAGGTTTGCCGCGCTGGCCGTTTCGCAGCAAGGCTGAGCTTGTTTGTTGGAGAGCACTCCAGCCAACTCGCTCCGGAGTGTGGCTGTCATTCCGCAACAACGTGAGATGTGTCAGTTTTCGAATCCGCCCTCGGATTTCGTTTGTGTGCTGCCAGGAAGAGCGTTATGGTAAGAGGGTATTGAAGGCCAAAAAGGAAAGGGATGCTTATGGAAACACACTTTGAAAACATGGAGCAAGCACAAGACTCATTGGCACGGGAACGCGTTCTGGCGGACCTTAAATCACTCGTCAAGGATTCGGAGGAGTTACTGAAAGCTACGGCCGGAGATGTGAGCGAGAAGGCGCGCGAAGCGAGGTCACGCCTCTCCGCCGCCCTGGAACGAGCCAAGGCCAGTTGCGAGCACTTCCAGGAGCAGACGCTGGCCAAAGCCAAGGCTGCAGCCCGGCAGGCTGATACCGTCATCCGCAGCCACCCTTATGAATCCATCGGAGTTGCTTTTGGAGTGGGTTTGCTGATCGGTGTGCTGATCTCCCGTAAGTAACCGACATGGTGGAGGGGGATAATACGGGCGGGTGGTCGGGCCGTTTCCGGCGAGTATTGGACGCTCTGCTGGGGTTGGCTCAAAACCGCATTGAGTTGTTTGCGGTTGAGCTGCAGGAGGAGAAACTCCGCGCAGTGCGTCTGGCAGTTTGGTGTACAGTGGCGCTCACGTTGTGTGCGGGCGGGCTTCTCATCTGCCTCGGGGCGCTAGCGCTGTTTCTTTGGACGGTAGGCGGGTATTGGGGGCTGATGGGGCTGGCCCTGGCCTTGCTGAGCGCGTCAGCCGCCATGCTCTGGTGGCTTCGCCGGGGAATCCTGGGCGGTCCGCAGCCATTCGCCGACACGCTGGCCGAATTCAAAAAGGATCGCGAATGTCTGCGAGAGTGACCATCATTGACCTTCAAGTGCGCAAGCGCCTCCTGATGATGCAGTCCGACCTGCATCGGACTTTGCTCAGGGCGGAGCGCGCCAATTTGCGCGCACAGTGGAATGGAATCAGAGAGGTCAGCCACAAAGTCCGTGGGCTAAATTCCTGGCTGGGTCTTGGTGCCGCCGCTGTTGGTGTTTTGGCGGCCTGGCGCGGCCGAAAACTGGCCCGGTGGGTGCCGATAGCCCTGGCCGCATGGAGTTGGATTCAGAAGCTCGGGAAACACAACGCCGGTGGTGGGAACGTGCCCGCCACGCGCTAGCGCGGCTGCCCCACGGCATGAGCCGTACCGCGATCGAGGGGCACATTGGGCGGAACGAGTCCTGGATCAGAAAAGGCGGTACAGAAGTAGATGGGCTCCTGTCAGTGAGGAAGTGACCACAGAGACCGAAAGCGGGATTGCGAAACTCACGCTGGAAGCAGTCAAGTCCCCCTGCGTACGACCGCTGGTTTGGCAGAGGGATCTGTTCAAGAATATCCTCGGCCTGCCTTCTCAAGAGAAAGTCATCGGCGTGGTTGTTCTCGTCACGCGAGAGCGGTCATTTCGACCCCGAAGGAGCATGAACAAATGCGGAGGCGCTATTGTGGCACCCCCCTCGGAGACACCGCTTCTCGGCCGTCGGTCAGTCCTTTATCTACCGGGGGTGGCCGCAGCCTTCGACGCCACCGACGCAGATAAGAACCACTGGTAGAGGTGGGAGGCTGCCGATGAGATGGCGCGGTCGCATCCACTGTGGCACCAGCCGAACGAGAGAAGCCAGCAGCGGACCGAGATGTGTTTCTTGCAGTCGCGGCAGATCAGTTTGACAGGCGTGTTGACGTCCAGCAAAGGCGCTTCATTACCATTCGACTTCCTCGAAGCGCGGCGCAGCGGGATCGGCTTTCTCGAACTGACCGCGGGTAACACCCAGTCGGCTGACGAGCTTTAGATCTCGCCACAGTTGACCGCCGGATAACTCTCCCCGAAGCAGGCGGCGATACATGGCAATGGTGCGCCTGACCTCGCTGGGGTGCTCCTTGAGAAACTCGATGCGGAAACGGCGCGCGCCAAGAGCAAGGAAACGCGCAGCGGATTCGGCACCCGTCTGAGCCAGAGCATTGAAGACCGTGTTGCGGCATCCGGCGTCGGCCAGCACGGTATGCCTGACACCGAGACGGTCCTGAAGGGCCACCTGATGTTTTTCGCAAGGTCGTCCGCAATTGGTGTAGTCGGTGCCAGTCGAAAGAAACGCGCAAAACACGCAGTGCTCCATGTGAAACATGGGCATGTGCTGGTGGAGGGTGATCTCAAACCAGTCTGGCAGGGCCGCCTCAAGGAGGCGGGCCACCTGGTCGGCGTTCAGATCGTAAGAGACAGTGACCCGCTCAAGGCCGCAATGGCGAACAAAGTGCTCGGCCGCCAACGGATTGGCCACATTCAGAGAGAAATCGCCGAGGCGACGCTCGTTGGCGAAGAAACGAATGTGGTCCGGGTTGCGGACGAGGTAGCCGTCGGCCGCAGCAGATCGGATCTGACGAAGCATCCACTCTTCGCCGTCTTTGAAGATGCGCGGTGGAGCAGCCCAGATGCTGGGAGAAGCACCGCCTTCGGGAAGGGCCCGGGGATGGGAGCACCACTCTCGAAACCGCTGGACTGCCTCGCGGTATCGCCGGGGATCTTCAAACTCACAGTAAAGCGTGGTGCATCCCGCATCAAGCGCTGCCTCCAACTGGGTCATATTGCGCACCAGAACGACCAGTTCGGGTTCGTCCTTGGAGCGGGCCTCTGGAGCGGAACCTGCGTCCATGCCGACTGTGCGGGAGGAACGTCGCTCCACCTCCGGCGGTTCAAAAGCAAGCTCCGTTCGCAATGTCCACGAGGGGGTTTGGGAACGCAACGTGTCGAGCTTGGTGACAAGGTCGCGGCGCAAGCGGTTGAGTTCGCTCACGGGCAGCATAACCGGACCATCGAATCGGCAAGCCACCGATTCAAGCCGGTAGGGGGTGCCCCCCAACCGTCCAAGATGTTCCCTGATCCGTTCGCGTGTCAAAGGTTGCTTTTCAGCCACCGCCAGAGGCATGGCCGATTCGACTTGGGCAAAATGGCCGAGGTGGTCGCTGGCTTCGATGCGCAGGGGCTTGCCCGCTTCACCGACGACGAGAAGTGCGATGGGGCGCTGGAAAGGTGCAGCGCCCTGGGCGAAGGTCTTGCGAATGCGCCGCTCAAGTTCCGGATCACTGGTTTTCCACACACGGTCGCCCGGCTGAATTTTCCGAAGTTCGAGGTCGTTGCGGCCAAAACTGAGCGGGGTCTCGGGACGTTCCGAAGCGCTCTGACACGGCGTGCCCACCTGGTAAATACGTCCGCCTTGTTCGTCCTCCTGGGGACGGCCCGCGTCGAAGACCACACCGTCGCCAGGTTTGACAGGAGCCTCAAGTCTCACCCAGACCCGGCCGCCGTCCACACGGGTCACCCGGCCAAGATAGACTCCGCGTTTCTTCCCGAAGCGGCCGTGGACCAGTTGTTGGTTGTTGATCCCGCGCAGCCAGCCGGTGTGGAGACCACGCGAGAAGGCCATCTCCATGGTGTACCGGCTGTCTGGATCATTGGCCGCAGGGGCACCTTGCCCCGATCGTCCTCCAAGACGATCCAGGGCACGGCGATAGACACCCGTGATGGCCGCGACGTACTCCGGCGACTTGAGTCGGCCCTCAATTTTGATCGAGGCAACTCCCACCGCAACAAGCTCGGGCAGCAGTTCCACCGAGGAGAGGTCCTGGGGGCTCAAGAGATAACGACGGTCGCCGAGCGGCACAGGTTCTCCGTCCCGAATCAGGGTGAAAGGCAGGCGGCAGGCCTGGGCGCATTCGCCCCGGTTGGCTGAGCGCCCTCCCAGGGACTCGCTGGTCAGGCACTGGCCCGAATAAGCGACACAGAGAGCGCCATGTACAAATACTTCAAGCTCAGGGTTGGACGCAGTCCCCTCCACGGCGTCCACTGGCTGGCGTAGTTCACGTTGAATTCTCTCAATATCCCTGAGCGAACATTCCCGCGCGAGAATCACCCGCTGGCAGCCAAGTCGCCCGGCGAACCGCACGCCTTCGGCACTGGTGATGGTCATCTGGGTGGAGGCGTGAATGGGAAAATCCGGGGACAACGCGCGGATGAGCCGGGCCATCCCGACATCCTGCACAATAACCGCGTCGGCACCGGCGGAGATGATGATTCTAAGAAAGTCTGCCGCCGCTTTCATCTCCTCAGCAAAGACCAGGGTGTTGAAGGTCACGTAGCCCTTCACGCCGCGCCGATGAAGGAACCCCATTAATTCAGGCAGATCCGCAAGAGTGAAATTGTGGGCCCGCATCCGGGCATTGAATCTCTCGAGGCCAAAATAAATCCCATCCGCCCCGTTTTCGACAGCGGCGCGAGCGCATTCCCAGTCCCCAGCAGGAGCGAGCAGTTCGGGAAGCCGCTCGCCGCTCGAGCGATTGCCGTTCCGGAGGTTTGTTGTTGCTCGGTCACTCATGTCAACTGCAGCCCAGACCAACGGGACCTTAACCCTGGAGCAACCCGGCGACAAATGAATTGGTTTGGCCCGCCTGATCTGATCAGTAGGCGACGCTGGGCTGGCTATCACAGTCGGTCCCATACCGGCCAAAGAGTTGCCCACAGGCTGGTTGGGCGATGCCCCCGACGGCCGCTGCCACATCTCGACTGGCAGTCGGCTCCCGCGCCATTCTTTTCCACACAAGTCGAATGTGAATCAGAACCCGTTTACTGCCAGGCTTGACGGTAGCGCAGCATCGGAAGATGCTGCGTGTGGATAGCGGGCACGTGGCGGAATTGGCAGACGCGTTGGACTTAGGATCCAATGGAGCAATCCGTGCAGGTTCAAGTCCTGTCGTGCCCACCAACCCCTGGCAGCCGCCAAGGACGATGTCCTGACCAGGACTAAACTGCGGAAATGGACCTGGGAAAGACCACCACCACTCCTTCAGACAGGGCTGGCTGGACTTTTTAAAGAATTCGGAGCGACGGGGCCAAACCTGCCGCCAAAGCTCTCGCTGGAAGGAGATCCACCCTTGCCCAAGCCGGAGGCTCTCTGGCACCCTCTCGATACTCGAGAATGCGCGAGAAACTCCGAGACTGGACAGAGCAGGTTGAGACCTTTGTTCTCCAGGTGATTCAGGGCCAGCGAACCGGCAAAGTCGCTGAGGCCACCCTGATAGGTCTTTTGCTGCTCTCGAAAGCCTTCAAGGTTGCGGTCAAACTGCGGCGTCTGCTTTACGATATCCGCCTGCTCCGGGATGCCACGCTGGGGGTGCAGGTGATCGCGGTCGGCAATCTCACTGTGGGAGGCACTGGCAAAACGCCGGTCGTAGAAAAATTGGCCCGCGAGTTGACCCTTCAGGGACGCAACGTGGCCATCCTTTCACGCGGTTATCGTTCCCGACCGCCTCCCTTGAGCCGACGGCTGATTGACAAGCTGCTCTTTCGCGACGACACGACACCGCCTCGCGTGGTCTCGGATGGCAAATCCCTCTTGCTGGACTCCGAAACTGCCGGCGACGAGCCCTTCATGCTGGCCTCAAATCTCAAGGATGTCGTCGTGCTTGTGGACAAGGACCGCGTGAAAGCCGGACGTTACGCCATCGAACGCTTCGGATGCGACACCCTCCTGTTAGACGATGGGTTTCAGTACTGGCGACTCGCTGGTCGGCGGCACGACATCGTCCTGGTGGACTGCCAGCAACCCTTCGGCAACGAGCATTTGCTGCCCCGGGGCGTGCTCCGCGAACCCCCCTCCCATCTGGCCCGGGCCCGCACCATCTTCATCACCAAGAGTGATGGCAACACAGCTCACCTTCGCGCACGCATCGCCCGCCACAATCCCACCGCCCGGCTCGTGGAATGCATCCATAGTCCTCTTTATTTCGAGGACGTATTCACTGGGGACCGTCATGGGTTGGATCTCATCCGAGGACGGCGAATTGCCACCCTGAGTGGCATTGCCCAGCCCGAGAGCTTCGAAGAAAGCCTTATTAAACTCGGCGCGGAAATCGTGTACGCCAAGCGCTTTGCGGATCATCATCGTTTTACTCAACAGGAGGTTCTTAACGTCATTAACCGCGGCAAGAAACGCATGGCGACCGCAATCGTGACCACGCAGAAAGATGCCGTGCGCTTTCCCAAACTGGACCGCCGGGACCTCCCAATCTACTTCGTACGGGTGGAGATCCAGATCATCCGTGGTGCCCGTGATTTCCAGGAATGTGTCCGCCAGATTTGTTTCCGCTGACTCTCATGGCACCGGTCACCAGCTTGCCTTTCCCCATCGGCTCGCGGATAGTATGCCGGTGAACGTGCTTTCCGAACAATTGGTAGCGGAGCTCATGGAGTCTTATGCGCGTCTAGGGGGAATCAACCACCTTGACGGCAAGAATCTCCCTTCCAAACGCGCCATCGCTCTCATCACGGTGGACCTCCTGCGGCTGCTTTTCCCCGGGTTCTTTGACGAGAAGACCCTTCATTCGTCGGCAGTGCGCAGCGAGACCTCCACACTGCTCAACGAAGTGGCCCGGCGTCTTGAGGTTGAGGTGCTTCGCAGCCTGGAGAATTTCGAGCCTGGAAAACGCACCAGGAAAGAAGCCCAGCAGGAAGCCCGCCAGGTAACGCGAGAATTCCTGCGCTGCATCCCCGCCGTACGCGAGATACTGCAGACAGACCTCGAGGCTGCTTACAATGGGGACCCGGCGGCCTTGTGCAAGGAGGAAGTGATTGTGGCTTACCCATTTATCGAATCCATCGCTGTCCATCGCCTGGCGCACGAATTCTACCGACGCCACGTTCCGCTTATTCCAAGGATCATGAGTGAATGGGCCCATTCGCGAACAGGCATGGATATTCACCCCGGGGCCAGCATCGGCCCCTACTTCTTCGTGGATCACTGCACCGGCACCGTAATCGGCGAAACCTCGATTATCGGGGCTCACGTCAAGATGTACCAAGGGGTCGCGCTCATCGCCCGTTCGCTTTCGGGGGGGCAACAACTGCGTGGCACTAAACGCCATCCAACCATTGAGGACCACGTAACCATCTACGCTGGAGCGACCATTATGGGTGGTGACACTGTAGTCGGCGCCGGCAGCACGATCGGGGCCAATGTGTTCCTCACCAGCAGTGTGCCACCCCGCTCGCTGGTAATCCCGGAGGATGTCAAAGTCAAAGTCATGAGTAAGCCACCCCGCGAGGGCATCCAACCACCACGCCAATCAGCCGGTCTGGACTTCCAGATTTGAACCGCTGCAAGAACTTCGACGCTCATCGCCATCATGAACTCAAGCGTCACCACCGTTGACCCCCCTCGCCCCCGCCTTCCGGCCTGGCTTCGGCTCAAGTTGCCGAGCAGCGATACCTTCGCGAGGACGCGCAACCTCCTCGGAGACCTCCGGTTGCACACCGTTTGCGAGAGTGCGCGCTGCCCCAATCACTGGGAATGCTGGAGCCGCGGTACCGCCACCTTCATGATCGGAGGAGACCGGTGCACACGGTCTTGCGCTTTCTGCGCCGTGACCACCGCTCGCCCCTTGCCCCTTGACCCGGATGAACCTGCTCGCGTCGCCCAGGCAGCACGACAAATGGGCTTGAGGCATGTTGTAATCACTGGCGTCGCCCGCGACGATTTGCCGGATGGTGGCGCTGGGCATTTTCGGCACACCATCGAGGCGGTGCGGGCCCTGTGCCCTGGCACCGCCATTGAGGTATTAGTACCGGATTTTCAGGACAAAGATGATGCCATAGACACAGTTCTTGCGGCCCGACCCGACGTTTTCAATCATAACATCGAAACCGTGCGGCGCCTGACGCCCACGGTCCGCTCACGTGCGACCTATGAGCGCTCCCTGAGCGTGTTACGTAAAGCACGAGAGCGCGGTACACCCGGCATCTTCACAAAGTCAGGTCTCATGCTGGGTCTGGGGGAGAGCCATGCAGAGGTTCTGGAAGCCATGGCCGATTTGCGCTCGGTGGGTTGCCAGGTGCTCACCCTGGGTCAATACCTCCAACCAATGGCCGGCAACCTGCCCGTGATCGCCTTTATCACTCCGGCAGAATTCTCCGATTATGCCCAGCAGGCGAGGCGCATGGGCTTCATTCACGTGGCTAGCGGCCCGTTGGTCCGCAGTTCCTATCACGCGGATGACTTTCCGGCTGGCCCGCACTGAAACATCGCGAGCGGACTTGCGGGGGCAACCCCTCCCACCTAGGGACCTGTGTCTGGCCAAGTAACTTGGCCAGAGACAGGCGAGATGATTGCCTCTCGCAGCCTGTTGATGCGGCGTTAACCCGGCAAGATCACCCTGTCCCCGGCATTAGTCCCCGCCACCGCCACGCTCGCCGCCCTCACCCTCTGTTCCCAGACCGTCCATCAGTTTGATGAGCGGCAAAAACAGAGCGATAACGATGCTGCCCACGATCACCGCCAGGAAGATGATCATGATCGGCTCCAACAATGAGGTCATGGCCGCCACAGCGTTGTCCACCTCGTCGTCGTAGTTGTCAGCAATCTTCATCAACATCTCTGGCAGAGCGCCGGTTTGTTCGCCCACATCCACCATGCTGATGACCATCGGAGGGAAAACGTTCGAGGCTTCAAGCGGGGCTGTAATGGTCTCGCCTTCTTTCACGCTTTCATGCACGGCTGCCACCGCATCGCCCACGATGACATTGCCCGAGGTTTCCTTGACGATGGTCAGGGCCTGCAAGATCGGCACTCCGGAGCTGATCAACGTGCCCAGTGTGCGGGTGAAGCGGGAAATCGCCACCTTGCTGATCACGGGGCCGAGGATTGGCATGTGCAACTTGAACTTGTCCCAGAGGTGCCGCCCCGTGTTGGTGCGAATGAACAAAACCAGGGAAACGACCACCAGCGCCACGATGCTCGCGGTGACGACAAAGTGATGGGCAATGGCATTGCTGATGGAGAGCACAAGGATGGTGAAGGGCGGCATTTTGTCGCCCGGCAGCATGTCCTTGAAAATATCCTGGAACTTAGGAACGACCCACACCATCAGCACCGTCAGAATACACACCGCCACAAACAAAACGGCGCACGGATAAAACATGGCCGCTATGACCTTGCCCTTGATCTTCTGCGCTTTCTCCATGAACTCCGACAGGCGAGCCAGCACGATCTCCAACACCCCACCCAACTCGCCCGCCTTGACCATGTTGACATAGAGCTTATTGAAGACTTTTGGATGCTGGGCCAGCCCCTCGGAGAATGTGCTGCCCCCCTCGATGGCCAGGCCGAGCTTCCCAATGATCTCTTTCAGCGTGAGGTTCTTCTCCTGCTTTTCCAACACGCGCAGCCCGCGCAACAAGGGCAGACCCGCATCGACCAGGGTGGCCAACTGCCGCGTGAAAGTGGTCAAGGTCTTGGGTTTGACCCGGCCGCTCAACCCCGGAATCTTGATGTTGAGGTTGATATTGATGCTCTTGTTAAGCCCCTTGCCTTTGTCCGTTGTTGGCGCTTTCTCTCGGCTCTTGTCCTTCGCTTTGTCTTTGGACTTTTCGGCTTCGGTGACCTTGGTGGGGAAAAAGCCCATTTCCTTTAACCGCGCGATGGCCTCGCTCTGGCTGGCAACCTCGAGGGTTCCCTTGGTTTCCTTGCCGCGGGAATCCATCGCTACGTAGCTGAACTTGGGCATAGTCTAGATTAACTCTACGTGTATTTGACCACTTCTTCAATAGTGGTTTCGCCATCGAAAATGTTCCGCAAGCCGTCTTCGCGCAGGGTTACCATACCCATTTCGATCGCCTTCTGGCGCAACACCACCGTTGGGGCACGATCATTAACCATGTTGCGCAGCGTGTCGTTCATGACCAGCAACTCAAAAATGCCGCGACGGCCTTTGTAGCCTGTGTCGTTGCAAGTGGCGCACCCGCGTCCGTAGTAGAACACCTTGTCGCCGATGTCATTGGTCGAGAGGTTCAGGAGGGCCAATTGGCTTTCCGTCGGCTCGAAAGGCGTGCGGCACTTCTTGCATATCGTCCGCACCAGCCGCTGGGCCAGCACACAGGACAGAGTCGAGGAAATCAGAAACGGCTCCACGCCCATGTCAATCATGCGGGTCACCGCTCCCGGAGCATCGTTGGTGTGCAGAGTGCTGAGCACGAGGTGGCCGGTCAGGGAAGACTGAATGGCGATTTGGGCTGTCTCCAGGTCGCGCATTTCCCCGATCATGATGACGTCCGGGTCCTGCCGAAGAAACGACCGCAACGCTTTTCCGAAAGTCATCCCCACCGACTCGTTGATGGCCACCTGCATGATGCCCTCAATATCGTATTCCACGGGGTCCTCGGCGGTCAGCAGTTTCACATCAATCGTGTTCACCGCCCGAAGGCAGGAATACAGCGTGGTGGTTTTGCCCGAACCGGTGGGGCCGGTCACGATGATGATGCCATTGGGTTGCTGGATCGCCTCCTGCATGTATTCCAGCACGGCCTGTGGGAATCCAAGGCTGGTCATGTCCAGGCTGGTCGCTGACCGATCCAGCACGCGCAGCACCACTGACTCGCCAAACTGCGTGGGAAGAGTGGAAACGCGCAGGTCCACCTGACGTCCCGCCACGTTGTAGTTGATGCGCCCGTCTTGTGGCAGACGCCTCTCGGAAATGTTCAGGTTGGACATGACCTTGATGCGGGAGATCACCGGCAGAGCGAGGCTCTTGGGCGGCGGCGACATCTCGTAGAGCGCGCCGTCCACTCGATAACGAATCTTGAATTCGTTTTCGAACGGCTCGAAGTGGATGTCACTGGCCCGGTCCTGAATGGCTTGCGCCAGCACCAGGTTCACAAACTTGACGATCGGCGTGTGGTTTGCCAGCTCCGATGCTCCGTCAATATCCTGCGCTTCAGCGGCCTCGGCCGCCTCGCGGACCAGTTCGGAATCGGCGTCCAATTCCTTGAGCACATCCCCCACACTCCCGCGGTCCTCGCCGTAGTAGCGGGCCACCGCGCGGTCCACTTCGTCCGGGTCAGCCACAACCACCTGGATTTCGTGGTGGGTCACAAACCCCAGCTCATCCACCGCGCCAGGGTTCAATGGATCGGCGAAAGCCACTTTGAGGATGCTGCCATCGCTCTCGACCGGAACGCATCGGTAGAGTCGCGCCGAGTTAGCTGGAATGAGTTTAAGCAACTCCGGGTCAATTTCCTTTTTGCCCAGTTGGACCACCTCGGTGCCCAGATGATCTGCCAGTACCTGGAGCTGGGACTCCACATCCAGGATCTCGAAATCATTCAGAACCTGGCTCATGGACTTGCCGCTGCGGGCCTGCTCCTGAACGACCTCCTCGTATTGCAGATCATCAATCAGACCGCGCTCCTTGAGCAGGCTCAACAGAGGATGAACGCTGTGATCCATCATGGCCGTTAAGTTAGCGTGGCTGCTTCCCGGTAGCTGCGGCGATGGCTTGAGACATCTCGTATTCCTGCAGCTTGGCAAGAATGGTGGTCGGATCTTGCGATTTCGTAATCACTTCTTCACGGGAAATCATGCCCGCCATGTACTTGTCCATCAAGAATGAATCCAGTGTCACCATGCCGTGCTTGGCTCCGGTTTGAATGTCCGAGTTGATGCGGAAGGTCTTGTTGTCGCGGATCAGCGCCGCTACCGAGGGCGTGTTGATCATGACCTCAAAGACCGCCACCCGGCCGGGCTTGTCGCAACGCGGCACCAGAAGCTGGGAAATCACCGCTTGAAGCACCGTGGAGAGCTGAATGCGGATTTGCTCCTGTTGGTTCACAGGGAAGGCGTTTACGATACGATCAATGGTCTTCGCCGCACCCGTGGTGTGCAACGTCCCAAACACCAGGTGCCCGGTCTCCGCAGCCGTGATGGCCGCGTCAATCGTTTCCAGGTCGCGCATTTCCCCGACCAGAATCACATCGGGGTCCTGGCGCAGCGCCCGCCGCAAGGCCTCCGCGAAGTTCGGCACGTCCACGTTGATCTCCCGCTGGGTCACGACTGCCTTCTTGTGTTTATGGTAATACTCGATCGGGTCCTCGATGGTGATGATGTGCGCGTCGTCGCGCTCCTCGTTGATAATGTTGATCATCGAGGCCAGGGTGGTGGTTTTGCCCGATCCGGTCGGGCCAGTCACCAGCACCAGTCCACGCGGTTTGTAGAGGAGTTCCTTGATGGAGGGAGGTGTCCCGATCTGCTCCAGCGTCAGCAGTTTGCTTGGAATCTGCCGCAGGACCAGGCCAAACTGGCCTTTCTCCTTGAACACGCTTACCCGAAACCGGGCCAACTCCCCGAACGCGAAACCAAAGTCTGCGCCCCCGCGCTCGCGCACTTGCTGAATGTGATCCTCCGAGGTGATCGCTCGCATCAATTCCTCGGTATCCTCGGGTTTAAGGGGCGGGCCCTCGACGCGGTGCAGGATCCCGTGCAGCCGAATCACCGGAGCCGTGCCCACCCGCAAATGCAGGTCGGCTGCCCCCTCTGAGACAACCAACTGCAGCAAATCCGAAATTGAGTAAGACATAGTGCAAAGTTACACCGAGAGCTGGGTGTTGGGGAAGCGATTTGAATGACTTCCGTCTCAACCGAACGCCTGCCGAAGCAGGGCCAGGCTTTGCGGCACCGCATGTTCGGGGTCCATTTTGCCCTCCATTTCCAGTGAGACGTAGCCCCGGTAGTTGACGCGGCGGAGGATTCCCGCAATGCGCCTGTAGTCAAGGTCCAAGGTGTACCATTCTCCGCCTCCCGGATAGGTCTTGGCCTGAACAAAGACGGTCTGAGGAGCGATCATTTCCAGTTTCTCGTAAGGTTCCTCAAGGAAGTTTCCCGTGTCCATCAACACTCCCAGCCAGGGAGACGGGGACGCTTTCACCAGCCGAAGGAGGCCCTGCGGTGTTCCAGTCAGACCCCAATGATTCTCCAGGGCCAGCACCACTCCATGTTGTTCGGCCTTGGGCAGGCATTTCTCGATGCATTCGGTGCACCACTTGAAGCCATCATCTTCGGTATAGCCTGGCAGAATCGGCTCCACGCCGCGAGCCTTCATCAGGTCGTCGAAGCTCGCGATGGTATTCCACCGGCCGCTGTTGAGTCGGATGCACGGGATGCCCAGCTCAGCGGCGATTTCAATACATTTGTGTGTGTGCGCCACCTGCTGGGCGCGATACTCCGCGTCGGGGTCCACGAAATCCTGGTGAATCGAAAGCGCAATCAGGTCCACCCCGTTCAGAAAAGCGTGCCGCTTCAGCTTCCGCAAGTAGGCGCGGTGCCCCGACGTCACTGGATCCTTCTCGGGTATTTCCATCTGGCGGTGTAGAATGTCCACTCCCTCGAAGCCCAGGGCGGCGGCCTTGTCTATCACCGTTTCGATCGGGACTTTGGCGGTACGAAAGTGCCAATAGGAATACGACGAGACACCCAACTTAAAGCGGGCCGTCGCTGTAACGGGTACCGAGGCGGATGGTGCCGTCTGGCCCATCACCGCGCCAGCGGCGGCCAGCCCGGCCGAGGCGCCCAGGAAGGACCGGCGAGTCATGCTTCTCATGAAAACAATTCTAAAGCGAATAGCCCGGACAAGACAATATCTCTTCAGAAAGCCTGCCGGCGCTTCAACTTCCCGAGAAGCCGCAAACCAGGACAAGTCTGATTCCGGACGCGCCCAGGTCCGCAGGGCAGCGACGCGGCGGCCCAACTCTTGGGCGCAGCCATGGAGTTCAACGTGCGGTTCCAGACCCGG
>Ga0073934_10005876_pt1 | contig 18458 bp, 12 predicted proteins | sample LarsenN4metaG_FD_76834 | JGI IMG/M metagenome (GOLD analysis project Ga0073934, IMG submission 76834) | Hot spring sediment bacterial and archeal communities from British Columbia, Canada, to study Microbial Dark Matter (Phase II) - Larsen... ... | reverse complement strand
GTTCGTGATACCAACTAAAGGTAGGGTACGTCCACACAGAGGATGTCTCGGATCTGTAACAGTTACGGTTTGTGCTGTTGAAAATCGATGACTAATTGGGGTATTGAGTTGGTTGGGGTTTGACACGTCCGGCTCGACCACTGCGCTGCTGATATGCCATCTTGGAGCCGGGCCAGCCCCGTAGAACACAGCACTCCAGTTCAGGTAGGTCAATGCCAGCTTCTAAGGCTTCCGTCGCAATAATCCATTTAATGGTGCCGGACTGGAGTTGTTGAACCACTTCAGCGCGACGCTCTGGACTGATGCCGCCATAGAAAGCAGCCACCCGGTTTGACTTCAGCAGTCCCGTTAAATCCCTGACACTCCGGCGCGAGTTGCAAAAGGCAATCCCGGACTTTCCCTGAGCTAACAAGAACTGAATAATACGAGCTGTATCCGAAGTAAGGTTGTAGCTGGGTTGAGTCACAACCACCTGGCGATGGGGTACCGCCGCTCCACTCCTATGAATCCAAATGAGAGGTTTTGGATCACGCTTAGTTGGCTTCAGTCCCGCCAGCTTCTGGGCAAGCTGTTTCGGGTTGCCACAAGTTGCACTCAGAAAGATGAATTGCACCTCTCTGGATCGACCGCCATAGTGATCCACTGCTAACCGAATGCGACGGATCAGCCAAGCCATATTGGCTCCATAGCTGCCTGAAAGCGTATGTGCCTCGTCGATCAGCACGTAACGCAATTGCTGATAGAAGGTTGCCCAACGCTCCGATTTCCAGGCTTGCTTGAGTTGAAAGTGAATCAGTTCTGGCGTGACCCCCAGAATGTGGGGATCGGACGCGAGAATTTGCTCCCGTTCTTCGGTCTTCACATCCCCTGTCATCATTGCCAATACAGGACGGACGGCAACAGGGATGGCTGAAAGCAGCTCCGAGATCTTATGGAACTGATCCAGCGCTAGTGCGCGGAGTCCATAAAATGCCAATGCCCGGTGTCCTGCATTCATGCAACCTTCCAAAATGCCAGGGTAGGTGCTGAGTGTTTTGCCGCTGGCAGTGGGAGAGGTGAGAATCAGACTCTTGCCTGCACGAATGGCTTGCAAAGCCTTGAGTTGATGGGAGTAGAACTGGTGAATCCCCTGAGCATGAAGAGCCTTAACCAATTCAGGCGGCAAATCAGCAGGAATCTCTTTCAAATCTGGCTCTTGTGCAGGAATGGTTTGCTGCCAGAACAAGTCTTCTCCCAAGAATTCAATGATATCGGTTGGTTCAGAGGGGCTATCGCTCGTTGAATCAGGGTTTTCTGCAATAGAAGTCGTCGGTGGTGTCCAAAAGCTTTGGAGCAGAGCACCGTAGTTCGGTGTCGTTGTCATGGTCGTTGGCTTCGCTCACTGCCCCAAAACATCCCCCATAGGGGAAGGCAGATGCCTGCACAGTTACAGGCATTCGATCGCCTCAAACTGTTACGCCCAAAAGTCACTTGGAATGAATGGTCTGGAACAACCGCGCGATCGCCAGCAGAGATGGCATGATAGCGTTTGCCTGCACAGCACCTTGCTTAATCGACATTTCCAAATCCACCAGTTTGGTTACTGCCTGAATCAATGTTCTGAGGGGCATGGTTGCGACCTCTTGCCGTAAATAGTAAAGCCGATTGGGATTCCCCACGTTGCACAGTTGAGCAATTTCAGTGTTGTTCTGGATACCACTTGCAATCGCACTTTTAACCCATAACCAGGTTCTAAACTGGGTCAGTAGAGTCGCAACCATCACCAGCATTGGTTCAGAGCGAGCCAGCAACTCATCGATCAGACGCACCACTGTTTCACTTTCCCCGTTGCGAACTGCCTCCGCCAGCTGTAGATTGCTCTGAGTCTGGCAAGGAATCAGGCTTTGTACTTCAGCAAGACCGACGGGCTGACCATTCGTATAGATTGCCAGCTTACGAAGTTCTGAAGCAGCACGGGTCATGTCATTGCCGATCGCCGCTGCCAGATATTCAACAACATCTTTGGGCAGTCGTAGTTTCATCTGCTTTGCTTGAGTAGCGATCGCCTCTGCGATCAGGTCTGTACGCCAAGGTGGAATTAATGAAAGCTCGAAACACTGACCGTGCTTGATCAGATGCTTGTAGATTTTCAGGCGCTTGTCTACATTCGTTGCCAGAAAGACAAGCGTTGTAGAATCTGGCATTTGAGCAAGGTACCGCAAACTTTCTAACTGGGTATCACCCCACTGCTTAAGATTGCAGTCTTCTACGACCACAAGCCGTTTACCACCACTGAGCGAGGGTGTTCGTGCTGCACTCATTGCCTGCTCCAAAGCACTGGATGGGAAGCGATGATAGCAAAGCTCTAACCACTGCGAGTCAAGTTCTGCTTTGTAGTGCTCTAGTTCTTGTCGGATGGCAAACTGATCATCTCCAGTCAACAGAATAATCATACTGATCTCCCATTTTTGCTGGCTGTGAGCGTTCTGATCAATACAGTCATAGGCTTCGGGTTGTGGGTAACTCGCTGAAGCATTCGAGCGATCGCCTGTTGATTCGCTTCAAACTTCGCAAACGATGCAGGAGCAACTTCCAGAATTGCCTTGGTTCCTTGTAGCTTGGTCAAGCGCGCCTGGGTCAACAACTTTTGAGTTCCTGGTTTGGCAGAGGCTACAACTTTTTGCCAGAGCGCTGCTAAATCAGTAGGTTTGTGACCTGTGGTTGTCGAAGCTGTCTCAGAGATTGTTTTACGGCTGTGCCCATTTTTGCCTACTGCCTGCTTCACATCTGGAGAGCTGAAGGAGATCGATCTCAACATCGGCATCAAGTTCAGCAGACACGTCTCTAGCCAAACGGCGGCATTAGTTGTGTTGCGAAGATAGCTCTCTGCTTTCTGCAATTGAGCCAGAGATTGATTGAGTACATCAAAATCCCACTGAGTGGAGATCGCCTTCAATTGGCTATAGTTGACAGGGCTGGTAAGTAGGTCTGCTGCCTGGGGAGCTGCTTTGAGAATGAGCAGATCTCGGTAGGTTTGGAGCAAGCTGCTGAGAATCAGTTTGGGCGTTTTGCCAGAATCAACCAGTGATCGTGCCAATTTAAGGAGTTGAAAGGTATCGTTCGTGGCGATCGCCTCCAGTACTGTCAGCAGGTCTGTTGCCGTAACGCCACCCGTCATTTCGATCACATGGTTCGCGGTTACTGCTTCACCTAGCAGACTGACCTGACCCAAAAGCTGAAGGGCATCCCGTAAGCCTCCTTCTGCAAACCGGGCGATCGCCATTAAAGCGTCAGCATTGACAGCGATCGCTTCGGCATCCGCAATCTCCTGAAGGTGCTGGGCGATCGTCTGGAGCGACAGCGCGCGAAAATGAAACACCTGACAACGGCTCACAATCGTCGGCAATACCTTATGCACTTCTGTTGTGCAAAGAATGAAGACTACATGGGGTGGTGGCTCTTCAATGCACTTCAACAGAGCGTTTTGAGACTGGGTAGTTAACATGTGGCTTTCATCAAGCAGGAAAACTCGGTAACGTCCTATAACTGGAGCAAAGTTGCTGCGCTCAATCAAGGCACGGGCATCATCCACTCCATTGTTAGAAGCTGCATCAATCTCACTCACATCCAGGCTATTGCTGGTTTCAATTGAGCGGCAAGATTGACAGGTGCCGCAAGGTTCATCAGTAGGTCCGTCAAAACTCAGACAATTGAGAGACTTGGCAAAGATACGCGCAGTAGAGGTTTTACCAGTTCCTCTAGAACCTGTGAAGAGATACGCTGGGGCTATGTGCATCCGGTTGATGGCATTGGTCAAAGCGGTTTGAACGTAGGGTTGTCCAACCAGTTCTGCCAGGGTTTTAGGGCGATATTTTTGGTGTAAGGCGATAGTCGGCATGGTGATATGGGTTTAATCATCATGGCGATCGCCCCTAGTCAGGGGCAGCTTGCTCCAGCAGCGATAGTTTAAATGGTCAACACCCTAAAAGCCTTATGATGAGAGCCGTTGTTGAACTCTGCTTGCTCCGTTGAATCGCACCATTCAGCTGCTTCAAGTTCAAGACCAGCAGGTCATCGATGCCATCCTGACGGAGGTGACTGACAAGCACCTTGAGGATGCCAGCACTCTTTGGGAGCCAATTTTGGAAGGGAGCGGTCAAGACGATGAGTATTGGTACTGGGTAGGCAAGAGCCGTCGATCTAAGTTGCTCCTAGGTGATGAGTTGTACGCGATCGAATGCGAAGGGATCACCCAAGGGCTGATGATGGTTGATGTCTTAAAAAAACGCTGTCTGATTGAATCTCAGTTGCGACGGCGGTTAGTCTACATCAGTGCTTTGGCAACCGCCCCCTGGAACCGACCTATCATCACAAAGCCTCCGACCGACAAGGGCGTTGGGGGTAAGCTGGTGGATTTCGCAGTCGCCCGCAGCTACGCATTGGGTTATCAAGGCAGCATCGGGTTACATGCCCTGACCGGTGCGCTAGGATTTTACAGAAAGCTGCGCCTTGGACTGCTCGATTGCGGTCCTGATCCTGAAGCACCCGATCACCTCGTTTACTTCGAGACTTTACGGATGGATGACCTATGACACAATCGTTTCCTGCCAAGCCGAAAGCCGCACCCAATGAAGGGACTCGCCATCAACGCCTCATGGAGTTAATTGAAGCAGAGGACGCTGCCAATGGTGAAGTTGGTTGTGGGCGAGCTTTAGGAAACAGCATTTCAGGCTCTTTCAGCACCCGTGACATGGCACTTGAGGATGAAAAACTGAAGCGTTTCTTGCAAGCGCATTTAGGACATAGTTTGAGGGCACCAGATTTTGATGCCATCGCCACTCAGATTCAACGCCAGCTTGAGTCTTTGGTCATGCCGACTTCGAGTCAGTCCTTGGGTTCTGAGCCTCCGCCAGCTTCGACAAACGTCACAGCACATGTTCCAACAGAGGCACTCAAAGAACTATTTCAGTCACAGCTTGCCGAGTTTTGTTCCGAAGCTGCCTTAAAACAACTGATTCAGTTTAGCCATCAGATCATCCACAAAGCCGTCCTTCGACCCCGGCATACCTGGGCTAGTCCGATTTGGGTACTGAGAAGCGAGACGCAGATCTACATTGCTCAGGCAGCAGGGATTGAGGAGGCGATCGCCAAAGTTAAGACTCAGCATCCCCAGGAAACTGGAAGACTGGAAGTAATCACAGTCGGAGGTATTCTGGCACCTGATCAGGTAATCTCTCTTGCTACAAACCTGTTATAACGTTCTCATCCTGAGAGAAGTTCCCAGAATGAGCATAATGATTGGGTTCAATCGAAAGGATATGCAACTTTATCAAAATTTCAGCATATTCAGTGAAATTTTACACCTATCCTTTTAGAAAAGCACGAATCTTAAAAGGCTTTACATTCTTCTAGAAGGGTTGTCATCATTAGTCATTCATTTGTGCAAGTTTATATTTAGCTATTGCTGCTGAATCAATTTGATGAGCAATTTCAGCCAAGTAGCACAGCTTGTCACAAATTTCATCTATGGACATTTGATGCTCTAAATTCAGGACGAATTCTCCAGTAAAGTATTGAAGAAATTTTTCATCTACAATGCCATTTCTATGTGAGTATAGGTGTCTTATTTGCAAAATTTTTTCTATTTCATTTTGCTTGAGATTATCAATAACATTCAAATTATTGATTTGTGCGTTGTCTGAAATAAAGCCTTTTACACTGCCTTTTTGCAATTTACCAATTTTCTGTTTTGCCAAATAGTTTACAAATTCTTGCAAATCCGAACAGTCTAGAACCTCTTTAATTGTAACTGGGCTGTTAGATTTTAATGTTGCTGGCTTTGCAAGAAAGATTTCATATAACAAATCAGATAGATATGTTTCAAAATTATCGACAAAAGAGGAAAATAGTATTCTTGCAAGAATTTTTCCCTCTTGATTAACCGTTGGTACAGTCGGATCTATCGGATAAAGCATATGACCAAGATCATCTATTATCTTCAAGATACTTTGATAGTGTTCAATCAGTTTGATTTTAGCATTTGTTGCTTCCTTTTTATATGCTTCAATCTGTTGGCTTACGATTTTTATCCTTGGATACCCACCTGACTTAAATTGAATCTCAGTAGGGTTTATAAGTTTTACACTAGCACCGACTCTTTGATAAATTTTTCCTTCGACAGCAACTAATGAATCCGATTTATCAACCTTGATTGCATAAAGTTTTTTGCCTTCATGAGCAACATATTGATAGTATATTTGCGGTTGAGGTGAAAGAAGGTCTAATGCTTTATGAGTAATTGCGTTAGCATGAAAATCTTCGCTCAAGCCATTTATTTCGAGATTATCCGAAATACCTAAAATGATGTAACCACCATCAGTGTTAGCGAATGAGCTGATTAGCTGGGCAATATTTCTGGAGGGTGGCAAGACAGCTTTATATTCAAGCTTAGAGCTTTCTGTCTGCCCAATTATTTCGACTACCTCATTTGTAATGTCCATTAGTTAACTGGAATTCTATTAATGCCTGTCGTTTTAAGAACTTTTCCCAATGTTAATCGTCTAGGTTCCTCAGATCCATTATCAATCCATAGCTCTGAATTAGGATCATCTAAAGTATCTTTTTCAGAACTATAATAGATAATTACTTCCCCATTGTCTGAGGGTCTTACAACAATATATATAGGCAAGCTATCCTTTTTTATTCCTCCAATAACCGTAGTAGCCAATTCCTCTACATCAGTACAGTCATAATCCTCAAGAGATTGCAGATGTTTAATCACATTGTTTTTAGTTCGTTTTATTAATGTTTGAACAGTTATAAACATTTCAACTGTCGGTGTAGAAGTGTGCATAAAATTAGCTGCAATCCCTTTATCCTGCAAAGCTTCTTCTAATTCTTCAATAGACGTTACTCCTAAACTCAATAGGATTTCCTGAGTAATTTCTATTTTGTTAGAATCATCTGCAAGAACATTCTGAGCTAGCCTGAGCATAGTCTTCAAATCAGATATGTCATCAACTTCAAATTCTTCTAGAAGGCTAGTTATTTCTTTCATGCCTTGAATTTTTTCAATTATTTCTGAATCATCTTCAATTGCCTTTGCGACTTCAGCAAGCTTCGATAGATCTGTGCAAGTTCGCATTACTTTATAGAGGCTTTCCTTATCTTGTATCGTATTCATGAAAATTTCAGCACGTTTACGATATATTTCCGAAAACAATTCTTTTCCTTGTTCTGAATTGTTTTCAAACCACTCAGATAAAAGGCTGATAGCTTTGACAAGATTTGCATTCTTGTTATAAGAGGAATTCTTTAATTCTCTGTTTAAGGTTTCTGTTATTTTAGCTGCAATGTCTCTTTTCGTTTTTTCACCCAAATCTTCTCTTATATAACTCATATCCTTGTGAAGCAGAATATTTTTCCAATCCTCGCCAAGCAATTCCAAGACATAAACTAATTCGCCATCTTGTATCGCATCAATGTTCAAGGCTGTTGTCTTCTTAAACTGCCCATTTTGATTAGGTGTTATTGAATTCTTTTGAATCAAGAAGAGGTTATTATCGTCTTCAAGCAGAAAAGTACCTAGAGAATTTAACCAGTTAAAAGTGCTATTCTCATCTCTTCTCAAAGCCTGACTAAGATTATGAATATTTTCTTTTCTGGCTACTCCCTCAGCTAATTTTTGATAATCTACCGTTTTCCAATCTTTCCAGGCTATTCCACACCAGTTATGCAGGTGAAGTTTTTTGCAAACAGAGTTGGGCGCTAGGTCAAAAATAAATTGCCAGACTTTATCTCTTACAGTTTCTGAAAAAGAGGTTTTCGGAAAGCATAAATCTTGAATAGCTCTTTTTTCGGAAGGTTCATCCTCCAGTTCGACAATTAAGGCATGATAAATGAATTCTCTAATCGGTTCTTGAATGAACTCTTGATACCATTTTTCATCAAAATGTCTGTCATCTGTAGAGGGTGTTTTGGTTTCCGCAATGTTGTAAAGATTAAAAAAGTTCTCTTGTGCAATCCTAGAAACCATATCTCTGTATAAGTCAACAGCAGATTCTAAAAGTTTTTGATTCTCGATTACTTCTGTATCGTCAATACCTTTTAGCCAAATTCCATCTCTCTCGGTTTGAGGATTAAAGAAAAAGCTATTTACAATCACAGGAAAATGAAAGCTCTCAGTTCCAATAAGAGGAAAATCACAAAACAATTTCGGAAGATCGCTTACACCTTTAACTGAATATCCTCTTTCACATTTTTCAACTTCAGTGGCAATAGCTACTCTATTATTGGAGGAATATAAAATTGAAACATTCTCTTGCTTACCACTCTTTGTCTTTAAAACATGCACAATAAGATCGTCTTTTAGCTCTCCATTCTTTTCATAAAAAGTACTTTCTCTGGCAACCTTATCTATGATTTCGACTCTCCCTATTTTAGGGATAAATGCCAAAACAAAGGGAATTAATCTTGAGAACTCTTCCACACCAATTTGAGCTACTCTTCTCTGTTCCTCTGTGTCTAATTGGTAACAGAAAGATGTGTTGAATCGACTTTTGTCATAATTAGGGATTATTTTTTCAATGGACTCATCAAATTCTTTCCAGGAATTTGCGATGCGAGGCATGAGTTGTGCTGTTGTCCTGCCTCTTCGATCTAACAAAAATTCAAATTTGTGGAAACTTCCATCTGCTGACCCTACGATTCCCTTTATTTTAATGACTCTTGAAAGTAGATGCGTTGTCAAAAAACCTGTTCCAAACCTACCTGTTTTCTTGGTTTTCTGCCCTTCTTCTACTTCCTTAGAGGAAATTTGATCTATTAACCCTATTACATCCTGGCTTGTAAAATTGGTTCCATTATGTCTAAACGTAATACTATTCTCATCAAGTTCTATCTGAATAGATATAGTTCTATTGTCATCTTCCGCAATACTATCCTTCGCATTTTGCAAAAGCTCCCAAGCCCAGCGTCCTTGGTTATTTTCAACAGTTTTTTCCAGATCATGTAGGCGCTTTATTATTTTATCGGCAATCGATCTTTGTCCAGCTTCTCTTCTACCATCTTCAATCGATTGAATCATAAGCACTATTTCAACTCTGCTAAATCAGTCTCAATTTTTGAATTGCCAAATGTTTTATGTGTCTGCCTATACTACTAAGCCCTTAAAATGTACTGTAATTGAGTCTGATACACCATAGTAAAGACATTTTGGCATTAACCGCTCGGCTTCGGCACTTTGTTTCTGAAACCAGCCCCAAATTGAGGTACACGGAGGGCTAATAATTAGCAGACAGAAAGCTTCCGCCTAGATCCTACAGTGGGTGAATGGGCTTAATACCCCAAATTCAGTGTTTAGGCGGAAGCTTTTCATATAAAACTCTGCTGAAGGTGGATAGCCAGAATCTTTCCACATATTTTCAGGTTTACTACGGAGATAGTCGCGTGTACTATTAAGCACACCACAACGACTTACTCTGGTTGCTTATAGAGAGGAAAGAGAAAGTGGCGCATTTCCGTCTCTAGCTCCGGATTGTTGAAATCTCCAGCAGGAACTAACATTGCTGGATAGTCTGGTTGCTTCAAATGCATCTTGATTCCAGAACTAGGAATGGCTTTAACCGCTTCTCCCAGGTATTTAAGATTGAATTGGATATCCAATGTCATATCTGTAGGAATATGAGCATTAATCGTTTCATCTCCCTTGCCAAACTCCCGTTCGATCGAAAGGTGAATTTGTTGGGTCGCTCCATCAAAGCGAAACTGAATCCCTCTCTCTTTCTTATCGGTCAGCACCGATAGCCGCTCCAACGCTTTGAGTAGTCCTGATTTCTCCAGCACCACTTCTTGGTCAAAACTGTAGCGTGCCAACAGTTGTTCACAGTCTGGATATTGCCCTTCAATGCACTGGCAGCTCAAAATAATGTCTTGCCATGCAAAACTAGCACGGGTTGCCTCCGCATCGTACAGCAGTTGAATCGCGTCAACAGAATCAGCCAGGTTACGAATCAGTTCCTTCAGCGCTTTGCCGGAAATCGGAAACTGGGTAGGTTCATCGGCTCCCGATTGCTTGCGCCGTTTTCTGCTAATGCCCTCTGTTGATAATTCCGCGATCGCCACTCGATGTCCATCTGTTGCAATAAATTTCAGGGCATTTTGCCCAATCTGAATATAAACACCTGTCAAAATGCGCTTGGTTTCATCCGTGCTAATCGCGTACAGCACTCCTTTTAGTCCTTCTCTCAACACATTGGTCGGTAGAGAAACTGGAGCCGCTTTGAGTGTTGCAATGGGTGGGAATTCCTCAGCCGGAATCCCTCGAATCTCATACTTCCCGTCAGCATCCGATAGTGTCATGGAGCAAGTCTTAGTCGGTTGCTCCTCTTCCGACGCTGGCTTTGTGACCTGCGCCTGACTGTTGAGCGTGATGTTCCCTGTTGGAAACTGTTTGACCATCCCTGAAAGCATCTCAACGGGCACCGTAATCTCACTGCCCAAAAGCACCTGTGCCTCAAAGCTTGCCTGAAGCGTCATTGCCAGATCGGTCACGGCCAAATGAACCTGTTGAGCGTTAGCATCTGCCACTACCAACACATTTGCCAGCACTGGATGGCTAGGTTTTGCTGGGGCAGCACAACTTGCGATCGCCAGCGCATTATAAAACTGACTCTGAGAACAAATCACCTGCATCCCTTGTTCGGTTGCGGGTGTGTCCTTTGGCTGCGATCTAGCTGTCCGTTTTCTCGATGACTTCTTGGGCACAGGCTCTGCCGATACTTCAGGCTCAGCAGAATTTTCAGGCTCATCGACTGTTGTTTCCGCTTCACTCGCCTCTGGTGGGTCGGTAGGTTGCTCTAAAGAAGCGAGTGTCCTAGGGATACGCTGTGTGAGCGCAGCTTCAGAAGTCGGTTGTTCAGTCTGCTTTTTTTGCTTTGCAGTCTTGGATCTCGATCGTTGTAATGCTTGAGTCATGATCGGTATCTCTGATTGAATGGTCGTCGAAGGATGCCTGCGTTAGCAGAGTAAAAATGCCAAAGACTCTATGACTCAAACTTCTTGGCAGAATGGTCAAATTACTTAGGGTATAGTGTGAAGCTGAAACGCCGTTAAGTATTCCCTAAGTCACCAAGGTTGTTAGAGACAGATCATTAGGGGTGAATCCGATACGTGGCTTCTGGCAGTTGGTTTTACTTAGGGAATACTTTTAGGTGGCTCTGTCCAAAAGCATTCTCTAAGTTAAAGTCCTATGGCACAACCAGAATCCGCCGCCGAGCACGGCTAGCTCCGACATACCATAAGCGATTGTGCTCCCTCACCTTTGCCAACAGGTCTTTTGCTGTATCACTACGCTCAGGGTTAAGCCGTTTACTTAAATCCTGTCCATCAACACCACATTCGAGAAACGTACTCCCCTGGCTATTATGAACTGTAATGGCAAAGCAATTTCGCACGTTAGCAAACTGTTCTAAATGGTGATAATAATCGCGCCATAGGAATGGATTACGTTTGGCGATCGCCATCAGCCGACGAGCTTCTACATCAAATCGGTTCTGCTCATCTTCATGTAAAGCATAGATTTGACGTGATACACCATCATCCGTTGCAACCTTTAGCCTCCAGGCTTTGTAATTACTGTAGCAATCTTCTGAAAACTCCTGAACCGTGAACTCCGTTGAAGTGGAGAGGATAATCGTTTTACCATCAGGAGCTAAAACCGGATCGCGCGTGATCAGCCTTTCTCCGGGAATAAACCGATTGGTAACCTTACCGTACAGATGATTGCGGATCTGCTGGTTGTAGTAATCCACTTGCGCGTTTGTCCAGCTTAGAATTCTGAAGCAATCAGGGTTCTGGGTAAACTCGCCAGAGATTTTCTTGAAGGCATATTTGAGGAGCGATCGCCGCTTCACCAGCAATGCACCGTTACTTTTATCTGATAGATATTTGGCAAATGGCTCAAAGGGTGCTTTGCTCTTAGTCACTGCATAACGGCAAGCCGTGATAAATTCCAACAGCGGACTATCTGTGCCCTGGCGCACCACTTGAGTCAACACAGCTTTATTGGGTATGGTGAAGGCTGGCGATCGCCCTTCATTCACTGGGTTAAGCTGAGCCGGATCGCCCATCAGAATTATTTTCAGCGGGTGCCATGCTGATGTTCTTTTGGACGCTTCCTCAATCCAGTGCCAGAGCTGCTCTCCAATCATGGAACACTCATCAATAAATACGACATCGAACAACCCGATATACGAGGTGCCAGTTGGTGCCAGAACTTTTTCGTTACCTCTGGAAACCATGCCCAGTCCCAGCAATTGATGAATCGTGAAGAAGTCTACGCCAATCACCCCGTTTTCTAGCGCCATGCGTTGCAACACACCAACAGCCTTATTGGTAGGTGCGGTCAGAACAACTCGTTTCCCTTGGCTGACTAGCACTTTCACCAATTGAAAAACGATCGTTGATTTTCCTGTGCCAGCAAAGCCAACTAAAAGAAACAGGGCAGCCGTGACAGCCGGTTGCAGGAACATCCACATTGCATCCAGGGCTTTACGCTGTTGCTCAGTCAGTTCAAAAGGGAAAGAGCCAGCCGGGGAGGAAGCAGGAAGGGTTTGCATCATTACGACTCCGCTAATTTCATCCATGAATCGGCTTGGCGCAGCGGTAGCTGGTTGTTTTGGTCTCCTCGAAATTAGTGACACTACGATCGCACATCCCAAACCGGCGTAGCTTTCAGAGATTAACCACTGGAAGGATGAAATCTTCAGTCCTGATTCAGAGGTACCAACCGTTTCTGTCCACCTGGCTACTTCTCCTGGGTAAAGGTTGGCAGATCAAAACGTTTCTTATACAAGAGATATAGAGAGCTATTGAGATTCTCAAGCAGAATTTAAATTCTGTGGTATCTCTTATATAAGCGATCATGGGTAACTATGAACACCGATAAGGAAAAACGGAGCCGTAGAGGGCAGGGACAATATTACGCAGAGCCTAAGAAGCCGACGATGGTTGGTCTTACCCCAACGGGTGTCGAAAAACTGGACGAGCTTGCCGCAGAGTTCCAGCTTTCTCGATCCGAGTTTATCGAACAGATTGCTCGACGGCTGATCCCTGTTGGCACCTCTGTTATCAGTCAGTAAGGTTGCCGAAAATTCAGGGTCTCATCAATTTTGCAAGCCAAAAGGAGTAACAATGTTTCGTCAAGTAAATGGCAGAATGCGTGATCCAACTAAAGCTTCAGATCAAAAAACACCAGGGTCTCGTCTTGGCGGGTGAAACCTTGGTGTCCTTGATGTTTTTTTGTTATGGCCAGAGCGACCATATTGGATATGTGCCTTCCGGGCTGGATAGGTTGCCGCCTCTCCATGCTTTTGCATCATAGCAAATCGCTATGCAGCTGAAAAGGCACATCAGTTCCTATCTTTGTAAGAACCGACCGAGTGGCGTTTCTGGCTCCGAGTAACCTCTTTAACCTCCGTGAGCCATTATGAAACAAGCTGGAATTCCTGGAAGTGATACTTCACTGGCGATCGCCGCGATCGAAGTGGATGTATTAGCCCCAGAGACAGAAACTAAAAAGACTGCTACAACCAAATCAAAGCGCAAAGGGCGTCATCACTCATTTGAACGCCCACCCACCCATGCCGATCTGTTCCCTGATGGCGAAACTGATCGCATGGCCTCTAACAAAGTCATTTGGGAAGGCTGTAATATTCTCTCCCAAGGAAGAGATATTGGCTGGGTCGAAGCAGGTTCGGGATCACCGTACTATGAAAGCAGCGTTGCTAAAGGCAAGGGATACCTTTCCTTCTGGATTACGAATGAGTTACACGTCAAGCATCCAACCGTGCTGGAAGAGGAAGCTGCCCTGGCATTAATTGACCAGTTCGACATTCGGGCTGCTTGTCTGCATCTAATCTATGCCGCTTACGCCACCCAACTGGAACGTCCCTGGGAACAACAGTTTGTCCTGAACGATCGCCAGCTTGAGCGGTATCTCGGCTTAGACAAAAACAAAAAGCTCAATAAGCAGCAGAAGCTAGAATTATTGCTGGAGTTGGCAAAGCAACCCTGTCATCTACTGGTGTATGTCTCCTGGCCCGAGAAAGGAAAGGTAAAGTCCTTCAGCGTCAGCCGCACCTGGCTCTGGGAAATTTCAGAACCTATTCTGCACTTTCAGGAAGATTTGATGGGTAACTCTGAGATGGTGGGTTTCACCCTGCAAATCAAGGCAGGCAACTGGGCGCAGTATTTTCTCAATCCCAGCCGCTGCAAAGACGGCAATGGCTACTACGAGTACGGCATCCTGTCCCAGTCCATCCTGCAAGATTTGATGACCATCTGGTATAACCACGAAGGGGCTGCACGTCTGATTCTCTGGCTATTGTTCAAAACAAAGGTCGGGAATGGACCCGTCCGAGCTGGCACCCTGTTTAAGGTGGCATTTGGAACGGAAAAGGTGGAGCAAGCTAGAAAAGCTTCGGCTACCCGTAAGCGTCTGGTTGCTCAATGGAAAACTACGTTAAAAGTGCTGGATGAACAGGGATGGAAGTTCACGTTTGATCTGGCAACCTATCCACCTCAATACCTGCCTGACCTGCCTGACCTACTACCGCTAGCGGACATTCCAGATGATCCCGAACAGGCAGCCGAGTTCTGGTTGGAGGATGGCGCTAAGGGAGAGGGCGATCGCCTCACAGATACCGTAAAACGACCCTATGGTGGCTTTGAGCAGTTGCTGACTGCCCGCATGGTTGCGCAGCCTCCAGAAGAGATTTCGAGGAAGTTAGAAGAGCTAAAGGAAACGCGCCCGGTGCGTAGCATTGCCACAGGGGAAGCTTCGTCCAAACTATCCTTAGATGCTGAAACCTCCTCGCCCAAATCAAGGTCTCGCAAGTCTGAACGTCGCCTGCTGTCTCCCGAGCCATCTAATCAGTTACCCGAAACCACTAAACCGACTGAACGGATTGATTCTGGGGAGAAGTTGAAGGTGCTGAGGCTAACCAGAGGGATGACTCAAAGCGTTCTCGCTGCCAAGATTGGCAAGAGTACCAGTTGGGTCAAATTGGTTGAAACTGGCAGACGCAGCATCACCCCTGAAGATCAGACGCTATTGCTGACCGTCCTTCAAGCTACGATGTAATCGCTAATTACCATCTGTAACCTTTGGCATCTGGATTGAAGTTACATCGTGGTTACACTTAAACCGAACCGAACGCCAGATATAGAGTTGAATCGATCGATCTTGCATTATAGGTAGAGTTGTAACTTTCGATCGAGTTCTTAAAAAACTTCCAAAAAGCTTGCTAGATCGGCAGTTCAGATCTAGCTCATAGATCGCCCTGAAAGGGATTTCAAAATTGTCCTTTAATACCGCAGGTGCTTCCTGAAGGTTACAAGCAACTAAACCTGATAGAACTGATAGCGAAGGGGTCACAATCCTTGTATAGATCCTATTTCAGAGGCTTTGAAGAACAAATGAACTGAACAAACAGCCTCGCAATTAATGCAGGAATACCGCAGGGTTAGACAAAAGGTTACAGACTTCTCTTGCTTAGAAATACCTTTGGTTAACTCTAAAAGTTACAACACAGGGTGAAACCATAAAATAACCGCAGGATAGCCCTAAAAGTTACAGTGGGAGGGTTACAGAATGGATTAACCCAAATTACCTTAGGGTCGCCCTAAAAGTTACAGCAGAGGAGTTCAGGTTACAAAATGCCCCAGGCTTGGACTGAAAGTTACACGTGTGTTTCGGAGAAATACCGCAGGATACGCTTAAAAGTTACAGTGGGAGGGTTACAAAATACCCCAGGTTCAGGCTTAAAGTTACAAAAGGGAGAGGGTTTCTGCAAATACCCTCAGTTTGTCCCAATGGTTACAAATATCCGAATGGCTATTGGTTTGTAACTATTTGGCTGATGCTTCAAAAGCCTTCAAAAGCCTTCAAAAGCCTTATTTTTCAGATCATTCAGCGATCGCCACTCTCGTTCCAGCGATGCTCCTCTCGGAGGTTACAAAGAAATACCCCAGGGTTGCTTAGAAAATACCCCAGGTCTGTCCCAAAAATACCCTCCAGTTATTCCAAAAGTTACAGAAAAAATCTTAAAACTGGCTTCTCATAAGCGTTTCAGATTTTGGTTACACGTCTGATCATTCTAATGATCTTGATCCAGCAACCGCTCTGGGTACCCTCCAGAGCGGTTGCTATTGTAAGACAACAAAAAGCGCCGCGCCATCGGTGTACGTTTGTCTATCAACTCGTTAATCTTGAAACGCATTTACAACTACCGTTAAATCCATGTCACCTACCACCACAACTCAGCTTATTCAGCAGCTTTATCGCTTGATCCTGCATGAGCATCAGCAGCTTTATGCCGTTTGGCAAGCTGCTGACATGTTGCAGTCGCAATATGAAAAGGTACTGACCGCTGATATTGTGGAAGCCCATCTTCAGGGCAGACAGACGATTTCAGTGCGATTACTGCAACCAGGTACTAGCACTGCCAAAGCGGGTTGTATTGATTTTGATGCACCTAAAGATGGTTCTGATCAGGATGCGCTTCAAGCGGTTTTGACTCAGGCTCAACGGGTACAGACAACAGCGACCGATCGCGCTCTATCGACCTATTTAGAGTTCAGTGGTCGTCGGGGGTTTCATCTTTGGCTGTTTTCCGAGGCTCCTCTACCTGGCATAACTTGGATTAAGGCACTACAAAACCTTTGTTATCTGTCAGGTTACAAACCCAAAGAAATTTACCCAGCAACCGCAACGATCGCAGACGATGGCAAAGCCTCTGGGCGACCGATTCGTTTACCCTGCGGGATTCACCAAATTAGTGGTAAGCGCAATGGATTTTTGCCTGAAACAGTGGAATGGGTAGATGGATACCCGATTGTTCCAGAGAACCAGGTGGCGCTAATGGCTGACGTTCAACAGGTGATTGCAGCCGCGATCGCTCAACTGGCAGAGGAAAAGTTACAGGAACCAGAGAAAAGAAAAGTAGTTGTGGACTCCAGTTCAAATTCTGCTGGAAGTGCACCAAACTTGCAATCCAAAATCCAAAATCTAAAATCGGCAGACTTTTCTGTCCTAGCACCTGATGAACATCCGGCGTGTATTCACTACCTGATGAATAAGGGTGCGCCAACTGACCAGGACTACAATTCAGTCAACCTTACCCTCTCTCGCTATGCCATTACTAGAGGATGCGATCGCAATCAGATAGAATCCCTGGCAGAAAAGATGGCTCAGGCATCTGAGCACCACCCCACCAGTAAGCTGACCGTTGATGCTAAGCTGCGGAACTTTCACGGTGCCTATGCTTCAGCTCGTCGCAATCCTCAAGATTACCAATGGAGTTGTAGTTATGTTCGAGCCAGCCAAGAGTTAGTCAATTGTGGCGGCTGTACTGGCTATGCTTGTCCCTTTTGGCAGTGGGAAAGACCCGACGGGGACAATGAAGCAGCCAGACGAGCAGAACGAGAATTGCTAGCCTACATTCTTCACCATCCAGAAGCTGGAATGCAGGAAGCCCTAGGGATTGACCTTCCTGCTGAGGGATTCATTTCAACCGTTCGGCTGAGCGCTCACGTCGAAGCCTGTCAATCCTTGAAAGGTGAAAAGGCTTCTTTATATTTGCATCGAATGATTTGGGAGGCTCTTGTCAGGCTTGAAACCGATGGGAGAGAACTGATTCCAAGCCTGATTCTGTCGCAGTTAGAACAGGTTCCAGATGAAAGATTCGCGTTGTCTACAGGTGTAATCAATCAAGTAGCAACCTATTTGGATGAGTGGCTGCAAATGCCGTCCTGTAGTTGGGACACTTTTTTGGAACATTTGACAAAGATAAGAGATACAGGGCTGCGCTTACTGGCGAAAGAACAGGCGACCACTGCGACTGAGTTGTTGGGCGATCGCCTTCAACCTGTCACTGAGACCCTGGAAACCCTGATCAACAAGTCCCAAAATCTTCAGCGTCGCAGTGCTTCTCAAACGCTGCCAATGGTAGCATACAGTCAGGATTTGATCCGAGATCTGTTTGGACAACCGCAGACTGCAATTCCAACCCCTGCTCACTGGCTCAACCATGCTCTCAATGGTGGACTGCATCCGGGTAGACTTTATGTGATTGGCGCACCCCCTGGATCGGGCAAGACGACCTGGTGTGCATGGTGTGCAGATGAGGCAGCCAAAGCCCGAACGCCAGTGCTTTATGTTTCGTTTGAAATGGGTAAACAGCAGCTCTGGGTAAGTGCGTTATCCAGGCTTGCTGGACTTAACTCAGGGTTAATTGAGTCTAAGCAGTGGGATGACCCAGACTATGCCAATGCTCAATGGTTAAAGCAGCAAGTTGCGGTTCATGGCAACTTTTGGTGATCCAGTAAATTGCTCCAAGGTAAGACCGTCAATTGAGTTCAACCTGCCAGCAAGAATCGGCGGCTTAGTAGCGCCAACCCCGCTCGACCGTACATTTGAC
>Ga0073934_10005875_pt1 | contig 18459 bp, 12 predicted proteins | sample LarsenN4metaG_FD_76834 | JGI IMG/M metagenome (GOLD analysis project Ga0073934, IMG submission 76834) | Hot spring sediment bacterial and archeal communities from British Columbia, Canada, to study Microbial Dark Matter (Phase II) - Larsen... ... | reverse complement strand
TCGCCCAGCGTCGCCATCTCCCAGTCGAGGACGGCGACAATGCGGTCGGGACAATCCTCTGCAAGCATCATGTTGTCGAGCTTGAAGTCGTTGTGGACAACAGCCGGCGGAGGCGACTGAGGAATCTTGGCCGCCAGCCAGACCAGCACCTCGTCTACGGCGCTCACACGGCTGGTCTGAGCGCGCCACCAACGATCGCACCAGCCACGCACCTGGCGCGCGAGATAGCCATCGGGTTTCCCCAGCGAGCGCAACTTTTCCTCTGCCAGGTCAACGGCGTGCAAGTCCGCAAGACAGTGGATGAACGCCTTCGAAACGCGCGCGGCCACATCGGGGTGAGTCGCGAACTCACCCGGCACCGTGTTTCGCAGCACCAAACCGCAGCGCCGTTCCATAAGAAAAAACGGAACACCGATGACGGAGCTATCTTCGCAGAGGAGCACCACCCGGGGCGCTCGTGGAAAAAGCGGCCCGAGCGCTTCGAGGAATCGATACTCACGAGCCATGTCGTGAGCTTTGGGAGCCACAGGGCCGACCGGAGGACGCCGCAGCACAAACTCGCAATCGCCAACTCGGACCAGGTAGGTGAGATTGGAATGGCCGCCCGGAAACTGCTCGATCTCGATATCTCCGGCAGCTTGAAAACCGGGTTGGCTGCGCAGGTATGCGCCCAGCGGAACCACGCCGATCTCTTCGCCGGATCGCATCGGCGCCGTTTCGTTCGGCATAGTGAGAAAAGCGTATCAGACCGCGAGGCAGGAATCAGTTCCAGTACCATTCGTCTACGATCTGCCGCGGAATATGCTACTTTGGCCCGCATGGCTTGTAGTCGCCCGGCCGCGTTCTGGCCGCTCTTCTGGGTTACTCTGGCCGCCGCTCCGCCCGATGGCGCGGCGCTCTATCAGAAGCGCTGTGCCGCCTGCCATGAAGGCGCTGGAGCGGCGCTGAATCGCGCCCCCGCACGCAGCGCCATGGCGCGCCTGAAACCGGATACAATTCTGGCCACACTTGCCAGCGGATCGATGGCCGCGCACGCCAAGGGGCTGACAGGCGAGGAAATGGCTTCCCTGGCTTCGTTTCTGACGGGCAAGACTCCGCCGGCGGCAGGGGAACCGGCGCTCAACACCCCGACCACTGGCGCATGTGCCAACAATCCTCCCTTTGACCCGGACAAAGGGCCGTCCTGGAATGGCTGGAGTTCCACTGTAGATGGCGCCCGCAGCCAGCCTGCTTCGGCAGCCGGGCTCAGCGCAGCTAACGTTGGCCGCTTGAAACTGAAATGGGCTTTCGGTTACCCGAACGCGAACACCGCAGTATCGCAGCCGAGCATTGCCGGTGGTCGTGTTTTCAGCGGCAGCGCCACCGGCGCCGTATACTCGCTCGACCTCGCCACAGGCTGTACTTATTGGGCCTACCAGGCTGGAGGCGCGGTGCGTGCCTCCATCAGCATTGGACGGGCCGGGAACAAAACCGCCGCGTTCATCGCCGATTCTACTGCTCATGTGCATGCCGTGGATGCGCACAGTGGCGCGTTGTTATGGAAGGTCAATGTGGATGATCACCCGTTTGCGCGGCTCACGGGATCACCGACGCTGTATCGGGGACGTCTCTACGTGCCGGTTTCATCGCATGAGGAGGTAGCCGCGGGTAACGAGAAGTACGCGTGCTGTACATTTCGCGGCAGCCTGGTCGCGCTCGATGCATCAACCGGCAAACAGCTATGGAAAACCTACGCGATTGCGGACGAACCAAAACCCGCCGGCAAGAATAAGGCTGGGGTGGACCGTTTCGCCCCCGCCGGAGCTGCCGTTTGGAGCGCGCCTTCGGTTGATGCGCGTCGCGGACGGGTCTATTTCGCCACCGGCAACAGCTACACTGATGTGGACGTTCCCACATCCGATGCGGTCATCGCACTCGATCTGCTGACCGGGAAACGCATCTGGCATCGCCAGGTCGGCGAGAAAGACTGGTGGAACTTCTCCTGCGTCACACCCAATCGAGCGAACTGCGCGGCTCCGCATGGTCCCGACTACGATTTCGGGACCACGCCGATCCTTCGTGATCTCAGCAACGGCAAAAGCCTGCTGATCGCAGCCCAGAAATCGGGCATGGTCTACGCCTTCGATCCAGACCGGCAAGGCGAGATCGTTTGGCAGACGAAGGTAGCCCAGGGCGGGACCTTGGGCGGCGTCGAATGGGGCCATGCCGCGGATAGCCAGCGCGTCTATGCCGCCGTCTCGGACATGAACGTCAAAGGTACGGTTCCCGGCGGGCTGTTTGCACTGGACCTGCGGACAGGCGCCAAGGTGTGGAACGCGCCTCCGAAACCCGAATGCCCGCAAGGTGCGGCGATGCGTGCCTGTCACGCCGCTCAAGCAGCAGCGATATCAGCGGTCCCGGGAGCGGTGTTCTCGGGAGCTTACGATGGCCAACTCCGGGCCTACGCAACCGCGGACGGCTCGATCCTGTGGAGTTTCCAGACTGCCGCGAGTTTCGATACGGTCAATGGCATCGCAGCCAAAGGAGGCTCCATCGACATTGCCGGCCCGGTAATTGCCGGCGGAATGTTGTTAACCACTTCAGGATACGGCACTTGGGGCGGCATGCCCGGTAATGTGCTGCTCGCTTTTTCGATTGACTGATCAACGCGCTTGCACAAGTTCAAGTTGTACAGGATAGACTGATCCAGCCAGGCGCAGCGGCTTGCCCGCACTCATTAGTTCGATGACCAGCCGTCCATCCGCAGTTGTCATGCCTTGCCCGGTGTAGGTGTCTGCTCCATGCACGGCATCCAGGCAACGCAGCCGCACGCGCACTCCAGATCGCTCAGTTTGCAAGCCGAAACACCCGGACGCGCGCTGGAACAGTTCGTCGCTGATCTCAACGCTCCGTGCCTGGAATTGCCCATCGACACGCAGGCTATCCCACAACTGGTCGCGATAGCCGGTTGCCGCCAGGTCAAACTCTGCATCGATGCTGCCGGACCGCCAGTTCAGGCCTTCCAACCGCCCGAGCAGTCGATACTCTGGAGCATCGCCGGTCATGCGAACCGTAAGCCGCCCGCTGAGCATGCCTCCCAATGCAACGGCAGTCAAGTCGGGGATCTCAACGACTGCGCCGTCCCAGTAGACCTTCGCCGTCACTTGCTCGGCAACCGACGCTCCGATCTTGATCTTTCCGATCCGCACGAGCCCCTCCGCCCGCTGCTGCCGCAGCCAGTTCGGTAAGGGTGTGGGACGCAGGCGGAAGGCCCGGCTCAACATACTCTGCTGGCGCGCCAGGGTCGGCCGGAACAGCGTCTCCAGTACACTTGCGTCGGCTTCGTCCAACTGCAATTCGAAGCGGACCGGACGCCGTGCCTCCGCACGGTAAGACACCTCTCCGCGAAACGGAACACTGCCCGCTCTCCCGCTCACTTTTCGCAAGGTCCAGTTTGGACCACGTAGCGATAGTTGACCGTTCTCAATTGCCACGCTCTGGCTTAATCCCATCATCGAGGAACTTGCGCCGCTCACGGTCACGTCGCCAGACCAGACACCGCTGCTGAACTCGAGCGTGCCGGCCAGCGCGCCCTCCGAATCGGCCGCGAACACCGGCAGCGTCTGAGCTTGCGGCAGCCGCGAAGCAAGCTTGAGCAGGCTCGCCACGGGCACTGACTTGGACTTCATGCGAAAAGCCAGCGTTTCCTCATCGGGAGACCAGTAGCCGTCGATCTCTATGCGGCTGCCATCCGCGCCGCGCGCTTCTGCCGGCATGAGGCGTACTGAACCGGCCTCAAGCCGCAGCGTCGCTGTCTCGACGGATATGCGCTCGCCGCCGCCGTAAGTAACAGAGGCCTCCGCCAGACCGATTTCCCCGCGCAATGGTTCGGTCGATGAATATTCAATCCGTCCCGTCAACTTTCCATCAACACTCAGATCGCCCGGAACATTTGCGCCCAGCCGCCGGGACAGGTCAAGGAACACAGGCGCAGGCATCCCCTCGAATTCAAATGCGGACTGCCACTTCGGATTCTCCAGAAACTGACTCACGCGCAACCGCACGGCCAGAGGCAAGGTCTTGCGAGTTCCGCCGCTTGTCGAATCGACTTGAACCGTCTGCGCATAGCCGTCGATCAGGCCTTCGTACGGAAGACTCCAGCCGGCGCCGCGCAATCCGAGGACGCCTGAAGTTTCCAGATTTTCGAACTGAACCGTGCCTTGGACCTGCATGCGATGCAGCGGCCCGAAGATCCGCGCTCGCGAAGAAAGCCGCCCCTGCAACCCCAGGTCGCGCCCGGTCAGCAGTGTTACAACCTCAGAGGTGACACTTCGCTCCAACTCCAGCGTGATGTCCGCCTGGCCGCCCTCCGGGCCGGGACGCCACGACCCAGCACCACGGAAGCGTCCGAATCCTTGCTCGGGCCGGTCCGTTCGCGCCGGCGAAGCCGCGTAGCTCCATTTCAGCCCCATTGCCGCCGGAACCGCAGTGCTCAAGTCCAGATCTACCTGGTTGAAGTAGAAGGGAGACTTTCTCACGCCAAAGCGGAAATTCACTCTGCTATCACGGATTTCGAGCACGGGAACTGCTGTTGTGCCTTTGCTCGCGGAGATCTGGTTCAGCAGCTTGACATAATTCCAGCCGCCGTCCTCGCGGCGCGCCAGGTTTACGCTTGCCTCGTTGAACCGCACGGAGGACACTTCGAAGGGACCTCCGTACAGCGCCGACCAGCGGAGCCCGGCCTGCAACGAGGTCACATAGGCGAAGGGTTCCAAGCCGAAATCCTTGTCCTCGTGGATCACGACTTCCTGCGCAGTCAAACCTGGAGCTGGGAAAACCTGGAAGCGCACTTCACGGAATTCGACTTTCCGCTGAAGAGACTTTTCCAAAGCCGTCTGTAGCGGAGCGCGAAAACGGTTCGCATCGATGAAAGGCGCAGCCAGGCCGACCGCCAGGATGAGAACCGCAAGCACGCACAGAACTGCGATCGAGCGGCCGATCCAACGTTTCATCGGAGCGCTCCTACCAAGGCAGTGTACGCCTCGGGCGAGTCGATGTCCCAGGTGATCGAGTCATCGTCCACGTCGACGTATAGTGTCTCCTCGCGGTGCGCGTGCACAAAATCGCGCGCACTCTGGGTACGTGGGTCCATGACCAACAACGGTTCCGCCAGTTCGGCTCGCAACGCTACTGGATGTCCGCGGCGGTCCGAACAGCGCGGAATCGCCAACAATGTCTTGCTGCCCGCCCCGTGGCAGGCAGCGATGATTTTGGCCAGCGTGATCTCCGCCACGGCGGGTGAATCCACCGGGGCGAACAGGATCCAGCCAGTGCTTTGCCGGGCTGCGCGCAGCCCCGCCTGCAGAGACGATAACTGCCCGTCCTCGGGGCGTGCATTCAGAACCAACATCGCATCACGGGCCCGGCCGATCCCACGCGCAACCGTCTCGGCGTGGTGGCCCAGCACCGCGATCACCGGACCGCCACAAACCATGCCATACACGCGGATCATGCGGTCCAGAAATGTCTCACCGCGGAAATCGAGCAAGGCCTTGGGACTACCCATGCGCCGCGAAGCGCCCGCCGCAAGGATGATCGCGGAAAATCCAGGATCTTGTTTCACTGCGCCGCGCGGGCTTCCTTCTGCGCGAACCACGACATCGCTATCGAACGCCAGTTGCCCGCCGGCTGCCGCCGCACGGCGATCATCTCAGCTACGACAGAGACAGCGATCTCTTCGGGCGTGATGGCGCCGATTTCAAGACCCATGGGCGCGTGAATCCGCTCCAGGGCTTCGCGCGGGACACCCTCTTTCACCAGTTCCTCCACCACAGCGATGGTCTTGCGCCGGCTGCCGATCATAGCCACATATCGTGCCGGAGCGGTGGCGGCCCAGCGCAGTATCCGCATATCGTCGCGATGGCCTCGGGTAACGATCACCAGGTAGGAGGAAGAATTGATATTCAGTTCGGGGAACAGGTCTTCGTATTCGGCGGCATGAACCTCCGCCGCTTCGGGAAAACGCTCCCTGTTGGCGAACGACTCGCGATTATCGATCACTACCGTCTCAAACCCGGCGATGGCCGCCACCTTCGACAAGCTCCTGGAGATATGCCCGGCCCCGAAAATATAGGCGCGCGGTTGCGGAATGACCGGCTCCACAAATACCTCCAATTGCCCCCCGCAGATCAGTCCGTTGTCGTATGCGGCATCCTGGCCCAGGTTGAACTTCATTCGGCGCGGCTTTTCGCTGCCCATCACTTCGCGCGCCGCGTTCCAAACCTCAGCCTCGACGCACCCGCCGCCGATGGTTCCCGCTATGGAACCGTCCTCGCGGATCAGCATTTTTGCGCTCTCGAAGCTGGGAATGGACCCGTTTACTTCGACAATCGTCGCCAGCGCGCACTTTTGCCCGGCGCGCCGCAAACGCACTAATTCCTCAAACAAGTCCATTGCTTGAATTATAACGGGCGTTCCGGCCGGTAACGCCCCCGTTTGGGCGCTCGTCATACAATAACCGTTATGCTGGGACGCCGCGCGCTTGCTGTAACACTGTTTTTGTCGGGGATCTCCTCCGCCGCACTCGCCGAAAACTGGCCGCAATGGCGCGGCCCGGCTCTGAACGGAATCAGCAGTGAAAAGAACCTGCCCGTGAAATGGTCGCCGACGGAGAACATCGCCTGGAAACTCCCGTTGGCCGAACGCTCGGGAGCCACACCGATCATCTGGGGAGATCACATTTTCCTCAACGTCGCTGAGCAGGGCAAGCTCTATCTCTGGAATGTGAACCGAAAAAGCGGTGAGGTCCGCTGGAAGAAACACCTCAGCGACGGCGACGTCATGATGCGCAAGCAAAACATGTCCTCACCGTCGCCGGTGACCGATGGCCGGATGGTCTGGGTGATGACCGGCACGGGCATTCTCAAGGCCTTCGACGTCGAGGGCAACGAGAAGTGGATGCGCGACATTCAGGCCGAGTACGGACGATTCGGTTTGAACTGGGGCTATGCCTCTTCCCCGCTGCTGCATGAAAAACACCTCTATGTTCAGGTGCTGCACGGCATGCGCACCGACGACCCGTCTTATATCCTCAAGATCGACACGGCTACCGGCAAAACCGTATGGCGCGTCGAGCGGCCCACACAAGCGATTCGTGAATCTCCCGATTCCTACACGACTCCGATGCTGGCGAGCGTCAAGGGCAGGCTTGAACTCATCATCGCCGGCGGCGACGTGTTAACCGGGCACGACCTCGAAACCGGAAAGGAACTCTGGCGCGGCAGCGGCTTCAACCCGACCAACAACCCGGCGCAGCGGATCATCGCTTCACCGGTCGTCGCCGGGGACATCGTTTATGCTTCCACGCGTGTAAAACCATTCATCGCGTTCCGCGCGGGTGGCAGCGGCGACGTCAGCGAATCCCACAAGGTTTTCTCCTTCGACAACGGCCCCGATGTACCCACCCCGGTAGCCGATGACAAATACCTGTACGTGGTCCGTGACAATGGGGTCGTGTACTGCCTGGATCGCTTCACCGGAGCCGAAGTGTACGGCGGAAAGCGGCTGCGCGCCGGAACCTACAGCGCCTCGCCTGTTCTGGCGGATGGCAAACTGTACGTCACCAGCGAGGAAGGCGTTGCGTCGGTCTGGAAAGCCGGACCCGAGTTTGAAATCCTGGCCGAGAACGAAATGGGTGAATATACTCTGAGCAGCGTCGCCGTATCGGGTGGTCAAATCTTCCTTCGAACCGCCGGCGGGCTGTACTGCATCGGTAAGAAATAATCGGAAGGCGGAACAAATTCGCCCCGTGAGTCGTTCTTACACTAGAGCCACAACCCGGCGGAATGGAACTACGATGCCATCGACTTTTCTTTCCCTCGCTCTAGGCTTGGCGCTGCTGGCCTCACTCTCCGCATGCACACGCGCAGAGAAGCGGGAATTCCGCGACCGCGTGCGCGAAGCGGCGCACGATGTGCGTGACGCAGTTCGTGAAGCAGCCAGCGACGTGCACAGGGCAGCTCACGAAGCCAAAGAAGACATCCGGGAAGCCGCGCGTGATGCTCGCGAGGACATTCGGGACGCCAAGGCAAGAATTCGCGAGACCATCCGCCGTGAGCGTGACCGGAGCGGGGACCGTGACCGGACTACCCGGCCTCGCGAGGCCACGCGCGAACAGTAACGCCCGCCTGCCGGTAAACGGTCCAACAGGTATGCGATCTCTTACCTTTTGGATCCTAATTGCCGCCGTAGGGGCCCTTAGTCAGCCGAGCCTGCACGCGCGCCGCACAACAGAGAGCAAAAGAAGAAGTTCGCCGCGCGGCACATGACGCAAAGGAAACTGTCCGTGACGCCGCGCGCGAGGCTGGCAAGGTCGCAGGCAAAGTTGTCGAAGGCATCAAGGACGGCGCGCGCGAAGTGAAGAAAGGCGTCGACGAGGCCCGCCGGGAACGGCAACGCGCGAAGGACAAGTCCAAGTAAATCCTTCAGATCAGTGGTAGAATCGCTCAAACCAGCCAGAGGCTGCGAAAGGAGCTCCTACCATGCGCACGTGCTGCCCCCGCTTGATCGCTGTTCTCACTATCGTTTCCAGCGCCGTTTTTGCTCAAGGACGAAGGCCGGGCGCCAATGCCGACCCTGAGCAGGCCACGCGGCAGGTGGCTTCACAGGCGGCGCCGCAAGGAACCGTTGCTCCCCGCATGCCGTTGCTGGACGAAAGGAGCTCGGTTACGCGGCATCGAGCGCGCATCGGCGGTCAGGACATTGCGTACACGGCCACCGCGGCGACCTATATCCTGAAAGACGACGACGGCATTCCGAAAGCCAGTGTCTTCTTCGTCGCCTACACCAAGGACGATGGCGATAAAACAAAGCGCCCCGTCTCTTTTGTGTACAACGGAGGCCCCGGCTCCGGTTCGATGTTCACCCATGTGGGACTAGGGCCGAAGCGTGTCAAGTTGAGCGACGACGGCTACGCCATGTCCGCGCCGTATTCCATGATCGAAAATGGCGACTCTTTTCTGGATGCCACCGACCTGGTGTTCATCGACGCCATTGGCACTGGCTACAGCCGGCCGGCGCAAGGCGAGAATCGCGCTCAGTTCTTTGGCGTGGTTCAGGATGCAACCTGGTTCTCCGACTTTATCTATCAGTACCTGACCCGCAACGAGCGTTGGGCGTCGCCGAAGTTCCTGATGGGGGAAAGCTACGGCACAACCCGGTCGGCGCATCTGGCGCAAATCCTGCAGCGGCGGCACGGAATCTTCCTGAATGGCGTGGTGTTGATTTCCTCAGTGGGCTTCGCTCCCTGGGGGGCCGATGACCGCTCCATCTTCTTCCTGCCGACTTACGTGATGTCAGCGTGGTATCACAAGCTGCTGGCCCCGGATCTCCAAAAGCTCACCGCGGAGCAACTGGCGCAACGGGCACGGCAGTTCGCGCACGGTGAATACGCGCAGGCGCTCGAAAAAGGCGACGAACTTACGCCGGCGGAATACAAGAAGATCGTGGCCGAGATCGCCCGTTATACGGCGCTATCGCCGCAATACATTCAGGAGACTAACCTCCGCATCAGCCCGCAGCGCTGGTTCAAGGAGTTGCTGCGCAGCCAGCGCAAAACTGTCGGACGTCTGGATTCGCGCTATACGGGTATGGACGCGGACGCCGCGGGCGAGCGGCCTGAGTACGACCCGAGCCAGCCGGCTTACTACGGCGCCTACGCCGCCGCCTATCAGGATTACCTGCGCCGCGAACTGAAGTGGAATACGGACATGCGTTATTACATCAGCGGCAATGTGCAGCCCTGGGATCGGACCGGCAACGACGAATCGGCCGAAGCGCTCCGCTCCGCGATGACCCAGCAGGGCTCCATGAAGCTGCTGGTGGTGTCAGGCTATTACGATCTCGCCACGCCGTTCAACGGCATTGAGCACACAATCTCACACATGATGCTGGAACCCTCGATTCGCAAAAACGTGTCGTTCACGTATTACGAAGCGGGCCACATGATGTACATCGAGAAGAAGAGCCGCGAAAAGCTGCACAAGGATGTGGTTGACTTCGTCAATTCGGCGTACAAGGTGGATGCAAGCGACCGGACGGATCAGTGATTCTTCAGGCGTCAGGCTTAAGGCTTCAGGTTCCAGCTATTTGATTCCGCCCGAGAGGCGTTCTACCGGTTTTGCCACCAAGGCCAGGATTACTCCCGCCACTAGCGTTATTCCCGCTACCAGGCCAAACAGGTTTGGTAACGGGATATCCCCGTAGAACGAGGCAAGGCGGCCGCCGATGTAATTGCCGACGGATATCGAGATGAACCAGATGCCCATCATCAGGCCGGCGACTCTGGCCGGGGCAAGTTTCGTCATCGCGCTGAGGCCGACCGGACTCAGGCAAAGTTCGCCGATGGTGTGCAGCAGGTAAGTCACGGTCAGGTACATCGGGCTGACTTTTACCCCTCCCGCCGCCTGTACTGCGCCTAACGCGAGCACTACGAATCCCGCGCCTACCAATAGCAGGCCTAGCGAGAACTTCGCCGGACTGGAGGGCTGCTTGTCGCCCAGCTTGATCCAAAGCCAGGCCAGTATTCCGGCAAAGGTGATGATGAAAAACGAATTCATCGATTGAAACCAGCTCGCCGGGAACTCGCCGCCGCCGATCCACGTGCGGTCCGTTTCACGCTCGGCGAACAGGTTGAGCGTCGATCCCGCCTGCTCGAACGCCGACCAGAACAGCGCCGAAGCCAGGAACAAAACTCCAATCACCATCAGCCGCTTGCGCTCCACCGGAGTCCAATCGCCGCCGAAGAACAGCCATCCGAATAACGCCACGACCAGCACGAGCAGCGCGATTCCCGCTGCATTCACCAGGAACTCCGCCGTGAGCGGGAAGATGCCGGTGATATGAATCGCCAAAAGAAATGCCGCCGTGCCAACGATTCCAAGGATGCCGTTGCGCAGCGTGGCGACTTCCTTGCGGCGCGCTTCCGGAGACGGCGCCGGTTCAATATGCAAACCGGCTTCACCCAGGCGCTTCTGATCCATCCAGTAGAAGATGATGCCCACAGCCATGCCCGCCCCTGCAAGGCCGAGGCCCCAGTGCCAGTTCACCTTCTCGCCGACATAGCCGCACACCAGCGGCCCGATCATGGCGCCGAGATTGATGCCCATGTAGAAGATGGAGAAGCCCGCATCCCGGCGCGGGTCGCCCTGCGCGTACAACTGACCGACGATCGCGCTGATGTTCGGCTTCAACATCCCGGTGCCGAGGATCACCACGCACAAACCTGTGTAGAACACGGCGATATTTGGGATCGCCAGCATCGCGTACCCAACTGCGATGAGGATGCCACCGTAGAATACGGTTCTTCGCAGTCCCAGGAACCTGTCTGCGATCCAGCCGCCTGGCAGGCTCATCATGTAGACTGTGGCGACATACAGTCCGTAGATCGCGCCTGCGGTGCCGTCGCTGAACCCTAGTCCGCCTCGTTCCTTCGGAGCGACCATGAACAGAATCAGCAGCGCGCGCATGCCATAGTAGCCAAAGCGCTCGCCGAACTCGGTGAAGAAGAGGGTCGAAAGCCCTCGCGGGTGACCGAAGAAGGAACGGTCTTCGGATGGTTTGACTCGGGAATTCAATTGTGTGTTAGCCACGACTCACGTACTTCTTCACGTCAGGATTGAGAAGCTTTTGCACGTCCGGTTTATCGAGATCCGGCGCTGTGATCACGCGCGCGGTCAAATCGACCCTCTTGGGTGGCGTTTTGCCATTGAGCTTATCGACCAGTGTCTTTACGGCCTCGTGAGCCATGAAAAACGGGTCCTGAACGACAAATGCCTGCATGACTCCAGCCTTCAGGTCCTCGATCATCACGTCGCTCGAATCGAACGCCACGAATTTCACCCTGCCGGCGGCCCCGCGAGCTTTGATCGCAAGCGCCGCGCCAATCGAACCCGGCTCGGCCGAAGCGAACATGCCGGAAAGCCGGGGATTCGCAGCTAGAAAGTTTTCGGTGGCCGCGCGCGATTTCGCACGGTCCGACATTCCGAACTGCTCGGCAACAATCCTGACGCCGGGAAATTCCTTGGACATCACGTCCTTAAAGCCGCTCTCGCGGTCCATCGTGGAAACGCTCCCCGGGGCATGGAGCAGGATGGCGATTTCGCCTTTTCCGCCAACCAACTCGGCCAGTTTTCTGGCTGCAAGCTGTCCAGCCTCAAAGTTGTTGGTGGCGACGAAAGAGGTGTAAATGTCACTATCCAGCCCGGAATCGAATACCGTAATCGGAATTCCCGCCTTGACGGCTCGCTCTACCGGCGCGATCAAAGCCTTACGTTCGGTCGCCGCAAGCGCAATCCCATCGACCCGTTGCGCGATCATTGAGTCGAGAATCTGGATCTGACGGCTGTACTCGGTCTCAGCGGGTGGACCGTTCCAGAGAATTTCGACACCAAATTCTTCTCCGGCGGCCATCGCACCGGCCTGGCAGGTGAGCCAGAACAAATGCGATGTGCTCTTAGGAATCACGGCGATGCGTTTCTTCCTCGAGCCGGTACAACCCGCGGCCGCTCCCAAAACCGCGAGCGTCAGTACATCCCTTCGCCTCATGAAGCCAGCCAGCCTCCATCGATCACAATATCAGTCCCCGTGATAAACCCGGCATCCTGCGAGCAAAGGTACAGCGCCAGCCGGCCGACCTCGGGTGGATCTCCCCATCGTCCCACGGGCAGGCGGGTAAGGAACTGCGCATTGGCTTCCGGATTGTTCAACACCGCGGCGTTGATCTCGGTGGCGAATGGCCCCGGGCTGATGCCCACGACGGTTATTCCATCTGCAGCCAGTTCCAGTGCCAGCGCCCGGTTGAATCCCAGCAGCGCAGCCTTACTCGAAGAATACGCCGTGCGGCCGGGTAGCGACACGTGGCTCATGATCGAAGTCAGGTTGATAATGCGGCCGTATCCCGTGCCCTGCATCTGCGGAACGAACGCGCGGCTCATCAGGAATACGCTGGTCAGGTTACTCTCGATCACCCAGCGCCACTCATCCAAGGTGAACTCGATCATCGGCTTCCGAAGGTTCACGCCGGCGCTGTTGATCAAAATCTGCGCCCGTCCGAAGCGAGCCTCCACAGTTCCCGCCAGGTCCGCCACTTGCGATTCCGACGTGACATCCACCTCGTACGTTTCCGCTGCCGCGTCCGGATATGCGGCGCGAACCGCATCAAGGGTCGCGCGCAGTTTCTCTGGATTTCGAGCTACCAGAGCCAGATTAATCCCGGCTCCGGCCAGTGCGACAGCCATAGCGCGTCCCAAGCCACCGCTTGCGCCGGTGATGACGGCCGTTTTACCGCTCAAGAATTCGTTCATGCTTCGGGATTTGCCCCTCTTCTTCCCTTTGGAATACTGTCCAGAATCCGCGAGGCGACGCCGCGCGGATTGTCAATGTCGGTCATTGTGATCCGCGAGCCACCGCCGACGGCTTCCAACGTAATATTCCCAATGTTCCACATCCGCTGACCAATGGACTGCTCAACGGTGACATCGCGAACCAGAGCCAAATCCAGACTTTTCGTGGTCTTGCTCAGGAACCCGGTTTCGTGATGTACCCGATTGGCGTCAATCCTCAGAGTCGTGAAAAGTTTGGGCAGGTGCCAGAAGACCGGCAATACCAGCAGCGTCACAGCTACCAGTAGCAACCACAGGGGCCGCGGCTCTTCCAGCCGCAGGTAGTACACCAGCATCGCGATCGCGGCAAGATCGAAGACGATGTAGCCGAGGTATACCTTCTTCAGCGAAGTGCGAATGACAAGTGGAGTCATGGAATGGTCCCGGACCTCGCTATTGTATAGCGCGCTCCCACACCGCGTCTGTATCGTTTGCCGCGCACCGCTGATAATCTGGTCGTGTCAAGATGTTCCGCACTATTCTGTTGGCCGTTTGGGCGGCGGCTGTGTGCGCCCAAACCAATCCGCTGGCAGGCGTATTCTCCAGGGACAAAGTTCAGACCTCTACGATTCAGGTGACAGCAGGAACGGGCGAAGAAACGTTACGCCTTTCCTTCCCCGCGTCAGCGGACCGTCTGACGCTCGTTGTGCCTCTTCCGGAGGCAGCGCGTGACTGGCGCAAGTACGAGTCTTTCTCGTTCCTGATGCAGTCGAATTCCTCGATCGGCTTTACCATCGCGATCGTCAATGGCAAGGGCGAACGCTTCACCTACCGTGTGATGCCCATGCCCGGACTTCCTGTCGAAGTCGTGATCCCCGGCCGCAGCCTGCGTAGCGAGTACATGAATAACAAAGGGGCGCGCGGCTACGCGATCTCAAACTGGGGCAATCATATCGATCTTTCCGATGTTCGCGCGCTCGAGATCGCGGCCCGTCCCAACCGGCCAATGGACGTCGAACTCGGACGATTCCGTCTCAGCACGGAGGAACGCCCGGACCGCGTGTTGCTTGCTAATCCCGTTGTGGACCGGTTTGGGCAATGGAAAAAGGCCGGCTGGAAGGGAAAGTTCGCTTCCCTCAACGAACTCCAGGCTGCATGGAAGGCGGAGCAGGTCAGGGGCGAGTTCCCCGAAAACTGGTCTCGCTATGGCGGCTGGCTGCAACTGCGCTTCGAACCATCGGGCTTTTTCCGCGTGCAACAGCACCAGGATGGCCGCTGGTGGTTTGTGGACCCGGAAGGCTACGCGTTCTTTTCCACGGGGATGGACTGCGTGCGGCCTACATCCGAAACGCCCGTGGAAGGCCGTGAGTTTCTTTTTGAAGCGCTGCCCGCGGGCAGTGGCCGAACTGCCGATTTCTACCGGTCGAACGTGATGTTACGTTTCGGCGCGCAGGAATGGCAGTCGTTGTGGAAGCAATGGCAGGAAAAGCGGCTGCGTTCCTGGGGCTTCAATACGATTGCGAACTGGTCCGATCCGCTCATGTTTCGCCCGGCGGCATTGCCTTACGTGACAAGCATCCGCGCCTCCGTGGGTGCGCGTAACTGGGTCGGCTTCCCGGACGTGTTCGCTCCGGAGTACCGCGCGGCGGTGGAACGGGAGATCGCAGCTCAAGTGACGGCGTCAAAAGACGACAAATTTCTCATCGGCTACTTCGTTGGAAACGAGCCGCGCTGGCACGAACGCCGGTTGGTGGAACGCATTCGCGACGACGCCGAGCCTTCTGCGACGCGAGACCACGTCCGCGCCTGGCTGGCGCGCGAAGGCGACACCGCGGCGAACCGTGAAAGGTTGCTCGAAGAACTCGCACGAGCCTACTATGGCAGCCTGCGCGATGCGATCCGCAAGGAGGACAAAAACCACATGGTGCTGGGGATCCGCTACGCGGGCAGCGTACCCGATCCGGTTCTGCGCGCCAACGACGTCTTTGACATCTTCAGCATCAACATTTACGCCTTCGCTCCGTCGCGCGAGCAAATCGACCGCATCACCGCCCGGTTGAAGAAACCCGTCCTGATCGGCGAGTTCCACTTCGGCGCGCCGGAACGCGGACTGGCGCCTTCGCTTGTGGCGGTAAGAGATCAGCAGCAGCGAGGCGTGGCGTATCAATACTACGTGGAACAAGCGGCGGCGCATCCCGCGGTGATCGGCACGCATTATTTCCAATGGATCGATCAGCCGCCAACCGGCCGCTTCGACGGGGAAAACTACAACCTCGGCTTTGTGAGTTTGCAGGACATCCCGTATGCGGAGCTCGTCACCAGCGCCGTGGCAACACACCAACGCGTCTACCAGGTCCACAGCGGCGCGGCGCCGCCGTCGTCTGCAAAAGCACTGGTTCTGGAATGACGCGATTCATGCCTTCGATATATTCAAAGCTCACGCCGGTCCGATGCAGACGATGCCGGACGGGACAAATTCTCGATTGGGACAAAAAGACTCCCCTGTGTGATGCCTTGCGGCGCGATTCTGCGGAGAACGGCCCGTAGCTGGCGAGGCGTGCTCTCGCCGCTCAACACCGCTTCAAACGCCTCGATAACCTCGGTTACCTGCCGCGGCGACTCGTGCGCGAACTCGATGCGGAAATGCCGGATGCCGGCCTCCAGCCAGTTCTCCAAGTGCGCGCTCGCCTCCTGCGCTTCGGCTCCGAAAATCGTGTTGCGGCAGCCGACGTCGGCCAGCACCGGATGTTTGCGGCCCGACGGGTCGCCCAATTCCAAGCGGTGTTCCTCGCACGGGCGGCCACAATCTTTGTAGCTCGTGCCGGTAGAGAGGAAGCGGCAAAACACACAGTGCTCAGTGTGAAACACGGGCAGGTGCTGGTAAACGATCGCCTCCAGTTTCAAACCACCCACCTGCCGGGCCAGTTGTGCCACCTGCACGGCGTTCAGGTCATGCGTGGGAGTGATGCGCTGCAACCCCATGTCCAGCAGGGTGCGCGCTGTCAACGCGTTGGCGGCATTCAGGCTGAAGTCTCCCGTCAAAGCGTGCTTCGCCTCAGTGTGAAGGCGGTCGAGCAAACCCGCGGGCCGCACGAGTATCGGGCAATCCAGCCGAATCAGGAAATCCGCGATCCGTTCCTCACCCGGTTTCAGAATTCGCGGGGAGGCGACCCGGACCTCGATGCCAGCCGCGCGCACAAGCTCGACTGAGGGCTTCAGTCCATACAAATCGAGATAGTCGAGGGTGATGCTTGCCGGGCGCGCGGCGATCGCCGCTTCGAGTTGCTCCGCGGTTCGCAACAATACATGGACTCGCGGAGCTTCGGCCGATTCCGGCATACCGGTTGCGGCGGGCGGCGCCTGAAATGGACGCAGCGCGCGAGCGGGAGGCTTCGCCTGAAGCTCCGCCAACTTGTCCACCGCTTCGCGCCGCAGTTGATTGAGGGCGGATATGGGCACAAACACTGCCGATGTTGCATCGAATACGACTTCGCCCAACTCATACGGCGTGTTTCCGAGGCGCGAGAACTGCTCGCGCAACGCCGCCGCCGTCAACGGGCGATTTGCCGCAGCCAACACGGGCTCTGCGGATTCGCAGTGCACCACCGTGTCAGCGATTCGTGACGCCACCCGCCAAACCGTGCGCAACGGCTCGCCGGGAGTTGCTGTCACCGTGACGTTCACGCTTTGCTTTTGCACCGGCGTGGAAGCCCCGGTGTAGACGCGCAGCAGCTTCTGAACCGCGGGATCGTCGGTTCGCCACACCAGATCTCCGGGCCGCACGCGGTCTGCGTCCACGGAATCGCGGCCGAAGCGCAACTCCAAACAGCCATTGCCCGACTCGTTCACCTCGAACAGGCGCCCGCCCTCTTCAGGTTCTTCCGGGCTGCGCCAGTCCGCCGCATCGAACACCACACCGTCGCCCGGTTTCAGCGGTGAAATCAGGTGCGCCTTCTCGGGCTTCACCACTACCGCATCATGGGCGACCCGGACCACGCGGCCCATCAGCACACCGCGATGCCGCGGCGCCCGCCCCCGCACCACAACTTGGTGATTCGTTCCATTCAGAAAAAATGGTCCCAACCCGCGCGAGTAAATCTGCTCCAACTCGAGTTCTTGCTTTGCCGGTACCAAGAGAGGCCGGCCCGTCCATGCCGCATCCACGGCTTCGCGATAAGCCCGGGTGGTAGCGGCGACATAATCTGCGTCCTTATAGCGGCCTTCGATCTTGAACGTGTTGATGCCAATCTCGATCAACTCCGGAATTTGATGCAGCGCATACAGATCGCCGGGCGAGAGCAGGTAGCGGGCGTCTCCGAGAGGCTTCAGCACCCCATCGACATACATTTCGTACGGCAGACGGCAAGCCTGCGCGCACTGGCCGCGATTCGCGCTACGCCCGCCCCAAGCTTCCGACGAGAAACATTGTCCGGAGTAGGCGACGCACAGCGCTCCGTGAACGAATACTTCCAACTCGGCTGTGGTTGCTTGCCGTATGGCGCGAATCTCATCGAGCGATAACTCCCTCGCCAGCGTCACCCGGCGCGCACCCAGCCGCTGCGCCAGGTTGGCGCCATGGGCGTCGGTGACGCTCATTTGCGTGCTGGCATGAATCTCCAGGTCGGGCGCGATTGCTTGAGCCATGCTCAGCACGCCCAGATCCTGAACGATGATGGCATCGGCTCCGGCCTTCGCAATCAGCGTCAAGGCCTCCGCGGCCTCTTGGACTTCTTCCTCGAACACCAGAGTGTTGAACGTCACGAACCCGCGTACGCCGCGGCGGTGGAGCGTGCGCATCACATCCGCCAGTTCGCCTGGCTCGAATCCGACCTTAGCCCGAGCCGTGAAATGCTTCAACCCGAAATACACTGCGTCGGCCCCGGCTTCGATGGCCGCATTCAGTTGCGGCCAGTATCCGGCCGGACTCATCACTTCGGGCTTCTGCGCGGGAAAAGGCACTCTCTTCCAGGGTAGTGGACTTGCAGTGCTGTAGACTGAAGAGGAAATCATCCTAATTCACGCGAGGTCCCGCTCCATGAAAGCGAATCCGTTAGATCGCAGAACTCTGCTGAAAACCGCCGCCGCGGGCGCAGCCGTCACC